>Ga0224501_10003635_pt1 | contig 12169 bp, 9 predicted proteins | sample SF_Oct11_sed_USG_4_FD_169105 | JGI IMG/M metagenome (GOLD analysis project Ga0224501, IMG submission 169105) | Sediment microbial communities from San Francisco Bay, California, United States - SF_Oct11_sed_USGS_8_1 | ecosystem: Environmental > Aquatic > Marine > Sediment | place: USA... | reverse complement strand
AAATTATGACCATCTTTTTCTTATCTACATGGATAGCGTCACTAAGCCAACGGTTTGTTTATATGACTGTTTATGGTGTGCCCCATAGAGTGGTTACTCTATTGATGAAGCTCCCTTATTTCATGTTGCAACCTAAATCCGACTGTGAAGTGACAACATGGTGCTCACACCGGAACTCGAACCAGCTAGGGGTCTCATTTCATTGTAACCCCAATGCACTATCCACTAATGCCCGCTTCTAACGTCCGAAGCTGAAGGTGCACCTTCTAGCATGACGTGCTGAGCCCATGCTGAACTCGGTGGTCAGTATTAGAAGCTCGTGCTTTGAAGAAGATTTTGTGGGACTGTTTCACCAACTGGCAAGGGAGGACAACTCCACAATGAAAACCTGAATTGCCTCGATTTGAATACGGAGTTATTCTCCCGTGGTGCAAATTACTCAGTTCGATCAAACTATCACTCCTAGCGCGAATTAGGCCGGTTAGCACAGCATAGACGCTGCGTTAATTGAAGCGTTTGAAGCAGGCATAAGCATACACAACATCCTAAGCCTAAAAGGTTCCAAATTTTCCTACCTTTAGAGTACAGATTGATAACAATGGGCGACAGGTGGATGATAGAGGACTTTCTGCCGAGGATCTGCGAGAGTTGACCAAAGAGATACCATACAGCCTGCACGGCATTGTCACTGCCGGCTTCCGACAGCATCTCTTTCATATACGGCAGCAGGAGGGAAATTCTCTCTGGACACAGTGAGGCTCCGTACTGCAACCACAAAGAAGCGAGGATGTGATCTGGGATAACAGCTGGGTACATGTGGAATTTATAGCGTAAATTGATTTGCCTGGGCAAAACTCACACTCTAACACAGTGCCCACTGATTTCAGTGCGAAACATTGCGAAACATTTAACACTGATAGGATAGATTTGGGAGGTGGGTCAGTCAACCGAAGGGTACCGATTTTTCACGTGACACCCGCTAAGAACTCAGCTACTCTTTCGCCTGAAGGGAGAGGTACATCTTTAAGAAGCGTGGAAAGAAATTCAATCGTTTTTTTCTGGTTGGGAACTCCATCATTTATTCTAGGGAGTGAGATTGTATAAGGAGTAACGCTGCTCACTAAATCTTAGATCTGTTATGAGATTGTTAATGTAAGCATTCAGCTGCGGCTGATTGTCCTTTACAGCCATTGTTTGTCCATCGTTGGATGTAGGTCTTCCCCCTCGACGTCTGCTGGTTGTGTGGTGTCATGTAGGGGAGATTGAGCCATTTTCTGCCATGCTCACTAAGGACGGGTTGGCTGAGTGTGATCAGCCAGGGAAAGTCTCTTGAAATATATAGCGTGATCAGCCAGGGAAAAATCCATTGAAATACTCCACCATGATCGGAAATTGAACCAGGGCCACGGAGAGGGCAGACAGTGAAATACATTCATCCTCCCATGGGACATTACTCGTGCAGTTTTTATACCTCATTAAGAAATAGGTGGACTCTGCTAAGTCGCCCTCTGATTACAGCCTCTTTATCATCACAGGAAGTAGCGAGGACCTCTGCTGTCTCTTTGTGAAGTGTGATCAGCTCGTAGAGTGAAGCAAAACAATCAGGGAATGGAAGAATCTATAGATTATAAAAATAATGCATTCATATCCTTACTCCACTAATTACAAAAAGTACAAAATCACAACTTCGGGTTTAGAATGTGCGTATTTTGTGTACCGGGTTTAAGGCTTGAAGAAGTCAATAGGGCAACAGGAACGGCGATCTGATCATTAAGATCATTTGCCATTCGTATTGCCACAGGGCTCTGACACAATCTTCCTGTTATTCGAAGAGCACAGCTTGAGCTCACCGAAGGGGCTAGTAAAAAACTAGCTGTCACCGGGGGAAGGCAGTCTGCAAGCTGACTGCTAGTCATCCATTTACTGGTGTGTGCAGACTGGTCCAGACTCAGCATTGTCTCCAAGATAATGTAAAACATGCTGCCAAAAGAATGGAGACAACTTATTGGGACAAATAAAACACAAAGATTTATAACTCCACTTCTTCCGTATCCTGACAAGAAGCAGGGATTTGCATAAATTTGCCTACGAACTCTTTTACTCTGGGTTTCCCATGGTGCATCATTAGAGGGCTTTCGGCAACCACGTGCCCATAGAGAAGGACCTTCTTTGTTTAAAGACTGGATCCGAAACTGACAAGGGTGTAGCCAAAGACAAAGCTTTTGTGCCCAACCTTGGCATCGAACCGGGACCCCGGGTCCAAAGCCCAGTGCACTATTCACTAGGCTATCACATTACCCCATAACTCCACTGGCCCACTGTAACCAAAATATCTTGTTCTCTAAGCATAGGAACGATGGCTCGAATCAAGTCCCAAGCGGAGATTGTTTAAAGGAATAGCATTTTCATGTTGGATGAGGGTCAGAAAAATTTAGACTGAGGCAATATGAAAAACTAAGTTGACTTTGTACCTTGGTATGCAGTGTTTGTTGTTCAGAACAACTCGAGACATTTCTTGTTTATATTTATTGAGGTCCCCATGGTAACCAATCAGTCGAGTCTGCACCGGAAGCACTAGCCTCACAATGAGACACGCTAAATACACCGTGTCATTGTGGTACACATTTTCGGCGCATTTGCAAGGCTACAACACAATTCTTATAATCGTTTTTCTTACATAGCATCCTCGCAGTTGCAGTATTGTGGTTAGATACTTGTTTGTTCACCAGTTGAAGCTCATGAGCGAGTCAGTATCAATGCTCCACCTCATACTGAGGCTAGTCTTTGTTTTTGAGGTGGGAGCTCATATTCACGGAGTTTTTGCCCCACAAACAGACCATGTAGCAATGATTCGACTAATAAATTGAGTATAAGGTGGGTAGTATTTAGCAATAACTAGCGGAATTAGTTGTAAGGAATCACCGTTTCTAAATATTGATTCACGAACTTGAAATGTAACAGATCTCTTTCTCAGTTTACAGATACTGAAGAATGCATTCAGTTATATTTCCACATTACCTTGACCGGTCCATACACCTTTGATGATATCTCAACGCCCTCTAAGATCTCTGTAGGGTTGAAGTCTGGGGGAAGGCGAATTACTGATGAGGACAGAGAGGTCACGGAGTCCAAAAGCTCATCAAACTACCAACAGTGGAACAGATGTTGATGATGATATGAATATGTGGATAGGCAACCAGCCCACAGTGCAAGGCTGATGCGGCTGAGAGTGTTGCGACATCATCAAAACGAAACAGTTTTGTTGGACTCACTATTGAGTTCACAAAAAAGGTAGACAACTCCATAATCTGAATGAACACTAATGCAGAGTTTCTTTTTTCTTTTGCGTAGTGCAAATTTTTATTGCCAGACTTTGAGGTTGGTGATTGCCAGTTTATATAGTCATATCAGTTTACCACACCCAGTACGTACCTCAGCACTTTTCAGTAAAGACTCTTCAGTTGAATTCTTGGGGCTAGTCTACAACATTATCAATCAGCTACTTTATAGCCCCAAAGCTGATTATAGTAAAACCCTGTTGCATTCATAAAAAGTAGAATAATAGCAATAGTGTCATAGAGTGACGGTTAGCCACTCAAGACAAAAAAAACCTTTGACAGTGATAGTGAAGGAACAGCAATTTGGTTCACCCTGGCGTTGCCAGAGCAATATCTAGCTTAGCGATATCAAGAATGGATGGAGAGATGTAAAGGACAATGGGGGAGAGAGAAACATGGAGAGGAGTTACATTAGAACCCTGCCTTGGGCGAACTACCCTTGATTGCTTGCCTGATTGATTGAATTTTATGCATTTCAATGAAACAATATGAAGTAGCTTTCACTCACTGATCTGAGCCGCTTGCTTAGAAGGTCAGGTGCAGCGGCAGATGCGTATTTAGTTACCATCCTTCTGATTGGATGAGGCTTTGTGAACAGTTGCACTATACCATGGCCTGTGAAGTCTGTATGACCATCCACTAGTTCCAAACAAACATTCTTTGCTTCAACTGCTGCTTGACCAGTGAGTTTCACACTGAATGGAAGATTATGTCGTATTGATACATTTTTCTGGGGTCTTGGTCGTCATAATTAGTGAACCTTTGCAGTCTGAGACTTTTGGGAACAGTGGGAGCAAGAAATTACATGAGGAGGTCAGTCTCATACTGGACGCTCAGTGTGACTAGGACTTGAAGTCAGGATCTCTCGATCTTGGACCAAGTGCTGGTGCAGAGACTTGAGCTTACTAGGTCATGTCGTGTGATACCCTCTAAAGGACATGCCACATGATGGCGAATGTGAGATACGCTAATCGCGAATCGCGGAAAAATAGCAATTTGCGCTCCTAGCCACATGATGGCGATCACTATTCGCGAACTACTAGGGTTACCCACAGTCACATGACCGAAGCCTACGAGACTGCGTAGTTGGTGTCATATCGGGGTTCTATTCACGGTCAAACTGTCATTAGAAATCATGTGTGGGGATTGTGCTCGTAGTTGGACTCTGCTAGTCACTATTCACGAGTAAATTCAGCCAGATTTCATTCTATAATCACCTCCGATGGTCTGGTTCTCATGAATTTGATTGTTTCTTGCTCTACGATGATGACTGCTCCCAAACTGGCTCAAATAAGGTTTCAAGTCACACGTAGTTGGTCATTCTGATTTTCTACCTTTCTGACCTTCGGATTCCCACGGGCTATGGAAGTGATTAAGCCAGTCAGCGCGCACCTTGTAAGCGCGATTTTCGATTTTATTCAGCATAGTAGAACTGCCAGTTTCGCGCGAGACAGCTATTGCAAATTTGCAATTCAATTTTTTCGCAAATTCGTCATCGTGTGGCAGGCCCTTAATCCATCATACCCATATGAAATAGCACCAGCCTCCCCTATTTGGCTTCAACCTGCCTTCAAACATATGGAGAGTTAAGTGTTGAATATCTAACCTTGGTCAGAGGAATGCCACAGATGCGCATGAAAAAATTCTTCGGTCTCAAACAGATTTCAGGATTTGCTAACCCTAAAAAACTTCAAAAAATCTCCAGTTCCGAAAAATGTAATTTAACGCAGATGTGCCGGAAATTTAAAATTTGAGATATGTAAAGCACTGTATGGCCCAGAGAGTGTTAGTAGTTGAAACAATTTTGATTGGTTTTGTGTGTTTCTCTGGATTTTCGACCTGGCCTGTCTAAAGAGTCTGTTTCTGGCAACGTCTAGATAGACTTTTCGATGACCACAGACCTTAATGTAAAAATGACATAGGGTGTTATTTATATTTAATGAAACTCTAAATCAAAATAAAATCAATTTGTGCCAAACCTATGGAACACTAGCAATAGATTGTTCAGTAACTAACCCAAATGTGAGGTCGATCCAGTGATGTAAATTCTGTGAGACGTATTCACTTTCCAGAGCTTCCTTATGCATGGCGATGAACTCCTCAGGGGATGATGCCCATGAAGGTAACTCAAGATCACAGAGGTCACTGTGGATTGATTTGAAGATCGACGGATCGGTATAGAACTCCGGAATGCACTCATCGGGTGTCCATTCCTACACATAAGATTCGACAACGAGAGTCATATATTGAACGGGATAGCTCAGTGACTACAGCACTGGGCAGCTCTAGACCGTTCGAACCTTTGTTCAAATCCAGGTCACGGCGGGCCACCGATGTGACCGTGAGCTCCTCATATTTATCGCAGCTCCTACGGCTTGTACAAAACCTCAGGCTTAGGAGGTTCATTCAATAGGGTGGCCAAGTGCCCGAGTAGAATTAAAAAAAAAAGGATGTCACATATTTGTATTTTGTCGCTTTTTCTTCAATAGATTTACCCATCTTGTTAGGCAAAATTGGCCTTTCTCACTCAACTTACACTTCTGAATAAGTTCTCATCTAATTTCCAGCTTGATCGGTAAAGCAAGTGGTATCGGTGATCTGCGAGCTTTTATAAAGTAAACGTCATCCATTAGCCAATAGTTTTGTGGGAAGGGTTTGTCAGAGGTCCAACTTGCACAAGCAACAATGTGTCTCAGATGGGATGCCATTCCTCCTCACCACCCTCACCTTCTCCAGCTCTGAAGTGAGTCAGTTACCTATTCCCAGCAGGGTGAACAGGGAGAATTTTGGAAAAAATTCGGGGAAAACCTGCCTTAATCCCATGACCTTCAGTGCCAGTGGCAAGTGCTTTAACCTACACCGCACATCCCTACAACTAATGTTACTAGTTCTCAAATTTTGTGCCTCCAGAGACTCTACACCTCTGGCTAAATAAATAAATTGTCCTGTGGCCCATTCAAAAACACGGAAAAAACCATACCATTCCAAAAAAAAGTATGAGCTCACAGTACCTGCATGCGTCGTATGGTGGAAGGGTACTCATGGGGAACCCACTTCTGCCTGACATGTTGACATAGTATGGATCTATCTGTTCTCCTTGCCTTGTATGTGTAGTATGTAATATCAGACAGAACGTCAGAGATATGATGCGGGATCGCTACAAAATGAGGAACTGACCAACTGATGGGAGATCTATATGGCTAGCTAACAGCTGACCGGCTAACAGAACTGGGTCATTTAATCTGGCAGACCTCATAAGCTTTGGGCTTATTGAAACAGGAAGAGTTAGGAGTAACGTGAGCTCATTCTCAAAATCGGAGCCCGCCGTGACTAGAATTCAAACCCAGGTTGGACAGGTTACAAGCCTGGCTGATATATACTGATACTGAAAATAGCTACAAGCGGAGCAGATATATGGACATCGGACCCCAAACAGCCCTCAATAAAATTGTGATTTCAAGCAGAAGCACATGAGCAATAAGATAATGATCCAATTGTTTTCAGTCATCCCATACTAGGCATAATATGTGCAGGAAATACACGTACCACCCACAATGGGTTCATCACAGTATGGGTCGCCTGCTACCAGGGCATTCTGAGCAACTTCATACGTCTGGTCCAGCTGGCTGTCACCTGAAAATAAAGTCCACCTGATTAGGGAACGGTAACACCTAAGTTGTGACTTGGGCCGCTGAATGACGTTGTCTCCCATATAGGTCCTCTAACATGTACTCGCGAACTTCTGGAGAATGTGTGAATGAGATTATGTTACAATAGCGATTGCAATATACATCTATAGTCTACCTTTCTAGGCCAAACATATATTTAAGCAGCTACATGCAAATATATATCCTGTGCTGACCAAACACGACTCTCGCAGCATCTAAAGCCGATGAGCAATACTAATCCAAAGTTTGGTACACTGCTGCACACAATAATTGTCTCGGGTAAGTTAAGAGATAGGTAGTCACATTGAGAAAATCTCACTTCTGCTAATGGCAACTAGACAGGAACTTCCTGTAGACCTTGCCAGGTAAGCCTCAACTGTTATTAATGGGCTTAGCAAAAGTAAAGTGATGGTGAGGTAATTGGTGTCTCGTAACCAACTGCCGCTGGGGAAGTGGCTGTTAGAGAGTAAATTTGTACCAGCTGCGGTGTAACTGAGGTAGGGCGTCACACCTCTTCCTCCCGTCTTGGCTATCCCGAGCTCTGGGGAGAGTCCGGTACCCATTCCCCACTGAGTGAACCGAGAGATCTTTTGTTGAAAAACCAGGCAACAAACTGACTCGACCCTGAGATCTTCAGCAAAGGTGACGAGCGCTCTAAAAGTTAGCTGCTCAGCCACCGCGCCACTCCTTACCTTTATTTATTCTGAACTTGGACCTGGTGAGGTCACGCCATCCTCCATCTGGTGAGGAGAAGTCCATGATCCAGGGTAGCACTGGGTGATTGTTAGGATCCCCAAGCTCGCGGCCACAAAGAGAATTCAGATACATCAGATAGTCATAATTAGATAACTGTCCATTTACCCATTTTTCGGTGGCACTTCCTTCTTTAAAGGTCACTGCTGAAATGTGAAAAACTGATTCTATTTTTGCTACATAGACAATTTGTCTTCCAGTTTTATGCACTTCCTGCAGCGTGTTGAACCAGCAATGGAGTAAATATTTAATGGATCTCCTAAACCTGAGGCTTCGTGGAGCAATATAGCAGCTAGGAATTGTGTGAGGAGCTTATTCTCACAATGGCCACTCAACTTGACTAGGACCTGAACCCAGGATCTTTTGATGTTGGGCCAAGTGTTCTCACTGTTGAGCTATCCTATTCCCCCTCTTTTTTTCTCTACCGTGGGCAGGTGTATAAATGAAGGAAACTCACAGGCAGCCTCTATAGATGAGTCATCAGCAGGACTTCGCTCCTGTTTGAGAGTGAATCTTGGGTTCACAGTCAGCCACAGATGCTCATCCACATAGATATCCCGTAATGTGATGCTTCCTGTTAGCAAAGGGGGAAGGATATGAGTCATTTAAAAAGTCATTAAATGGGCTGTGGAGACGCTGATGGTCAGCGGTTAGAGCGCTCGCCACGGGCGCTGATGACAGCATGTGCAGGACTTTTCAAAAACTCTATCTGTTCACACAGCAGTAAATAGGTACCTGTCTCTCTTCAGAGCTGGGATAGGTGAAGTTGGTGAGAAAGAGGGGTAGCACCTCACCTCAGTTTCATCGCTGCCGGTACAAGTTGGCTCTTTAACAGCCACTTCCCGCACCAGTGACACTGTCAACACGGCCATTGGTTACGAGATAACCTTTATCTTTTTGAGTGGGCCAGGGCTTTAGAGGTGCGGTTTAGAGTGAAAAAGACAGTGCAGGATAATGGCTAACGAAAAAATTACCAGTTAGCCAGATCAAACAAATTTTACAAATACAACATCTCAACCTATATTTACTTTAGTGGACTTGGCCTTGCCTTAGAAGTCATAAAAGAGTTGAGCAGCTATCTAAACCTTACCTAATAGAGTCCCTTGGCTGTGCATATAAAGTTGAGACTGTATAAGCTGATAGATCACAAACTGCATAGTGGAAAACGAGTTTGAAAACACAGCAGGGCTGTAGGTGAGCACATCATGTAGGGTGTACTGCAAACATACACTGGAATGTGTTAGATATCAAAACAGTAAAAGTGCAAGTGCAAGAAACGAAATCAGGAGAGAAATACAGGAGATTTATTCACATGCTTCTGACTAAACCAATGACTTGTGTTTTGGAGGGTCCATTCGGTTGGTACCGTACTCTATGGGTGGGCTTCTGTTTATTGTTCTGGTCTAATTCTGACGAGAGGTAAAGCACCAACCTGGAATCAAACCCGAATCCAAAGCCGAATGTGCAACCCAATAAGCCACCAAATTCGAGATTGGTTCAATGTCTGTTTCATCGTCATCAGTAAAGAGGTTAAGATGCAAACTGTTATCGGCAACGGTTATGTTTTTGAGCGATATACGTAATGGAAATATGAGTCGCGTGACCAATAGGATTCCCCAAATGACTCCCAACCAAAATTCTGAAAACGGCTAGAGGTTCCATTACTGCTATCTTGTTCTACTCATCGTGGATCTTGGTGAAACCTACCCGGAGGTCTTGTTCGAAACTTCAAGCAATATATTTGGCATTATTCATTACAAATGTGGTGTCCGGTATGGTCCAAAACCCATCATAAAAATAAGCCTGTAAACCAAGTTTCCTAACGAGTGCTTTCAGTACTAGCGCTGTGGTAGAGTCTTCTTCGAAGGGCTCTATCATGGAATCCCCTAGACTCTATGATGAAGTAACTATAGTAACTGTGTAAAAATGAGGCAGCATTTTTGTAGCCACTGGAATATCATCATTTCTCATATGGTTTCGTTAACCGTTACACTGGAACTTGCTGTCTTAACCTCTCCATGCATAACGGGTTCATTGGGCAAACGGTTCGAACAAATCATTTCGGCACACCATTTGTGTATTAATCTCTCTATTAACCACCAAGCACCCACCACCACCCCATCGGAAGCTGTCTTATATCTAAGATCTCCACGTTGTGATATGGTATGATATCGGAGCAGTGAATGCGATATTTCCGTCAGCAGTCGGGTTTAGATTACCCACCTGGCTAGGAGGAGCTTCAATGTGAACCACTCCTTCCTTAATATCAACACGACTGGCACGATTAATATTCAAACAGGAGCTTTCAGTCAGGACATGACTCACAAAATGGCGCACATCTCCTTCATCTTCAAACTGAAATGAGAAAGCATACATGAACCTCCGTCACATGACCCCAGGTGTAACACCATGAGCTGCTTATTTTACGTGCTGGGCTCACAACTTCGAGAATCTGAGTTCCAATCCACTGCAGATGGTATTAGGCTCATTCAATTCAAAAGCCACCATAGTTAGCTCTATTGCAAGAGCTGGAAATGTTTACCTCTATTCTTTTAACTTTGTCCTTGGCAGTACAATCGTACAGTCGAGCCCGATGGAAAGCCTTTGACCAGAGGTACTCATAGTTCGATAACTGAATATAGGAGAGTGCTTCTGATAAAGAAGAATCTGAGTTCAGTTCATCTTTCAGAACAGTATACCTAGAAAAAGTTGACTTAGCTTAATTTTATGTGGATAACATTACTAAGGCAAGTGCCTTGTATTTAAAATAATCAACCATATAAAATAAGCCAGTAGGAGAAATTCAGAGATCAAAAACGAAATCAGATAAGCTGGTCTAACATGGGCACTCTTGCTTGCAGTGGAAATTCCAGAAGATAAATGATCGAAAGTCAATTGAGGTTAAGAGAGTTATCTAGTCTTACAAAATGATGACACCTAGCCATCCATACATCTATAGTTTCTATTTTGTCCTGTTGCCATAGCCAATGGCCGGATTGGGAAGTGGCTGTTTGGGAGCCAATTTGTATTGACAATGGTGTAACTGGGGTGTGGTGCCACTTCTCTTCCTCACTGGTCCGATCAGCTCTGATGAGAGTCGGGTACTTTTTTACTGCTGGGTAAACAAAAAGAGTTTTTTGAAAAATCCTGTATACAAGCGGTCTTGAACCCGAGACCTCCAGCGCCAGTAACAACCGATCTAAGCAATGAGCCACAGCCACAAGACCTCCCTTTCTAATTTCTATATAGATATACACTATCGTATTGTGGAAGAAAGCAAGATTACGTGTTTTATTTCGACAGGTTTGTTTCGTAAATGACTTCACTCGTCAAGAGATATAAATATACTGAAATATTCAAATGACTATACGAGCATATATAGGAAGGTATCAGTTAGGTAATGCGTGAGGTGATTAAAGGATGAGATAAGACAAAACAAAAGCAGACTTTAGCCAGTACGTTTGTTGATAATTTGGAGTGGCAGATAATTAGGGTCTTTTCTTTGAGGCAAAGGTGGCATCCTTTGTTTGAGGTGCTTTAGGGTGGCTTTCTGGAGAGGATGCGCCAGGAAATTGAGTGATCGATGTTGCTGTGTTTCAGTGTCGAGATGTATTTGCTGAGTTCTGTTGAGTTACGGTGTTTATTGTGGCGGAAAGATGCGGTGTGATTTCGATATCATGCCTTAAACTCGTTTTTCCTGTGAGCCCAATGTAAATTTGTGTAGCGTTATTGTCTTTGCCTATGACAGTGACTTGGTAAATGATCGATGATTGTAAACAGCTCCAATTGAGTGGGCATGTGCTCTTTTGTCGGCAGTTGCATGTTACATCAGCCTTGGTGTCTGTCGGAGTGTTGTTGGTGTCGTGCGACTTTATAATCCGTTTGTTGTGGCTGTCAGTGGTCTGCTTGATATTGTTCATGCAGCTGTAGCTGATCTTGAAATTTGCGTCCGATGTTGGTGCTGACAATTTTACTGAATGGGGGGGGTTATACCAGAGTATGCTGTTTTGCTTTCTGTTTTTTCTTGCAGCGGTCAAAGTTAGTTCATAGTGTAGGGTGTATTTGTATCCACTTTCAATGAGTTCTTTTTGGCATTGCGGCATGGCTTGATTGAATGATGCTTTGTCAGAGGAAAGTGATGACAGACGTTTGTTGATGCCGGTAATTATACGTTTGGCTGTACCTAGTTGATGGTTGCTTTCACAATGGATGTACTGAAGGATCATCTCTGGCTTTGTGTATGGCAGGAAGGTGCCTTTGTTTAGCTTGAGTAGGATGTCTAGGAAGCTTATGACCTGCTTGCTGGCTTCTATGGTTGTGCGTAGTCCGTTGCTGCTGAAGATTTGACATATGTCTTTTTTATGTTCTCGGTGTACTCTTGGTGGTGAGTTTGAGATGACTAGTCCGTCG
>Ga0224501_10003634_pt1 | contig 12170 bp, 4 predicted proteins | sample SF_Oct11_sed_USG_4_FD_169105 | JGI IMG/M metagenome (GOLD analysis project Ga0224501, IMG submission 169105) | Sediment microbial communities from San Francisco Bay, California, United States - SF_Oct11_sed_USGS_8_1 | ecosystem: Environmental > Aquatic > Marine > Sediment | place: USA... | reverse complement strand
AGACACTCCTAGCTATAGAGCTATTCTTTCCCAAGGGAAAATAGCTCTACACTCCTAGCACACTCTAGACTAGCAGACTTGTTTAGAAGAAAAAATGTCTCTAAAGTTCCTTTTCGGATACCTCAATGGCTAGAGCACATGGGTTATGTCAGAAAATCCTGGGTTCAAGCCTTGTTCATTTTGAGCGCCTACTGTGAAAATGAGCTCCGCTCATAATTCCTATAGCTCGGACTACTCCAACAAGCCTCAGACTTAGAAGGTCTGTTAAATAGGATGGCCAAGTGTGCGTGTAAGAAAAAAGCAATTACATGAGTTTGTCAACTGAATTATCTCCCACTGGTTCAGCCAGTGACCACCTCCCAGCAATCACATGCGTACATGTATGTAGATAATGTTTACATGTATAAACTTACCTCTGCCTAGAGATAGTCGCAACATTCAATAATGTTACTTCCTTACTTACTATAATATTAATTAGATAGGATTGTATGTTTTGTAATTTTATACACTTTATCAACTGTTAGGTTTACACAGTGGTCTTTGCCTTACTATTATAACTACTACCTAGTCTCCGGAGATCTGTAAAGAGGTCATTTCATATCAATAAAGTGATAATTATAATGGAATTATTGTGGAGTAGCTATACCATCGTGTGAAAAGATAATTAAACTCGTGAATAGAATTCAATAAGCGCTGACCCGATCGACAACAGCTTTATTCGCTTTACTCCATAACCTTGTTATAAGGCGCAGGTGACTTTGGGTACTATTTTGTGCATTCTCAAAAGTGTAGCAATTCACTGGTTATAGTGTAAGTTGTCGGTGAGTCGACAGATTTGTTGATTTCTATTGTGTTATAGCTGATAGAATAGCAGGAATGACTCAGTGGTAGAGCAGTCGGCTTGCAGCCATGAGAACCTGAGTTCAAATCCCAGTCAGATCGGGCTCTCGTACTGAGTATGAGCACCTCACATAAAATCTTAGCTCTTACTGCTCCAGCAAGCCGCAAGCTTAGAAGGTCTGTTAAATAGGATGCCCAAGTGCCCAAGTTGAACAATAATATAACGCGTAGAATGGGCACGTGTTACATAACATAGTAAGAGAAGCGCTATGAGGAATAATTGCTCTTTGCTAAGGAAAATCCTCTTGTGGTGGATCATCTCCTTGAAAAGTCAATTGCACACCATCACATGTATTTGGTGTCAATTTATTTGTTGCCTATATAGAATCTCAGCAATTGCACACCATCACATGTATTTGGTGTCAATTTATTTGTTGCCTATATAGAATCTCAGCAATTGCACACCATCACATGTATTTGGTGTCAATTTATTTGTTGCCTATATAGAATCTCAGCAATTCCTTTGTTGGTTATCCTAACCCAAAGGGTTGTTTTGGTGTGAGAAAATGAAGCCTCAGTATTCTCGTAGAAGTGAAAGCGGATGATGAGTTTTCTGATAAGAGAAGATTGGCTCTAAGTGGTTTGACACACCAAATTGATGGTGTTTGGAGTGATTTATCACTTGCAGCACCCCGGTCAACAAACCAAGTTTGTAGACTTAATTGATTTTACTGGGTTAGGTACCGTTATTGCTTTATAGTTATAGCTTTTTTACACTTGTATACATTGCTCCATGTAGCGTAGTTTCCGTTTTACAAATACTAAGTTGGGGAGGGAGGTAATAAAGTGTCCCCTCATTAGTTTATTCAGTCATTATTCTCATAAACAGGTAAGTAGTTTATAATTTAATCAGACAGACTAAATGCACACCAAACCATGTATAATATAGTATGAAACAAAAGTTATCCTCTACGTGTATGGACTATGATGTATGTATAAACAACTTTTCTAGTTGATTTTCCACTCCTTCCTACTGCGTTTAGTGTGAGATAACTTGGACAACTAAATCTATGCTGGTTTCAAACGGCCGTGCTTTTGGCCCGGGCTTTTGGCTCGCCCTAACATCAAAGGCTCCGCATTTCCGCCGAATAGCACGGGACTACACTGCTACTTGGCCAGGCTCGGCGGAAATGCGAAGCCTTTGATGTTAAGCCGAGCCAAAAGCCCGAGGAAAAAGACCAGGTCAAAAGCACGGCCGTTTGAACCAGCACTAGTCTCCGGCCGTGTTTCCGTTAAACCGCTGGCAGTAATGAGTCAGCCTCACTACGCTGATCTACTTTTATATTTTAGCTTTATCTATACAATAAGGGATGTGTACCTATCTTTTGTAGCTTTAGAAAAAATGGCAGGGTCATCGAAAGAGATAACAGCCATGATCGTGAATCTAAAGGAAAGAAGAATATTGGATAAATCTGTACAGACGTTATCATTGGAGGAATCTTATGCATCAAAACTGCTGGATTTAGATCGGAACATGCTACGATTCCATTACACAAGGCTAAAAAGTAACGTAAATAAAATCCGAACTCACCTCAAACCAGAGGATATAGCTGCCATGAGGACACTGGAGCTAGAGGGCAAGTTTAAGCCGGAGCATCCCGTAGTGTGTACCGGCAGCAGTGCGGGTAAAATCGCTGCCGCAGGAAGAAGACTTAAACTCGGCTCGTACAACAAACGGGCAGTGAGTGCAATGCCACGACTCAGTCATGCCAAACAGGCAAATCAGCATGAAGAGAGTGACACAACGACAACTGATGAACCGTTATTTTCTTGCTCGAAAAAACCAATAAGGCCAAAAACCACTGACTGTAAATCTCCGCGGAGCTCAAGTGATGACACGCAGTCCGTATCCACCCCGCGACCGAAGACCTCATTTCTATTGGACAGAATTACGAGAGCGCAGAAAGAAAGGCGACGTCACACACCTCATACATCATACAGCTGTCATGAGGAGAAACAAGACGATGGAGGTACAAAAAAGGGCCTTGACATTTTCGGCCCAAATCCCTATGAGGAAAGACGCGCTCGTTTTCTTGCCGGTGAGACTAAATCCTTTCAGAATCTCGGTAACCGAAAGGAAACTTTCGTTCACCAAATCAATCAGTTTGTCAGGGAGAACCCGCTGGTAACAGATGTACGACCGGAAGCTACCAAGGAGATTATCCAGTCGATTGACAGCATGGCCGCCAGAGCAGGTACTAGTCATAGTGTGCTGCCTAACAACAAAGATGCTACCCTAATGAAACAGCTTGCGGAACTTAGAAAGACTCGTTACTTGCGACTTGATGATGATAAGCTCGACCATAGCGGGTCGGAAACATTAGCTAGAACGTTCTTAAAGCGAACATCTGAATGGCGTAACTTCACCGCTAAGCCACGGAAATCATTCAGACAACAAGCTGAGATTTGTGATTGATGCTGCTTATTATTGAATCTATGCTTTTTATATGCACTCATTGCACTGTAAGCTTTCTAACATACACATGCTATTCTCACACTCAAGACAACACTGTTCATGACACAAACTCACTACGATTGGGGTCTATCCATGGATCAAATCGCTATCAAGTTATGATTTCCTATCACTCGCGATATAGCTGTTAGACCAAGTCTGTTAGTATGGTATTGTGTTCCCATTCAAATCCACCTGGGATAGGGGGGTAGTTCACTGGTAGACCCCTAAGCTCACAACTGTGAGAACCTGATTTCAATTTTTGGTCCCGGTGGGCTTTCTAGTGATCGAGTATGAGCTTCTTACATTATTCCTAACTCAAAGGCGAGCCTCGCTATTAGGTGGAGTGGTATACTGATCCATTTGTGGTGCTCCATGCTATGTAGTGACCAATGAAAATAAGTATATAACCCACCAGCTTCACAAACAGGGAAGACATCATATGACAAAAAGGCGTGTTCCAAACTAGCTTCGCGAAACCATAGTCAGTAGTCAGATTTAGTAACTTGCTTGCCCCGTACAACCTAAAACTATACCCTTATGTTTATGGACAAAACAAGTTTAGTACAGAGTAAAGAAACGAATAGTTTTAAATTTATCAGTAACACATATAATGAATAAAGGCGCCAGGCCTTGCTGGGAATGAAATTCGTTGACAGTCAACGCCCTAATGGGGGTTTATTTAGAAAACACTCCACAATGTAACTTAAAATTTGTAAGGACTTTGAGAGCTCCATTATGGTGTTCTGGTATATTCAGCACTATAAAACTGATCACTTGATAAAATGTGAAACACAACATAGTTACTGAATGCATACTGAATATTCTGAAGGGCAGCTAGTGTATGTTTCACCATACTGCAAGCCGAAGTTTAATTCTCATTAACCTAGCTGCTACTCATTTCAAACTTGATGAGGATGAATAAAACAGAGGGTTGTGCCCTAGTGAGCGACATGTTCACCCCATATACCAAAAGGCCAGGTGTTCTGGTTATAGCGTAGACGAGCATCTATAAATGAAACCAGTCTTTTTATGATGAATCCTATAGGCTGTGATTTCCATATGTGGAAATCACAGCCGCTGTGACTTTGCGCATTAAAAAGACATTTGGTTAGTCCTTATATTGAAGCCTTTTCTTTAAAAGGGAGAGCGATAGTGTCCAGGAAAGTTGAGGTAGACTGGGTTTATTTCATTTCTCTTAGTAGTTTTAGAGAAAGCGATATTCTAGATCAGTGACACTCACTTTATGTCACTGTCTGGAGGTGTGCTTCTAGGTTGGAATGATTCTTTACTTCAGGATTGATCATCGCGAGTATGGCGTTCTATCAGTGCAGTAACATGTATCCCTAATCAGTGGTTGAAGTGTGAGGTGGAGGGCCTGCAAATTGTTTTAAAAAAAATTGGTGGCATCTATTGAGTTGGTAACAAAGTGTTATTGGGGATGAAAAGCTCACCAAGGAGATGCTGTGGAGGGAGGACGATGATTATCCAGTGCCCACCCCCCAGCCCAAATAGGAGTATACTTTGAAATCTTCCCCCCCCCATCTGGGTCCCCCATAGAGTACGATAAGTTCACATCTTTTCAGGGTTTGGTCAATAGTTTGCTGATTACATGAATAAACGTCCTATGACTTATGCATGTTTCTTTAGAAATATGAGTTCAGTGAGTAGAAATGACAGAAGTATGCACAAGAACTCTGTCAAAGTGACCGAAACACTGCCATTTGGCTTGAAAATCTCTCTGAATTGGGAACAACAGAATAAAAGATAGCCAACATGGAGATTTTATGGAATTGGATGTTCAGTCATTTTTCAACTATGATTGGTGCTTGATATACCCCGTAGTACATATAGCTGTTCCTTGGGGTTGCTGGATAGCTCTGTGTCTTAAGACTTTAATAAGATCCTAACATAATTCTTAGCTCATTTTACTCCAAAAACCACCAGGCTTAAGATCGGGGTCATGAAGTAGTACAGTCAAATCCCCAAGCAAAATAACAAAAAGGAACTTGCCATGCATGCAACAGTATCTAATGTTGTTACTCACATGGGTAATTTATAGTAATTGAGGCTTCCATTGTATTCGCGCTATGCTTCCTGTTTACAGTGGAAACCATGGAGGAGAAGCTGAGCAAATCCATTGACATTGGACTCGTTAAGAAAGTCCTGTACACCGCGGATCCATTTGAGAGAGAATATTACACCAAATATCTCATGCGTAAAGGCAAACGTCAAGCAAATCCCAAAGAAGAACTGTTTGTGCCAATCAGATATAAAATATTACCACATAGAGCGATCTCACAACCCGGTAATCCATAGAATCGGCTGTATACCCGCTTCATAAGATCCCACGCACTTGTGAAGAAACTGATTGCTCAATCTTACAGTTTATTCTCAGAGTTGTTTCATCTTATTTGATTATAAACATGCATGAAGCATGTGTGCCGTAATTCTATGGTGGGGCATGCGTCTGATTATTTTGCTATATGGAAAAAAAATTTGAAAATACCGCTGTATATTGGATACACATGAAAAACTCCGATGCATGGACGAATGGCTATGCATGCATCTATTAGATGCAGCATTTTGTTTATACAATTCTTGTTTTACCGCCCCCATTGGACTGTAAGCCACATTGGAAGAGTAAGAATAAGAGTGAACAGAGTGATCTACAATAGGTGGGATGGTAGGACTTGTTACAGTAGAGGTCCATTCTGAGCAAAATTGGAAAGACCATTCGTGTGCCTTGCCGCCAAGCAAAACATCGTCCGTTTGGCTCACCCCTGCCATATGCCAGAGAGCTGAACCACCCGGATAGTGTAATCAGTGGCCTAGCGCATAGACAGTGTCAAGAAGTATTTGTGCATATTTATACTTTATTATTTCAATACAAACTGTCGGTATATCACAATCTGGTCATGCGGACGCGCTATTGATAGCGCTAGAGTCCAGAGGCATGTCTCTGGGTAACCCGCTGTATCTTGTAAATGTAGCCTAGGCTAGAGACTGCATTTAATGCCATTGTATGTGGAATTTGTAATCGTTAGGTTTTTAGGACTCCCGTCTGATGCCTTTAACTTTTACAGTTGTAAGTCACTGTTTTTGGTGTTATTAAACTTGGAGTAGACTCAGAGTCAGTCACCACTACACTAGACTAGTCTCGACTCATGCCATTTCAATATTAATAATATGTCATGACTAGTAGTACTGGTACTACTAGTACTACTAGTACTAGTAGTAGTCAGGAGTCTCTTTTACCGACTTTCGCTTCACCTTTACTCTTTTAAGTTTTACTAGTCTAATTACTTGCGTAGCGAATAAATAATCATGTCCGAGTGGCGAGTACAACAAACTACAAAGCTTGACTGAATTGAATAGTGAATTGTGGCATTTATTTTACACCTGTACCAGTGTTAGTGTACGTGTACGGTGTACCCACCTTAAGTTAGTAACTTACGAGTTACGTACTTCAAGTTTAACTCAAGTTATGCTTAGTTAGTTACGGTACTTCTTTTAGTTTACACTTACAGTTACACTGACTTAGTTAGTCTTACAGTCCATAGCAATATTCTGAGTTTGACTAGTGGCTCGCTTGGAAATGTAACTAATAACTCAGTGAATCCAGTCAGAGTCACTTCACGGTAAAAGAGTACTTAGTTACTCTCTGTAGTGAATCTATACTATACTCACCAGTGACTAGTCACTACAGAAAGGGTAGTGAGAAACCGCGTACATGGTATCCTCGAAACTATGTACCCGTACTCTCAAAACCATGTACCCTAAGCTTGAAACGACGTACCCAGTACCTTAGACCATGTACAGTGTACTTCCATCAGAAAGTTGACAAAAAAGTGGAATAACCCAAACAATGTTTAAAAATTAAGGGAAGTCCTTATGTTTTCAGTATATCACAACCTGAGAGAGACAAGTAGAACCACTTTTGTGTTTTCCTTTTCAGTACTCAATTTAAAACAGTGTAAAACATTCCACCACTTTCACGTTGTACATAGTTTCTCGCTACCCACTACAGAAAGTGACTCAACATTCTTTCCGTACTACTAGGCAGAAATTTACTAATACATGAAAGTACCAACTTAGTGCGTAGTGGTTACTATTTTTATAAAATAGTACCATGTATTATACTGGTTCTGTTCGGTATCCAGCCTCATCCTAGTACACTCTGGCCGGACACTCAGTGACCAAATGTTTATGTTTATGATGATCCACTGTGGGAATCCTCAACCTCTAGTAGAATACTCTATGCAGGTGTATCGCGGATATTACATTCCTTGACATTTATCAGTCGTGCATACCCTTCTTCCAATACGGGTAACTAATCTCTTTCTCCATTATCATGTTGGGGCCTAGACTACAGTCCCCCAAAATGGTTTGTAGATACTGATAGAAACTCTGGCTAGTTTAGCAAATATTAGCTTGCAGTGGAGTTGCTCAAAGCGCCCGTAAGAAGCATGACAGACGGAGAATGCCCACTAGGCCCTACACCGGCGTGGTACCTCATCGAGTCACAGAATCTGGAAGATTTGACTCTTCCCATACAGCTGAATCGCTCCATACAGGTGAATTTAGCAATAATGCCAAGCCGACTGAATCAAAATCCGACACTGCCATAAGTCGAGTTTACACAAGTGGCAACCGTCCGCTCAAAATGTCCTTCAAGTGATCGTCAGCTTCCGGTGAACCAGCGGCAAAACGCCGATCCTGCATGCTTTTCTTCCGCGATCGGTAAGCGGCAACCAATGATAACACAGATTTGAATTTCCTGCTCTATCAATTTCATCCTTAGCCTATTTACCAGAAGCAGAAAAACCCCAGCGCCGCCACTTTCTCACCGCTGCCGCGTCGATCTTGCGTGAACCCGCTATTATCTGGATCTTGTAAGTCAGTATAATTTACCTACATCCATTTTAATATCGACGTTTATTGCCTGGTGAAAATGCTTTGACGAGATATTCACAAACAGTACATTTTGTTAAATGGTTTGAATCATGTAAGCGTCCCAGATTTTCTGGGACTGAAGGTGGTTCCTCAGGTGACCGATACTGATGGGCCACCAAAAGGAAATCTGATGGAAAGCCTAATTAAGCTGGTAACTGGCCACCATTTGAGTCATTGTCAAAATCGATCCCATTTTAAAAACTGTACACATCGTGGCCTAACTGCGTATATGAAGTTAGGATGGAATCATTATTTTATAGTATACATGCCTGGATGTAACAGCCAGCTATATCTGGTGCGGAAGTAACAAGGGTAACATCTATGTATTCGATAGAGAGACTCTGAAACATGTTTATCTTATACCAACGACTAAAGAATACCGACAGCTTGTTCTGGTAAAAGCTATGGAAACCAAGACCCTAACAGCCACAGCCAACAGGTCATTGTTAGTTAGGATGGGCATGGCTTTGAGTTTCATGTCCATTTATGAGTTCTCTGTAGACCAGGCTGGTCCATAGACATATCATGATCATTAAGAGATTAAAGGCGCTTTTCTAAAGGGGTGCCACTTCACTATTAATCACTGTTTCAACTATGATCCTAACCTTTGGGCATCCCAGACCTGTGAACAAGGCTGCACATTTATATCAACAAAAGGTATATACGTGTATATCGGCTCCTTTCTCTACATTAGCTACCCTAAAATATGGCCAGACAATGTAGCTGTATATTAATGACCTCCGGATTTATGACAAAATACCATAAAGTTATAGAGGATAGCTATGCAAAATACCATAAGGTTATAGAGGATTGCTATCCAAAATACTAATAATTTATTTATATTTTATTGGATTCATCAAGTAACAGCAGACCAGATGGAACCTCTTTGGCACAGTACTTATGCTGATGAATTTCCGGTTTACAACATTTTGATAAGCTTGTTCAATCGCTAGAGAAGCTGATCTTGCATTTAACATGTAGTGCCTACTCCATCTATTTGTGCTTCCAATTTCACTTATATTTGAAAGAAATGATTGTCATTAAGCAGGAATATGATTTGATGTTTTAGCGCTGGCCAAGTGTTTGTGTGTCGCCTGCACTCCGGCTCCTCTAAGAAACCAGAATCTGTGGAGGCGTGCGTTTTGGATGGCGCCATCACTCAGGTGATCTGGTGCGAAGAGACAACAAAACTTTATATCGGTACCGACCGAGGAGAGGTGCACATGTGCAATGTCATCAGCTCCAAGGTGTGTATATCAGACATCTACACTGCAACCGTACAAACTCCTGGTCTCAGACACAAACAATACCCTTTTCATACAACGAAGTCACAAGCCGGAATGCTATAGTTCTGGACGGAAACTTCTTGCTTAAAGTCCTATAACATTCACTTGCTTTACAAGTAGTTTGTAGGTAACGAGGTATTTTAGTCAGACTGTATATGTGCAGGGTGTAATACGACGTCCTTAATTATTGATTGCAGATGTTTTGCAAGACCAGTCTCCTCCTGAAGTTGAATTCACCAGTCATCCAATTAGATTTCAGCAAGGCTTTACTGCTTATATCAACTCTGGTCAAATGCTCTCTGTATGATACTCAAACGTAAGGAAAATTTTCAGTATCTGCACCCAAAGTAGTACCAGCATGGGGCATCACAACGCATCACAATGCACCAATATGCATCATAGCATCACAGTTACCATCGCAAACCACAGCACCCCACAGCACACCACAATGCAGCATAACATCTACAGGGTATCACAGCATACCACAACAGTGCACGTAACATACCACAATGTACCATAGCGCATCATAGCGCATTCTAGTGCACATTAGTGCACCATACCTACACCAGTTTAGTTTTAATGGACTTGGATATTAATGCAGTGTCCTGGATGTTACATCTTGTTCCATACAGTCTCGGATATACTCTTGGAAATGTACATTCCACTATAATTTCCCATAGAGCTGTTGGTGAAGCAAAACTACATACATTTTCTACTTGTTGTAGGAAGACAACCATAGATATCGGAACGAAGCCAAGAAACGGACAGTTTGGCGGTGTATTTAGTCGCAGCACTGACAGAACATGTTACTGCGCGCGTCCTGGAGCTAGATTATGGAAAGCGGATTTGTCCGGTAATGTGTTGGCTACGCATAACTTCAAACAGAGCCTCACCCAGATGTCTCCCTGCAAGATAAAGTTCCTAGATAAATCCCTAAATACAGAGAATGTCACTGGAAGTATCTCAGCATTTCCTCACCTCTCTATCATAAGGTAAAGAAGAATATCAGATTGAGCTGGTAACTTATTGAATAGTGAATAATATAATGGCCTACTGAACAGTGTTTTCTGGTTCTATCATCCCAAGTGCTGACCCTTTGTCCTTTGACACCTACACATGGAATCAAACCCCAGTGCCAACAAAATGTCTCTGAATGACAATCGTCTGGCAAACACTACTTTTAGCAATTGCCATACAGAGTATCATCATTGTTCTTGTCTCCTCAAGTCAGTCATGAACCAAGAGAATCATTCACCTCAAAGCCCGGATAATAATTGGGCGTGTATTGTATGTAGGGAGGAATTCATTATTACGTTGACTGGTGACCGAATCGTTCTACTGGATCCGATTAATGCACAGGTCTTACTCTGGGCTCCTTGGCCAACAGGTAGGCTTACCAATGGATTTAACGTCCAATCAAAACCATATGTGGGTCTGTCTTTTGCATTGCCTTCAGTCAAATGGTAACAAAAGTTGGTCATTTTCATATTAATTTCAGTTTTATGATTTTTTGTGCCTGTTTGTCTTCCAACTTGAAATCATTGTTTTGTGGCACACTTTGTGATAGGCGTTTTATGCTTGGCATAGCTCAGTAGGCAGCGTGCAGATTAGCTCAAAATCGAGAGAGCCTGGAATCAATCCCTGACCATACCAAGCTCCCGTTGTGAGTAGGAGCTTCACGCGTAATTCCCAGCTTCCACCTCCTAGAACAAGCCTTGATGCCTAAGCGGCCTACTATGGTGGCCATGTGTAGTCATAGGTTGAAATGCCTCTACTGTAGTAACACCTAGTGTACATGCCTCTAGGTAGATGCACTATAACAGTTATAGGTACACTGGTCTCTCGAGCTTTAATGCAAACTAAAAGTGATAGCATTATCAATTGCCACTATCAGTGCACAATCTAACACGGGTTCAAATACCGGTAACTATTGTTGATTATCGGGGTGCGTGCCACCTTGTTAACAAGTGATCTATGAGGCTATGGTAAGCACACTCCGGTTGTCCTTTAGCCATTGACCACGCGGAGAAGTGGCTGTTCAAAAGCCAACTTGTACTGGCAACGGTGTACATGAGGTGGGTGCCACTCCTCTTCCTCACAGCCTCCACCTTCCCCAGATGGGTGTCCATTCCCTGTCATGTGAACTTTTGAAAAATTCCGGAGACAGGCTGTCTGGAAATCTAGACCTTCATCGCCAGTGACGAGCACTATAACCACTCACCCACAGTGCCAAACTACACAGCAAACATATAATATTATTAGTCGTTGTCTCTTACTAGTATGTAACCGTCAATGTTGTTTCAGGTATTGGGCTCGGTATATGTGACAGCACACTGTATAATCTCTCAGCAGATGGCCAGGTGCATGCACTGGGGCTGCTCTCCTTTTCTGAATACATTGAAACATTGCTACTGGCCGAAACTATTGATACCGCTGTTGAGTGTTGCCTATCAGATGTTGAATATATGCGTAATCACCCCTTATTACTTCTACGAATCAAAGAACTGACAAATGGATTTCCATGCTCTGAAGTATTTCTACAGACCTTTGGTACAGTTATGGATGACTACACAAAC
>Ga0224501_10003632_pt1 | contig 12171 bp, 7 predicted proteins | sample SF_Oct11_sed_USG_4_FD_169105 | JGI IMG/M metagenome (GOLD analysis project Ga0224501, IMG submission 169105) | Sediment microbial communities from San Francisco Bay, California, United States - SF_Oct11_sed_USGS_8_1 | ecosystem: Environmental > Aquatic > Marine > Sediment | place: USA... | reverse complement strand
GTCAAGATACCGAACGCCTTACGCATCCCGGTGCCCAGCAAGTTTGTTCCATACTGGGAACGGGAGAAGAAAGCCAAGGAGCTACCTCCTAGGACCTTTATGCCGGCTCCGGCACCGACGGCCAACGCCTGGAACGTCCGGAAGGAGCCACGCCTGCCGTCTACCTCGCAGGCCAGGGGCCCGGTGAGTGTCGATGATACCATCAACTATGCTTTGGATGCCCTCGACAAGCTTTTCGGTGCTTTTAGTGACCTCGATGCGAGAGTGAGCGCCTCAATGCCCAAAAACGCCAGTTGCAGGCTGACCTCGAGCAGGTGCAAAGAGAACTCGACCGAGTAGAAAGCTTTCGGAGCGAGTGTGATATCGTCGCTCACATCGACCAGCTACGCCGTAAAGTCAAAAGGAACGCCCGAGAAGATGATGTGAACGCCCCGGAGCAAAAGAGAAAGAATGATGCTGAGTCAGAATTCCCCACCCTGTTGGAATCTGTGCCTACTAAGCCTTGTACGCCTGACTAGCAGGAATTCCCTTGCCACCGCCCATAGCCTCCCCCAAGAGGTCCCGACCCAAGCCGCCACCGGCCTCCCCCCACGCCAGGAGCCCGGCGCCTACCACAGCCCCGACCACCGATAATGCCCTAGAACGTTCCATTCCTACAGGTTCCGATGAAGAGCCGAGCTGCCAAAGCCGTGAAAGATGACGCAGACCTTGGCATACGCCACCACCGCCCAGTACCACAATGGTCCCGAGGGTAACGACCGCTAACGCCTATTCACTTTTAGCTGATGCCTCGCCCGAACCGGATCCAAACTTACTGGATACGGAGGAGATGGAAGCTTAGTTCCCTACTCTCCTGGAATGCCTGTATGCCCGCCGTGAACGCATATAAAGCCTGTTTGTAGATGCCAATGGTGCCTTTTATATATATATACATATATCCTCTGAATAAAGCCTTTCAACCTCGCCACTATCTAGGCGATATGCCCCTTAGCCAAAAATGACTGATTTCGACCTCCATGCCTGGGATGAAATTGGAGGCCCTTTCAATCTTCAGAAAAAAAGAAAAGAAAACTGAAGAAAGAAAAAAGCATGTAGCGTAATCGCGTTACAGCCCTCGGTGACCGGGTTGACCCCGCGACCCCATGTGACGACTAATTAGCCAATTAGCGACCCGGGCGATCAAGCATATAAACCCCTGGCTCGAGATCCGAAGACACTTCAGCCTTTGAAGCCCATCAAAACACATACTAATATTATACGTTCTTGATCCTTGATATCATCATTCAACAAAAGACTACGACTTCCTCAAAAGGTAAGCCCAATATGACCCGCCTGTGCCTCGGCCCCTTGCGGGTGCTTTTACAGTGACGTCATACATTTGGAGTGCCTACTGTGAGTGAGTGACAACTCAAGTCTCAACTGAGAGTGAGTGACCTGACTGTGGTGTGTGACTCTGACTGTGTAGTGTGTGTGAGACTGAGAGTGAGACTGAGAGTGACTGACTGACTCACTCCACTGACTAATGACTGACTACACCATTCACCAGCCACGTTCAACCAATCACCGGCACATCCACGAATAAGCCTTGCTCCAAAATGCCCCGCCTGCCCCTCATAAATAACTCGTACCTCGGCACTAGTTATGTTGGCCACGCCGGTCCAGAGATTGGAACATACACAAAATGAGGACATCACGACGTGACCTCTCCAAAACTGAAATCGAAATGGCAGTTCAGAGGAAGTCTGTATCATAAAGAAGCAGTTCGTCGCAATTCGTTTTTGCACGATGCGGGTTCGGCAACGACTGGCTGGTATAGCGATAAGTATTCGTCCGACTCACTGCAATGCGAGAGAGAACCACACTTTAGATAAGATCAAGCTTAGGTGATTTGGCTCTGCGGCATGTGGCGGGTGGTGGGCGACCGAAGCTGTGATATAGGCCAAAGTTTGCATTTAGCTTAAGCTGGTTGAATGCGAATACATGGAGTTAGTTAGCAACTACCGGACCTGTCCTGAACCCAAAATATTGATTGGATTCAAAGCACTCACTAGTAAACTGAATATTAACACAGAACATCCAATTATTCCCGCCAGCACTACCAAACATGCCAATTACTGCAGTCCAATGACCCCAGCCATTTATACCTCCACGGGCAGACAGTCTTATATAACACATGAGACTGAGCCAACAAGAGCGGAGGCGATGACCAGCTAGAAACATTAATTAGAGAAGTCGATGTGGAGTCAGTTGGAGTTTGGAGGTCAACGCGTCGATACTGAGTTACAGAGCCGGACGCGGCTCTCTGCTGAAACCAGGAATTATTGAGGTCAACCATCTACTACAGAATATCACTTACAACAACAACAACGCTGCAACATCGGATGCTGCAACTACATTGCTGCCACAGCGAAACGCAGTAAACGCTACACACACATAACCGCCAGGTATCTTAGGCATTCCAACCCGTTGTGAGTAAGAGTGGTTATCCTCACTTACCTTTCCTGAGACCACTGGCCTGATCCCCCATTGATACAGCAACCCCTTTCAATGCCGTGCAATGAAGATCTAGGGTTCATGCTAGATCAGCTGTAGGACATAGGAGCAGCTTTGCTTTCGTAATCACCATGGGGTGGGGTGACTACTTTCGTTGGCCAATCTTTGTTTCTATGTCTCTGAGTAGGACCTGTCAATTCACTTCTGAAGCTGCTTTTGTAGGAGGAAGGGTACCGGCAAGTCGGCGGAAAACTCGGCCGAAAAAAATGCTCCGATAAATTGTGCTGTCAAAAAACCTTTGAAAGGTTCTATCAACAAATTCTTTTCGAGCGCCCATGGGCCCCTATTTTAGCTCCCAGTTGGAGCAACAAATATCGTCTTCTGCAATGACTTCATTGGTTTCAAATCCCAATGTTGAATAAAGGATGCCATCTCATGGAGGTACTTGTGCCATATGGTGCGCGAGGGTGCAAGCAGAAGGTCTCAGTCAGGAAGCCACATGCAGGAGTCATCAACTGACTTAACCAAGACTGCACGACATGCAAGCCACCCTCGCCCTACCTGTTTCTTCAGCGCTATTTTGCAATTTCCCTAGTCTGGCAAAGTATAGTTGGTATATAGGTTTCCTAGGCCTAGATGCAGAGGTCCTTCTGTTTGTCTCTCTACGCATTTCTTAGGCAGTTTTTTTTCAATCCTATTAGCTTGCAAAGCCTGTCATACATGATTTGGGTCTGCTAATTAATGCCTTCCCGATGGTTGCAGATTTGCTGATATCAAATCCGAGCATAAGATGCACGAGTCAGGACAAGCTGTCGCCCCTCGTCAAGGTTATACACAGACACTACATAGGTGGGATATCAGCCCCCTATGCCGTGGGATAATGGTGTATAGTGTAAAAGGCACTGGGCTTAATTCCAGGGGGCGTGCGCATGCTTCAACAGGTGTCTTTCAAGCTATGATTAGGATCTGAGGAACTCTCAGTCACACCAGAAATTTACTTTCACTTGGAGGAGGCAGTAAAGTTATCAATAGGTTTTATTCATCAATCCGAGATCTCGAATGCACGGTTTTACAGGAAACCGCTCAGTTCAATATGAATCATGCATGGCTTCAGCATCCATTCAACGTTCCCTATCCCTGTAGAGTTTGCCTTACATGGTAAGGCAGAATTTCAAAACCGGTTTGGAAATCAAGCAGAATTATCCACAAAGAAAATATGTGGCACTGATTGGCAAAGCGATATGTTATCAAGCATACATAAAGTCTCACAGAGACCTAAATGATGCCAGTGGGTACTGAATAAAACGCAGTGAGGTCCGATTGGCAAGAGAAGAATGTCTGAGATTAGCTACCGATTTCATCACTGAAGCCAAAACAGCCAACAGCTATTGACTTTCACTTCTTTCGGAGGTCTTTTGCAGAACAAGACAGTTTGCCCAGCGAGCGGGTGGAACTCTCGGAGGTAGTAATAAACTAGTCACCCCACTGATACCACCTGCCAAAGCGAACAATCCTGCCATGTAATACACAACCACTGTGTAGTTATTAGCTGCCACCGCCAATTGACCTACAAACAAAGAGACTGTAAATCTGTGTCCGCGTGTTGGAGGGTCGAACTCACCACTACCTATAGTTTTGAGTCTTTTTGACCGTATTTTACTGCAGTCCAAGAGATGGAACTTTGGTGCTAAATGAAATAATAATATTCAGTTCAAACGGTTTAAGGTGATAATCTGTTCCGAAGCGCGCTTTTTAAACAACTTATTTGTGTTGTCACGGATGGCCATAGGAAGAAACAAATTGTTACCTCAAAATGACTCAGGAACACCAAGGTTACAAACTCTGGGTGTAATAGGTTCATCGAATTAGCCTCCCAAGACACATTGGGTAGAGCCATGCAGTTGATGTCCAGGAGTAGCGGAGTCCTATCCTATTTAAGTCTTGTTGCTCGAGGCTTCACACTTAGTCAGTGAGCTAGTGTTCCTTGGTAAGTTGCCCCGACCAGACAAAATCTTGCTAAAGCCTATGGCATGTTTCTTCGAACAAAATAATGTATAGTCACTTACTCGCTCCAACAGCACCGACACCTGCACCAACTCCTTGCATCATGTAAGCGACACTGACACTGGCCGAGAGGAACTCTGTGTCCAGGTATTCCAGCAACACAACATGAGTGAGTCCATTCAGTGTTGCCCCAAACACACCTGCAGGTACCATGTTTAGTTTGATTTACCACAATCGCTTATGGGATAGCCACCAGGTTCAGAAATAAAAGTTTCTGTTTGAGCCTGGGTTTTAGTGCCAATTTCACTTTACCCTCATTAGAGTCAAATATTAAGGGCGGTCGGCAGGTGAAGTTTAACCTTCATTCTATTTTTTGCTATTCGGGTGCCTGACCATCCTATTTAATGGACCTCTTACGACTGAGGCTTGGTGGAGTGGAAGAACATCCGATAAATGTGAAGAGCTCAAACTGGCGACAAGGGCCCACCGTGGCCTGGATTCGAACCCAGGTTGTGAGGGTTGTCAGCCAAGCGACTTTAATGACTGAGCTATCCCAATATCCTCATTGGCATCATACATGTAGACAAACCTGGAGACATAAATCGCGGGAGAAGTCATTTATAGTTCATTTTGATAAGCTTATTCAAGCGCACACCTATTGGACAGATTGAGGGTTGCACAGTTTTTGCTCCAAAGAATGCATATTCTTTCACATATTCAGGCAGTGGCTGCATCCATATTCAAGTTTGCCCAGGTCAGGCCGCCTTTGATATAAGTATAGCCACACATAGTCACGCCAAAAGCTAGGGTTGAAAGTTCAGTGATTTAAAACTCGAAAGAAGTGCCAAAGCTTATATTCTATTTTAGACCCGCTCCTAGCAGATGCAAAACTTGTGTAGCTGTAGAACTGAACTTGTATAACCTCACTTATGAGCTACTATTGAGAAAGAGTCACTGAATAGCTGGCCAAACCAGGGGCGCCTCTCAGTCAGCCTATAACACACCCTCGAAAATGAAATCAAATACTGTAGCTCGGACATGCATATGTATGACTATGCCCAAAAGAGATACTGAGTTATAACTGTTGAGATACTAGAGGATAGCAGGATGGCTTAATGGCTACAGCGCTTAATTGGCTCATTGACTTAAAAAGATGCTGGGTTCAAGTGCTCACAATGCTGAGCATCCCCTGTGAGAATAAGCACCTCACATAAGCCCTAGCGGCCTATTAAATACGATGGTCAAGTGCCCCAGTTCAAAAACTCTTAATTCGATATGTCCTCCCCTATGGCAACAGATTTGGCAATCCGCAGCGGATCCGTTTGATTGCGGCTGTTATTTTAAATTGCCATTTGACATATATTGCAATGGTGGGCTGGCAGAATTGATCAAATACTAGTGAGGGCTAGATAGTTGTTTGTTTTTTAGAATTTAGGGTTAAGCCCATTCTCACAGGCCATCTGTGGTCTTGATTTAAAGCCAGTTCCTGACGAGTGTGAACCCAGGGCCATACCACTGAACTATACCACTGAGCTAACCCACCGGAATATACCACTGAGCTAACCCACTGAACTATACCACTGAGCTAACCCACCGGAATATACCACTGAGCTAACCCACCGGAATATACCACTGAGCTAACCCACTGAACTATACCACTGAGCTAACCCACCGGAATATACCACTGAGCTAACCCACCGGAATATACCACTGAGCTAACCCACCGGAATATACCACTGAGCTAACCCACTGAACTATACCACTGAGCTAACCCACTGAACTATACCACTGAGCTAACCCACTGAACTATACCACTGAGCTAACCCACCGGAATATACCACTGAGCTAACCCACTGAACTATACCACTGAGCTAACCCACCGGAATATACCACTGAGCTAACCCACTGAACTATACCACTGAGCTAACCCACTGAACTATACCACTGAGCTAACCCACTGAACTATACCACTGAGCTAACCCACCGGAATATACCAGTGGAAGCTAATTAAGGTGCCAGCTGCAGTGAGCAAACTATGGAGACAGTTAAGAATATCTGGTGCCTTCAACCTCTTCGCCTACTTACCGCATCCAGCGAGGGCGATGGCTACTCCAATCGCAGTGGGGAGATAAATAGGGATCAGTAGACAGAGCCCTGTCAGAAGAAGGCTCAAACTGAACTGAAGTAGTGAAGATATCCATCTGCGATCAGCGATGAATCCTTCCAACATACGACCGACTGTTTCTCCCACTCCTTCAGCTGCGAAGCAAAGTGCGATCTACAAAATGCTCGACATGTTGGCAAGGCTATTAGACACCTAATGGAAGCATGAGCTTCGCAAGACGATTTTCCTGTAAGTCGCCATATATTTCAGCCAAAAATTCAGATAATCTATGTAGCGCTTTACTCCGATGGCTGACATTAGAATTGATGGCCCAGGTTGTGGTTAGCCAGTCAATACTTGCTTGACCCCTCCAGTCAAGATCGGCAGGTTCTGTGAACTGGCAAGTCCCAGTCCTGTGGAGCACCCTATCTGAGAGTGAGTTCCTATTTTTTATAATTCCTCGCTTCTACTGCTCCAAAAGGGCTCAGACTTAGAGGGTCAGTATAATAGGATAGCAAAGTGCTCGAGTAAAAATCAGGGTAGCTGGCCCAACCATTGTTAATAGGTATATTTGCATGATTTTGGTCAGACGCGGGTACAGAATTTCATACACCATCATGCGAACAGGAAGGCGCAGTTAAAAATGCGGTGAGTTTCAAGCATATTGGAGTTTTCCTTTCTCAGTGTGCAGTCTGTTTCATGGTCTGTTTTGCAACAACGAAGCAACCTGTGAAGCAATAGTAGAATAATAAGGAATCGATAGCTAGCTGTGACATTTGGATAACTTTGACACAGTATAAACTAGCAAGCCCACTTTCAGACGCAGACTCGATCTGTTTGCGCTCTCGAATTCTCTTTCAGACGCAGCTGAGGTACACAAATGCTTTGAAAAGACGCACTTTCGAGCATTGACACTGAGAATGAGTCTGAAACTAGGTTTCAGATGCCAAAACTTGATCATGTGGATGCACCTAATGACAGGTTTCAAGAGACCGTTGAGCAAGTGAGATTTCAGGAGGTTTGTCTATCATCAATAACCATGTCACCAATAAGCCCCTACTCTTCTCAGAGACATAAATCATTATTACGGGTTTTCTAGTCAATATTTGACCTAACTTATGCACTCACTTGTGTTTTTGTGATCCCGTGTTCTTGGGCATACAGTGCCGTTATCATGAAGATTTGACAGTAGGCAGCTACACCAATCACTGATGAGATAGCAAACAGGAGAAAGACGGGCGTTTTGAAGAGCAGCAATATTAACTTCAGGAAACCGGTGGGAGGGGCTTTAAATAAACTTTCCTCATCAGATTCATCCTCCACTTGTGTCTAGGTAAAAGAAAGCGACCTCAGCTTCCTGCCTGAAAGCTCATGCTTATTTGGGTTAGTCAGAGACTCGCTATATTAGCTGGGAAACCCAGTTCTATAGTTACAAATGCAATTGGGCGAACAGCCAAATCCAGATGATCAACACAAAGGGCTGGAACAACTTAAAAATGCATTGAATTTCACCTCCCTCAACTTTCTGGGCTTTCAAAGGCCAGACAGTTGTGAGCTCTGTTCCATCAGTTATCTTCAGCGCGAAAGAAATTGTCTTCACTAAATCAGATTAGTATGAGGGAGATGACTCCAACAGCCAAGCAGTGTCCTTTACTATTATCACATTGACCAGGGCCGAAGAAGTGCCCATCATCGGCAAGAAACTCCGTATGATCTAACTCACTTTCAAACACAGGCTTGATTTGTAAAGATACGTTTTTTTCAAATGCCCTTTTGAGCAGTGGTGCTAAAGATAGCGGGCCTGATAATTGGTTCAAAACTTTGTAACTATGCCAAAATTCGATCAAGCAAATGCATGTAGCTAATATTAATGCATGTAGCTAATATTAGACCATTATCAAGGGGGTACTTTTTTTTAGACAGAAACTCAGGATCCCTCAAAACTCCGTAACCATTCGCTTAAAAAAGCAGATTTTTCTCAACTCTTCAAGTACCCACATCTGTCTAATGGTCAAAGTTTTTTTCCAAGGAGAGGCAGAATCTGCCCGGCAGATTATGCGCTCTCATGCTGTATCGGATAGGTAGGGCATCAAATTTTAAAGACACGCGAGTGAGTCAAAAAGAACATGAATCAGGCTAGTGCCGTGCTTCTTGGCAATCATGAAAATTAATTTGGCTCATAAGGATGTTGCTAAATTGTCCGAATGTGCCGATTCGTCTGCAGACATACTTGGGTGGAACTCTCGGCAGGTGCTACGTGAATAGGGCTTAGGTTGATCGACCCAAATGGGGAGAAGAGAAGATTTAACGGTCACAATACACTTAGACACTGTCACAATACACTTAGACACGCAAGCTGGTTTAGACACGCAAGCTGGTTTAGACACACAAGCTGGTTTTGACCAATATTTGGCCTAGGACATTGACCTACAATTATCCTGAACCATGGTTTGCCTCTGGATTGAAGTTATCACTGAGCTACATTTAGTGAGGCTGATGCTTGTGCAACCCTCTCTCTCTCACCCTTGCAGTTCCTCTCTATGCTGCCCATACTGTTTTGTTGGAGGATTTCTCAACATACCTGGGCGCCTGGTCGGCCAGTGATTGGCATAAGACTCAACGCCGATGCATAGAGGCCTGCTTCTAGCGTCTGTCTGAGATTGAGTTTGGATCCGAGTGTAAGTGACGTCAGCCTTCGCTGTCTTACTGGTACTGAATAATCTAGCATAATGTGAGTATAACACCAATATCAGTCTCTAAGGGCATACAAACTCTGTACAGAGTGTAATGGTATACAGTTGTCTACATATATAGGCTGCTACACCAGTGCATCAGGTTATATGTAACTTCTATTGGGAAACCTAACTAAAAAACCTCAATAATCATACAAAGCAGTGGTCGAAGTTACACAGCATTGTGCCGTCCTTCGATTAATGAGTGTGAGCTCTTGATGTTAAACCTAGCTCACAAAACAAAGGACGCTCTTTATGAGGTGAGCTCACTCGCATTGGTCCATGCTAACCCATAGCTGGTGAACTATCAGATACTCATGATGGTCCACGCTATAAGCTATAACTGGTAAACTGTCAGATACCTTAACTGGTCACTTCGCAACATGATCAATGGTAAGGAAATCATATGCAAAAAAAACAATTGGAAGGTCAATGGCTTACACATGTGAGGATAGGCTCTTTTGGCAGGATGCATTGTGGTGTCTAAGCTGTCTGCCACGCTGCTGACACCTGAATCTACATTGGTGCCGATTCTGTCTGACGGCAGTGTTAGCCGCTTCTCACTGACTGGAGTAGTTCCCTTGGCCTTGCGGTACCTCCTAAAACCATCAGTCAAAGCCTCCAGATGACTGATTGGGATCAACCCTATATCTGCATTCATGAACCCTTTCAAAGTTGACGCTAGTCCACAGAGGTTAAGGGTACTAGCTCAGGTCTGACAATAGCGCAAATCTGTGAAAACCATGCATGTTCCAAATATGCCCCAACACCCATGAACAGCCAAGTCGCGAACGCGACCGAGAACGACTTAAGTCACACAAAAACGATAACACGAATGCACCTATTAATTTATGCAGTTCACGCGCGCGTTATCTCACCAGTAGTTGGCTGGTTTTATCGCCATTGCGAGCACACATATCTGTAGAGTGAGACCAGCGAACAGATACATGGCCTCCTTGTAGGAGAAAGTCTCGAAGAGAAGACTCAACAGAGGGGAAAGACAGATTGCAGCCAAACCGCCACCTGCAAACACAGAAACCGCCACCTGCTAACACAGAAACCACCACCTGCAAACACAGAAACCACCACCTGCAAACACAGAATTTCTCTTTTTCTTATAGCCCCATCCCCCACTCCGGTACCACTCATTCAGTCTTGTAGCTATGCTTCACACTCAATTAGAGGGTGTCCTTGTAGAGTATGAGTTGGCCTGGGCAGATCACCCTATTTTATAAAGTCTCTGTGTTCCCAAGTGTTGGCTTCCATTAGTATCAGTGTTAAGTGTTGTTATTGTTGTTGAAATTAGCTGAGGTAGGGTAGCAGTTCTCTTCCTCCCCATCTTCAGGTTCTGTTTTTAAACCCAGAAAATTGGCACCAGCAATGCCCACTTTAACCACTCTAACCCATCAGCAGTCTCCCATTGATGCTGAGGTCAGGGATACTGATCTCTCATCACTATCGAACTTGAATAATGATAGTGGTCTCGTATTTATCCTATCCGCTACCACAACTCAGGGGGTATGTTCAATTGTCCTACAACATGCATTTTCGCCACAGCTACTTACCAGCAGTGACAATACCCATAGCCAAGGCTCTGTATCTCTCAAAGTAATGGGAGGTAGCAATCAGAGGAGTCTGGAATGTATAGTTGATGCCCAAGCCTGTGAGAGAAAGCCGCGGTTTATTGACCTCTACATAATACTTGAAATTTGGATAACTCGAACTGCAAGGGACCACCAAAAAAGTTTGAGTTATGAAAAGTTTGAGTTACGAGTTATGCTCCCCCTTTGCTTTAGCCATGTGGACACCGTAGCAACTCGATTTCTCTCTAGCGTACTCCATTATCTGGGTAAACTTTCTAAAACTTGTGCGATTTTCTTCTCATGTGAAAAGAAAAGCTAAGTTAAGCTTGTTACACAAGAATGAAAAGACATCCAGCCACAGAAAAGGTAATTTGATGGCACTAACCCAGTTTATCAGTTCAAGTTATGACCAAAAGTTCCAGATATGCCCAGTAAGCTATCATTACCCGGGCAGGGACCATGAAGCTTGGTTTGAGTTAAGCAGGTTTCCGAATTATCTGAGGTCGATTTAACCGAGTTTTGCTTTAGCTGTATTTAAATACATCTGGATCAGGAGTGTAGACGTCTACTAGTCCATATCGCTTTGATTCAGGTGACCCGGGTTTGATTCCTAGATTATTGACCATTCTTTGCTTTCTCTCTCATAGGATTCAGATCATGACATTAAACAATGGATGCCCACCCATAGAGAACCACGTTTATGGGGCGAACCATGAACTATTCTGAAAACCAGCCTATGGCTGGATACGCCTATTTAAAAAAAACATATCTCATTTTAATTGGATCGCTTATAACTTCCAGTCCCTCCCCCTAGAGATCCTCTGACTATGAAATATACCTGCAATGGTGAGAGAAGAACAAACATCATAATGAGTCAGCGTATTTTACTATGAGGGTGGAAGCAAAAAGTCTCCTAATGACGCACCCTGGGAACCGTTGCCAGGTTCACGGGACACAGTTACAGCAAATTCGCAAGGCAATTTTTTGCGTAACATTTTTTGCAATTTTTGCGACTTTTTCGCCGAAAATGCCTATAGTGTCCGATTGACCTTCTTCTTTGTCCTTGACATACCTATCATTACATTGGCTGCGTAGAGCACAATAATGTGTGGAGAGTTGGCGTTTAGGATGATGCCAGCAGCCAGCAGCAAACTGCCAAGAATAGTCACCTGCCTGAGGCTAAACCTTGTTAGCAATGCCCCACATGAGATGCCTACAAACAAATGAAAAAAATGTGGTAAAATGGTTCTAGTAA
>Ga0224501_10003631_pt1 | contig 12172 bp, 13 predicted proteins | sample SF_Oct11_sed_USG_4_FD_169105 | JGI IMG/M metagenome (GOLD analysis project Ga0224501, IMG submission 169105) | Sediment microbial communities from San Francisco Bay, California, United States - SF_Oct11_sed_USGS_8_1 | ecosystem: Environmental > Aquatic > Marine > Sediment | place: USA... | reverse complement strand
TTTAATGTCCAGTACTTCTTAATTTTCGACCGAGGAATTTGTCCTAATGTCACAAGTTCTCTCCTGCATTACATTGAAAACGAAGCCCAAGATAAGATTAATCTAACCATGCCAAATTGTTTTGTAGTATTGTACATGCAAGAAATCATCAGAGGATTGTTTCAGGCTGAAACATAAAAGGGCGCCAGGAAAAAAATGGTACGCAATGAGGTTACCCAGTAAACCCATATTGTTCTCCTATTTTTATCGGGGGTTCAAACTTGCTAGCTAGTTTTCAACGTTTTATTTTCATGATTTATTTTTGCAGCAAAGAACTTCATTGAATATTTTAGAGAAAATAAGTACAAAGAGCGCGCAACGAGTTTCAAGCACACAGGCCAAGGATTCTAAGGCTAACGTTAGACAAGACCGAAGCGAATGCTCACACACCCTATAATATATAGTGCGTATATCAACTTACCTCGACAGCAAGCGTCAGTTGGTCTGGTAGAATTACGTTCTCAGTGTTGAGGTACGGCTTGCTAGTGGTTTTTGACTTGGTGGTTGCGCTCGGATTAACCAGCTTGTTGTCAGCAATGCCTGAACTGACGATACTGAGCAGTTTCAGCAACCTGTGAATGTCAAGTATGTGTGGGTGCAACGTGATGGTGTGATTTTACCATTATAGCGATGCAGTTGTTGGTGGCTTATTGCCGGGGCCCGTCATTGCTACCAGACACCACATTGGTCAGATAACCGATCACCAGTGTCTCAAACCTTCCAATACGCAGGGACTGTTTGTATCAATACGGTTGTATCACTGCCTTGTAAAATGGTTTTAATGCGTTACAGTTGTTTACCCTGGGGAGGGCCTTAGGGTCATTTTAGCGAGAGGTTAGTATGAATGGAGTTACCTGTCTGTGAGGGTGGGGCTGCGTCTGATAACAGGACTGGATAGCATGCTCATCAGCTGGCCCAGAGGTGACTCCTCTATACTCAGCTCAGAGTTCTCATCAGCCAGACTGTTCGAAACACCACTCGATAACCTCTGCAAGCCCTACGATCAACCAGCCACATCCGTATCACAATCAGAAAATGCAACCGAGCTATAGTCATTCCCCCTTCAGGAATTATGATTACAGCTGCATTAAACACTTCATCGCCATCATGCAAACAGATGGGCGCAGTTAAAAACGCAACAAGTTTCGGGAGAATCAGAGTTGTCCTCTCTCAATGTCTTGCGTGCCTAAGGACAGAAAAGCTTTACAGTCTGTTTCACGATCTGTTTTACAATAACAAAGCGACCCGTGAAGCGACCGTAGAATAATCCGCGATCGATAGCTAGCCTTGACATTTTAATAACATGATACTGTATAAACTAGCACGCCCACCTTTCAGGCGCTGAATTCTGTTCGCGTGATCAAATTCACTATCAGATGCAGTCGAGGTACCTGGTGCACTTTCGAACATTAGAACTGAGAATGCGTCTGAAACTGGGTTTCAGACGGCGAAACTTGCTCATGGGAATGCACCTAATCACACCAATGTAAATTCCCACTTACCATCAATCTCAGACCAGTCATGCTTATAAAACGGTCACCAAGAAACAGTCCATGAGTGCTGGTTACAAGTGACACTAGGTGGTAGGCGAAATTCAACTTACCCTCAAGCTGAAACCAAGCAATGTTTGCGAACAAGACACTTACCTTTCCCTTTTTGGTGAACCTCATTTGATCAAGTTTGACCAGTACATCCCAGAATGATTGCTGTTTTGGCTGTTTGCTTTTAACATCTCTTTCTTTGCTCTGCGAAGAAAAACAATAAAGAAAGCTATCATCACCTCATATATTAGACACTATGTGGAAGGGGGCAGGTGTATTTAAACCTGTAGAGGTCCTTCATCTATTAAATTTCTGCATTGATTTTTTAAGCTCGCAGAATGACTGGCGAGCTCAATCCGCGTTCCCGCTTAACCCACAATACTAACCTTTGCTGTATCTTTGCCCGTCTCCTTATTTTCCGCAGTATGAGGCAGGAATTGGCCGGTGAAGGCTTTACCCATATAGATCAGTGTATCTATGACGTGCTGACAGACGAGGGGCGCTGCTTGCGGATGAATCGTTACGGCGCTGCCACCCGCCGCTGTCGATGACTTTTTGCTGTTATGATGAACATGGAATACATTTGCTCTACACCCAAGAGCCGGGTCCATGCCGAATGACAGCCAAACGGTCTGCGCGGGCTGCTTTCCGCTCACCGATGGCTGCAAAACAAGTCAACCCATGTCAGACAGTATCAAAAAACTGAACGCATAAACTACATCTGGAAAAAATTGTCACCAAAGCTATCTAAACGCTATGAAACAACGGAAAGTTAGCGACCGGAGACTGCTACCACGGAATCACGGAAGCTTCCGGATGAATTTCGTTGTTTAATTTTTCTACATGCAAACCGAGCCTATCCCAAGCCCGAGGCATGTTTTGGAGCTGGAAATTATGCGAATGAGATGGGTGTCATGACAGCCGGCACAGAGATATTTGGGTTTCAGCTAGCCGCCAGGGGAGTGATAAGCCTTACCTCCATCGTAGCATCCGCGGAATCATTAGTTTTTATGAGGATCGAGATGAGAGCGCGAATTATCCACAACAGCGTGTCAGTGTGGTAACCGAGGTTTTTAAAGATTCTATGCAATCGATTCGTGTTCAGCCTGGGTTCATCCAAGAACAAGAGTACTGAAAAACGATATGTTGGTAAATCATACAGATAGACAAATGTTTGCAATTCTACCCAGAGCGAAAACACAAAAACAACACCACATGATGACGACTGAGGGAGGCCAGGTGAAATCACCTCAGCACCATCTGATGACACCAAATGTTCTTAACACAATTCATGCGCAATCTGCTTCTGTAGTATACCTCACATTGAGAGACATTACACTGACTGGCTGACAAAAATACTGCCATCCACTGAGTGAGCAATGGATGTCCGTGCGTACCGAGCAAGCAGGTGAGGGCCTCTTGATCCAGCAGTTGTCTCCCACGCCTGACAATTCCACCAGATTTGGCACCGGGGACTCTCATTGGCATACCGGGGCTCCAGTGACTACTGTTTCCACCACCGCGACGTCGCAGGAAACGTGAGGCCGAGAAGCGATTACCGCCGAGACCTGCTAGAGAGAAACTTCTTATCAATGCAAGGATATGCTCAACCCAGGCACACCATCAACACAATGAAATCTAAATACCATATTTGGGGGATCATAAATAATGCAACGGAGCAGCTTCTACTGATGTTTCTGGCCTGAGCAGGGCTGACATGGTGAATGTTGCTCATGCCTGAGGCCATGTCCGTTCTACCGTGTTACAGGGATTTCACACCTCACCCGTTGAGATCTCTGTTAATGAGGATTGATCTTCATCCTTATCCACCAGCTGGATCTCCCTTTCCTTTTTCATACTGGGGTGTTGCAAAGTAATGTTAGCGAAATTGGAAGGAGATGTTTGCTAAACACCCGCATCGCACAAAAGTCCCACCAGAATTAAAGATCAAACTTGGAATCTTTAGATCGTGACTCAACAATTCTACCGGCTGAGCTACCTCGGGACAGGTGGTGGAATCCCAGCCTGAAGTTAGCTTACCGGTCTGACGCAGGATATTACCGAGAGTTGAGCGGCCAGCGAATATCTGATCATGGAGGCGTCTGTTTCTGTCTTCAAGCTCTCCGCGTAGCAGCTGAGCCTCTGCCATCAGATCTGATGGTAAAACTACAAAATAATATCACCATTACGTATCATCTATCCCAACATACACTTGCCGAAACCGTTACAGTCATCCCCTAGTACAGGACATATTGGGACAGCAATGGTCTGCCTCCTAATTTGAAAGATGGTTAGGTTTTTGTTGTAGTTCCTAACAGAAAACTTAAATCAATATTTGTGAATATCAAATCTCTCCACCATTATTTTAAAAACAATGGTGGGGAGATAGCAGGCATTAGTTTACGAATCAGATGATACAAAACTATCTACTCAACGCACCGCTGACTTGACTGTCGTCCATATCAGCGAGAACCTGTTGCCGCAGAGATGGTGGCAGCGAATTTAGGAATGTAGCTGGGTCTTGCGACAGGTCGGGACCGTTCTGTGCGGCGGCCTGTCTGGCTTGCTCTGCCCTCTGCACTGCTAGTACCTGCAAGAGAAAACATTTGGTAAACAGCAATAAACCCAATGAACACCGAGAGGATATTATAGGATTATCTTCTTTTATATAAATAGTAACACTAAGCCAAAGGCTTGTCTCTCGGTCTGTGGTGCACCATATAGGTTACATTATGATTCGGCCTCCTCGGCCTCATCAGATATTGAGGAGAGTGAACAACCAAGGTGGTATCCAAACTGTAACGCTGACAGCCCACCTGAAGCGTGAGAGTATCAGCGATACACAATGGAGAGCAGGGGAGATGACGGGAAGATTAGGGGCTGTACATACCTCTTCCTGTATGGATGGGGGTAGGGCCGCGAGAAACTCGGGATTCACATCTGACACCTGGCTGGATGTTCCCGCGGTGTTGCTCGATGCACTGGCCGTCTCGCGTGCCTGGCGCTGAATCCTGGCCAGACGCAGCTGCTCAGCAATCACCTCCTGGCGGATAGATTCGGGTAGAGCCTCTAGGAATGACGGGTCCACTCCCTCCAGCCCACTCAGACCTGCAAGCCGATGCCACTCATGGGTCATAGTCATGGGTTTAGTATGTGTTAGCTGTTAGCATTCCTTGAAAAGTGACTCCAGGTTCAACTAGATGCAGATTTAAGAATTTAAACTAGATTTGTTCAAAAACACTGAACAAAAAGACACCCAACCGAAACTAAAGTCACATAACCTACTTTATCAGCCAAGAAAATTGACTTTTCATTACGAAAATGGGTTGAGACTGAACTACTCAATAGTGAAAATCGACTACATACCCTCTGGTTGACTAGCAGCACCAGAGCTTGGTCCGGCTGCCTCCCGGCTGATGGCTGGTGGTTCTGCAGCAGGTGTTGTTGTTATTTCCTGCTCAACACTACTGATCATTGTCTCTGAAAAACAAGTAATCAACAGATGAATGAACAAACAAATGAGTGAACACATAGTGGCCTAGCGAACAAGGCAATTTCACGAAACCCACATCGACAGCCTATAGCGGATATTTGCAGATCTGCACAGATTACTCAGGATTGGCTCAGATAAAACCTGTACAGCATGACAGCGGGACACAGGATGCCTACAACTTACCATTAGGCGTTTGGTCTGTTGTTGAGCTCTCTGGCACAACCAAAGCGGAAGTCGCCACCTCCATGGTTGGGATTGTTTCCTCAGCAGGAGTAACATCTAACGGTAGGAAACTGGATGTTAGGAGACTATAGATGCCTATATTTTTAAACTGGACATAACCCGCAATATATCCAACAAAGCCATCCCAGATGCAAAAAAACCAGATTATTCTGGATAGAACCTATGGCTAACTATATGAGGAAACAACAGTTCCTCAAAGTATGGGGATGACCGGGCAATCGTGCGCAGGAAAAATCAAGTACCTCATGTAATATTGATTTGAAAACAACCTGGTTCCTTAGTAAAGGGTGTTGAAAACTCACCTATCACATTGCCTTCACTGAGAGCAGGTGTGGAGTCTTCTTCATTCTCCTCAGGTTGACTTGACACTTGTAACGGCACCAGAGTGTCAGCTGAATACACTGAGAGAGGAGGGGTGCACGCTCTGTCCTGGCCTGACTCTGTTGAGGCGGTAGTGGTTGGCACTGAAGCAGCTGCACCAGCTGTGCTAGCAGTCTGCGAATTAACTGGCGCACTACTAAAGATAAAAATTACAACCACAATCAACAACCCTGATGATCATATACTTATTTAGAGAAAAAAACTTTGCCAATCCTTTGCCTCATTGATTAGACTAATCCAGTAGAATGTATGCCTGTGAGTCACAATCTCTGTACAAGTGACTCACCTGCTGGGAAGTGACACACCAATGGAGGTGATTGTCAGTGGCTGGTTGGCAGGGGTGAGCACTTGGGGTGTTGGTACAGACATTAAGTTCTGTAGGCCATGGCGTCTCATAAACACCTGAGCAACTGAAATGTGATGCAAACATGAATTGTCAACATACCCATCATAATATACTGCGCAGTGATAATGGGCAAACTCTGGACAGGAAAAAGGTCACAAAATTCAGATCTTTCTAGCCCCTAGTTTTACAACTGATTATAGATTCAAAACGGTAAAAAAAGGCCCCTAACAACACATCTCAAAAAACTTTTCATTAAAGTCGATCGATACTTGTAGACCCGAGAGGAAGTATTCGATACTCAACTCACCATCACTGTCCTCACCAAATAGGGATTCCACTGACTGAAGCAGCCGCTCATCTGCCTGAAATCAAGAAAATGATTTTATGAGGTTACATTAGGAAACTAAATACAGTAGCGTCAGGCCGTAATCGACTTTGAACATTTCAACAGTCCAGGAACTCGGCACTGCGATGTGATATGGACCGACCATTGAAACACAGAGCGGCACCACGGCCGTGAGTTATTATGCACACGGATTACGGAAACATATCATAGGATTATAACAGCAAGATAGTCAACCTGTGATAATGTGACTCACCGGAGTAGGGGCGCAGAGCGGATCCAGGGGTATCGGTGTAGGTGCAGGGGGCACCATTGAACTTGTCTCGCTGGTCGGTACTGGCGGAGAGGGTGAAGCCGTGGTCAACTGGAGACAAAATTCAATACATGGTTAGCTAGCGCATAACATAGCACCTTGATTATCCCAAGTGGTTGATTTAATCTATGCAATGATGTCACACTGACCTCGCGTTCCTTCTTAGTCTCGGTTTTCTGCGCAGCTTTCTCCTTCTCTTTCTTGGCGGTTGCTTCCAGCTGCTCTTTCTTGATGGCTTGAAGGTGATCGATTATATCCACTTTGACAGCTATGATAGAGTATAGGATCTATTAGATGGATGTGAATATACAGGATGCACACACTGAGAAGTACGTCAGTTGGATGATAACAGAGAATGACCCTTTTTCATATTTGCAATAACCAATCTACACAAAGTATGCTCATTTCAGGGGAATGTGGTCTCTTTGGGTAAGTTTTATATACGTGTACGTATATAGAGACTACTTTTTGAGGGAAAAATCTCCTGTCTAAAAGGGTTCATTTTAAATTACTCATTAATCAAGTACAAAACAATCGATCAGTCAACTCACTAGTCACCACATCATGAACGGAGGCCCCATCGAGCACGCGACATTCCTCGATCCATCTGTACATAGTGGATGGTAGATTTGAGAGAATACCCGGTCCGCTGTTGTTCTTCATGCGGTCCATACCATCCTGTGAAGACCCAGACATTTCATTAAACATAATATACATAGGAGTATTGGTGAATAAATATTACACTCCAGATGTTGATCATTGACAGCAGATCACCCTGCAGTGTTTTCCATTCTTGTTGGAATATGCACAACCAGGAACTTCATATAGAGGAACCTTCGAGAAAGGAAAACCAACCGGGGCTGGCTTCAATTTTTGAGCAATCATTCAGCCCGAGTTAATCATAAATGCGTGCCGATCATGTTGAGAGGGCTGCAGTGGGGGGACAGTTGGTAATTGAGAACAGACACCTGCAGAATATCGGCGAACGGATCCTCGTCCAGACGCGAGAACAGACGGAACTGATCATCGTCAGAGATATAGAGACGGGCTGATGCTCCGCCGAGACGCGTAGTCAGTTGCAGTATGTTAGCGGCCATACCAGCTCCAAACAACCTGTGGCATTATAAGAGTGATAACACAGGAACGCCGGAACCTCTAAACGCAGGGAGTGAAGAGGTGGCTGACTATGCAGGGTAGAAGTCAGTCAGGGTGTGAGAGAACATAAAAAACAAAACAAACTGAGTTATCTATAAGAGTAAATAGGTTTTATGGTGACTATACCTTTGCAGTAGGTTGTTTTGTGGCGTGTGTATCGTCATCTGCAGGCCTTGAGTAGTGCGGTCTGAGGTTGTCGCTCCCAAACGCAGATCACCTCGGGCTGGTGCGCGTCTTTGAGCTCTGCCGAACCCTGTGATACCACGGGGGTGAGTTCTCGGTCCGTCAGTGCTGGCGGGGTTCATCAATGGGTGAGTGATGGGCACAGGATTGGGGGCAGGAGGCAGAGGCTGGATCGCTTCCTCGCCGGCCGCATCCCGCTCCACATTGTTATACGGCACCTGAAGTGTGCGATATCCTTCGCTGGAACCAGGCTCGGCGACAAGAATACGCGGTCGCGCCACTCCGGTCTCCACTACAAACGAGGAGACTCGCTAAGGGCATGGAAACGAAGCATATGGAAAAGTCTGTTCATTACAAGAAGTGCCCCTGTCCACCTCTTGAGTGATGGGTGCAGCTAGCAGCTAGCAAGACTGAATGCACGTGTCTGTACGATAGACGTGTCTATGGAAATTGAAATATTCTTACTACAGCGGGCACTAACCACCCTATTTAATGCAAGGTTGACCGGGAGAAAACACACTTACAGATGGGAGGAGGTTCATAGGTTTCCAGGCGAGAGAACAATCCATCATCATCATCCCAGCCACCAAGTATGTTTGCCATGGATGCGAAGCCGAGGTCTTCATCATCGCTCCACTACATCAGCAAAAAAGGCGAATATTTTTCAACCTCATTAAATCTGATGGTTTCCGAGTGCTGACTTAGATCACGGGTTCTTAGGTAAAGACAAATCTAATGCAGATTTTTGGCCCAAATACTACATCTGAAGTTGAGACTACCTCCTTTAGCCTCCGAAATTGTTACCGACTAAGCGGAATATTTTCATCCGCACAACAGCCCGTTAAGGTGGCAGTTTCACTCACGTCCTCATCCACACCCAGCTCGCCACCATTTTGGTTTTCTCCATCCACATCATCATCATCATCATCGTCGTCTTCGTCATCCTCTTCTTCATCTGTCGTGTCATCCTCTTCATCCTCATGGTAAGGTACCTCCTCATCTGTATAGGTTAACACAGATTAACACTCCTTCAGATTTCACCGCTTAAAGGGGCTATGTCATGGTCGATGTTCAACGCGCTTTCAATGTTGTGTTCCCCATTCTTAAATGGAGGCAACACTGCAGTCATTGCAAGATAGCAAGTGGTCTTTTTCCACAAACCGAATATCGGTCAATCGAGTAACGACGGCCTGAATGGCCCAAATGGAAATAAAATGGCATCTAATTACTAAAATCTAGTAACCTAATGATCTTTACTCCCTCATAACATCGAGTAGAACTCAAAGTTGAGCGTAATATTGGGGAAAACTGAAGTTATAAGAAGTGCTTTACCAGTTTTCCCTAGCCCTATATAGAGGCCGTTGCGGTCGGGCCTCTATCATTGCACAATAATGGCACTAACGTCCGCTGACAGAGGTGAAAAACTGCACTCTGAAACCCTATTTCTATATTTTGTGAACGGTTTCTCTAGACTTGTGTAACTACAAGTCCAGTGTGCACCTGTAAGAGGATTTTCCAAACATCAGCCCATAAACTGAGAAATCAATGCAAACGCCAACAGCTCTGTGTTAACTTCCAATTCCAATTCTGTTGCGTCGACGGTCTGAAAAGTGCGTCGCTAAGGGCTCTAAGTATGCGCATTGGATAGGGCCATATCTAAGCTTCCATTTGAGCTGGATATTGGGCCATTTGTTCATGGTAGGCTTCAGAATCTGAAAACAAGTGAAGACACTTTTGGCCATGACACAACCCCTTTAACAGTAGCATACCCATGGGCCCGGTGCCGCGTATCACTAGAAGTATGTCATCATGAATTATCTTGTCGAGTGCCTGATTCGCAATAAACATAAAGGAAATTCGGAGCCTATGACCACAACAGGAACTCCGGCTCTGTCTTTGTGCCAGTCTAAGTGACCAGGAACCTCATTTAAGATGGATAGGCAGCTCAGCAGATTCAAGCTTTCACAAATACGGACCTTCATGAAATATTCTGTATGAAAGCAATCTGAAAGCTGAACAGATGCCAGGCGAAAGACAGCGAGTGAGGTGCCTATGCAAGACTAATACATACTGTCAACAGCTTCCTCATTTCCATCGCCAGCTGCTTCATCATCAGACATGGCTGCGTCAGCAGCATTTGGCTCATCATCGTCAGCTGATTGATCAGACTGACCTTGTGACAGAATGTCATCCAGAGCCTGCTCCAGAATCTGCACCTGTGATTAGTAACGGAGGCTGTCAACTGCGCGCTTATGTCCAGCAACTAAAGGTTGCAGCATCACAAATCCAATCTTACTCGAGAGATATATGGTTTGATTGTTGCTTTATTGGTTCGGTACCTTAGAGTGCACTTGCGAATGGTCTGCGTCACTGCTATATAGGCATAGCGAAGTAACAGAAGATGGGATGGATCTTTTATGAGCTATCGCAGCCGCAATCGCCATGGGACTGCTGCTCTTTACTCACCTGAGCCTCGACTTGGTTCAGCATTGCCACGTCTTCCTCGTTGACCTCATCATTAAGCATGTCATCAGCATTCTGTTCTTCTAGCTGAACCTGACACAGAGTGAATCAATAACCTACATGCTACAAACTCCAACCACTCAGAGGGGATCATAAGCTTGTTGATGTGAAGGCCCAATGAAAAACGATGACGGTTTTTTTGGAGATGAGAATTTTGTTCTTTCATTGGGTTTCATCCGTCTGCCAATTTGACACGCTGCGAAACCATTGTGCTGCCGAAACACCAGCGTTGGAGTTTTAAGAGATAACGGAAAACAGTTCTGTGCAAATTGCAGGAGAAAAGGAAAGATGGGTTGACCTGGAGCAATGTTTGAAAAGACAAATGCATTGGACTAGCAATTTGTGAACAACTAACCCAATGCATACCCAACACTTGACTCCCTGAAGATGGGTAATATCTAGTACACGCAACGGCTCATTGGTACACTGACTAACCTCCAAATTTCCAGCCGTTTCATTGTTGTACTCATCCTCTTGGGGCTGATCATCGGGAACTTCCCCCTCGCCAGCCTCGGCGGCATTTCCTTGCTCCTGAGCCTCACCAGTTGCCGGCGTTTCAGTCTGATCACCACCAGAATTTGTTGAGCTGCAACAGTTCGTTTCATTCTTATATTTTTGATGATTAAATACGCACAATGCACACTTGCATAGCTTGTTGTTAGTAGCACGACTGTATTCTGAGAACTGATCAATCACTAGGAAGAAAGAAACTTTTTAAACTGACCAGTAGAACAGAAAAGAACCAACTACCTCATGGTTACAGATGGTTAACTCGCAGCATTGCGAATGGGTCAGTCCACCTCATAGAGAAGCGTGTTTTTTAGGTAGGATCAATACAAGGAGTCGGAATTCACAGCGGGAGGACGTCATGACTGCAGTAGGAACCCTAGTTTTTGTGATCTACAGCCCAGTGCTCTACCACGGAGTTATCTTGCTATTAACCTAGCCAGAACCTACCGATTGGAGCGAGCTGAGTTTGGTGCGAGCTGAGGAAGGTTGACAATTCTGGATAAGGTCTCCAGTGGTTTCAGCAGTGCATTGATGGTGGCCACAGTAGCTGGGTTAGACAGGTCCAGACTGTGAGGGATACGTGCCAAATCGGCCACAATACCTCTCTTTACCATCTTCATCACCATCTTTATCAAATTCAAAAAAGAAATTGTGTAGTAACGCATCCTACCTCGGGTCTTCTAGGGTACCAATTTACCATGACACTAGTTTTGTTAATTTGTATCAGTTTAGCGGTGGCAGCACACACCACTGACTGAAAGGTCTCTTCTATCAGCCAAAAACACAATCCAAAACAGTTGAGCCGTGCTTGCAGCATTTCTGACTCAACTGCTAATGAGGCAAGTACTAAGAATGATGCGATACCTGGTTCATGTATTGTTGTCCCAGAGGCTTTATCAGCATGGAGCTATGCTTGTTCTTGTCCTGAGCGCTAGGGCACGCCTCAATAAGCACGGTTACCAACAGTGTAAGGCACTGAAGATGGGTGTACTTGTGTGTCACCTCAGGTAGGCACAACGTCCTCTACAGCAGCAGAATATAGTGATATTGTTTCACACGCTTAGGTATTTTAGTGAGGGCTTATGTGGCAAACCCGACTTAC
>Ga0224501_10003630_pt1 | contig 12174 bp, 10 predicted proteins | sample SF_Oct11_sed_USG_4_FD_169105 | JGI IMG/M metagenome (GOLD analysis project Ga0224501, IMG submission 169105) | Sediment microbial communities from San Francisco Bay, California, United States - SF_Oct11_sed_USGS_8_1 | ecosystem: Environmental > Aquatic > Marine > Sediment | place: USA... | reverse complement strand
CACTATGGTTCTATGATGTAATCACCAAAATGTTGGTATTTGGGCCGGAGTTCTTAGCCGTGATTCGACCTGTAGAAGCGCTACTGAAACCTCTACATTGCTCATTGAACCTTAGACATGAGACCAGAGGTACCCGGGCTAACTCAAACTTTGGCATCGCTTTGTCTTTGCATGCTCGTAGGACTCTCGACGGGCCTCACCCATAGGGGACCGTTTTCTGTTCACCCAGGTAAAAACTTATCCACCCTTGACATATATATGTCTTATCAAGACAACAAATTGCTTATATACCGATTAATTATTAAGCTAGACCAATGTTACCGATGACCATTACATGTATTTGCCTATATCCAATACCACAATAAAACATTCCACGTAAAGTGTGTTTACTCATCAGCACCTACCCTATTAGGAAGCATTATTTTATCATTTTTCACGACTAGTTTCTTGGCTCTTGATAGTGATGCTAACTGACTGTCTAATTTTCTCCACAATCTCTCCTCCGATCTCATGTAACGTCCAGCCGCCACAAACTCAGATACGCATTTCTTCCTCAATCGTGTCAGCGATATCTCTCCTTTCTTTACTACCGCTTTCATTATTACTTCCTGCCATGAGAAAGGTGTCTTTTCCTGTTCCTGTGACAAGAGAAGACAGAAAATTAGTCGGTGCTGGTCACAGCCAAAATCAAGCGATAGCTTAGTGGAAGCCCCTCGCAACGCCCTCATCGGTTTCGAAGCTCAATGTTAAATAAAGGACCCACAGTTATTTTCTCCAGGGGAGGCAAGAGTGCAAGCAGGAAATCTTCAAATGCACCCCGAGATATGCCGAGTCCAAGAATCAGTAGGCCAATTCTGCACACCCCTAGCACTGGCCAGGATATGGCAGAAGACAAATAGATACCCAAATCAAGCATTCGATTATCGGATTAAAAGAGTAATACCAATCGTCGTACAGGGAAGAATCTGTTAGTCAATTTTTAAAAGCTGGCTTGGTTAATAGGTCAATTTCGTGTGCTCGAGCTTTTAGCGACCGAAATCTGCTAAATTGTGCAAGAGAGTGACTGAAAATCGCTATCCAAAAAGCATCCTTCACTTTCGGTCGGGACCGATAGTAGTTTAGGCAAATGTCAAAGTTACCATGAAGAGGCTTGATTACTACGTTGAGATAACAAATCGCGAATGATCATTCGGCTCTAACCGATAAGTTAAAGTTGGGAGAGGACAACTCTGATCCGTTTCCTCACCGCGACCGTTTGTTCGCGTGCTCACGACCGAAATTTTTCCAAAGATTTCGATCGCGAGTACGCAAATCCACCTATTGTTTCACTCAAAATCTTTAGTCAGATAGCGGGAAACTCGGGTTTGAAAATGGTGAGAAATTGCTAGTCAAATACACAATGGTCAAACAATAACCACAGAAAGTTATATTTCTCTCAGTCTAGGTATTGTCCACATCTGTATAGGTGAGCTCTTTGCATGTATAACAAGTATGCAATAAGAGATCAGTATAAAAGGGCATGCTAGAAACTTCAGCAGCTCTAGGGAGATTGACGAATAATAATGTTCAAATGATCTTGCTCTTGCCACTAACACATATGTACCTCTAGCGTATCGTTGAGTTTTTCCTGTTGTTGTAGTTGCTGTTGTTGTTTCCTCAGGCGTTTAGCCGCCCTAAGCTCTTCCAGCTCCTCATCAGTTGGGTCTGACTCCGTCTTTCGTTTCTTCGCTATGGCTAAAATAACTATTCACTGTCACACAAGAAGAATTAGTTACGTAATCCTTCGGGCTACAGAATTATGCAAGTCACCAACTGTAAACACACTATCTGTATGAAGCTCGCGATGTCTTTACTGGGTACCATGTGCTATTAGACCAGCTGATGAGTGATACTACACAGTACGCTGTCAAGGGGGCTGTTTCTTCGTTAACAGGAAAATTTGATCAGAGCACAAGAGAGAATTCATCACAAATAGACATAAACTTCGCAGGAATCGCAACAATTACATTACATGTCTTTTCTTTATGTTAAAGAGCAAGCAACTTCACATTGGTGTCCATTCACTTTATGAAATTGACCTTTTCCATAAAACGGGCAGTGAGTCAATGAAAATGTTTTGTTTTAATGATACGAGAACGCAATCAGACTGCCAGCGGGGTTAGCTTTATACATCGGGCTACATGTAATAGCCGATCCTGACATTGATATCAATGGCAGAAGTTCACAGTCAGCTCTCGATAAATACAGAAAGTGGTGAAGTTACCTGCACGCTGTTTCTTGCTATTCGATGAAGTCGTGTCCTCAAATTTATCGCTAACTTTCTCCTCTGTTTTCTTGCCCGAGGATTTTTTGGTCGATGGATCCGTATTCTCGGTCTCCATTTGATTGTTTTGAAGGCCTTCCGCTTTTATTTTTTCTAGGATATCCCAAACCTGGTTCATTATGCGGTCCTCTCTTCGGAAGCTATAAACCGAATAGCAAATGATTATAGAGTTCTTAGGGTAACTTAAAGGGGTTATGACACGGTCGATGGTAGACACACTTTCGGAGTTGTGTTCCCCATTCTGAAAGGGAGGCAACTCCGCATTCACTGCAGCGATAGCGAGTGGTCTTTTTTCCACAAAATGAATATCGGTCACTCGAATAACTGCGGCCCGGATGGCCCAAATAGAAACAGAATGGGATCTTATTACTAAAACCAATGATCTTCACCCCTTATAACATTGAGTAGAACATAAAACTAAACGTAAGATTGGAGAAAACTTAACTTATAAAACGTGCTTTGCCGGTTTTCCCTAACCCTAAATAGGGGCAGTTTGGGTCTCGTATCATTTTGCAATAATGGCACTAACGCTCGCTGAGAGAGGTGAAAAAACTGCAATCTGAAACCCTTTTTCTATATTTTGTTGAACATTTTCTCTATACAGCTACAAGTCTAGTGTGCACCTGCAAGAGGGTTTTTCAAACATCAGAGCATAAACCGAGAAATCAACGCAAACACCAACAGCTCAGTGTTAATTTCCTATCTCAAGGCCAATTTTGTTGCGTCGACAATCTGAAAAGTGCGTCACCGAGAGCTCTAAGTATGCGCATTGGATAGGGTTATATCTAAGCTTCCATCTGAACTGGGTACTGGGCCCAGTTGTTCATGGTAGGCTTCAGAATCTACAATTAAGTGAAGTCACTTTTGCCCATGTCATAACCCCTTTAATAAGAAACCTATGAACATTTGGACAGCGGTTTTACACGGATAAGAAATGTTAGATCAAAGCTCATTAGCAGCATGAATATTTCCATCAACATGAAACACCAGGTAACTGCCGCAGTCTTTTAATTCACACTGCAGTTGTGTTTGTTATAAAATACGGGTGGACAGTTCACGAATATCAAACTCAGCTTTACTATAGACTTCACCACACATGTACTACAAGAGAGCGCAGTTAAACCATGAAAGAGACTATCTGCCACAGTACCAATGAGGTAGGTGGTGTTCAGACTGTCGCCAGGAAGGAGTATTTCACCTTCAGTGTGAAACAAAAGCAGACCCACAGAAAGGGAATGACGGGTAATCTCAGCAGATAAAGTGATCAGGTCAAGATCAAAAGATCCCGAGTTCAAGTCCTTGTCATGCCTCCTTCCATAATTCAAAAATCCTACCACTCCAGCAAGCCTCACGCTTAGAATGTCCATTAAATGAGAAGGCCAAATGCCTGAGTGGTATGAAAAAAATGAGTGAAATGTGCCACAGGGTCTATACCAACTTACGCGGGGAAGGTGGACTTGAGGAAGTTGATGAATTTCGGTTTCTTGCGAGGGACGTTAGGATACTCGACCAGGCTTTCCAGCAGCTGCTTTAGTTTAGGATCATCTGTAGGTATGTCTCGAGCCTTCTGTAGCTGTAAGGTACGAGAACAGAACATAACGATGAGTTTCGGCAGTATTAGAGAGATTTGCTAAAAGTTTCCTCTCAACGATCAATATGCCAGTCATATGTAGTGAGAAAGTATTGAATCAAAGGCGATTGGTTTGAAATATTGTTCTAAAAGCTAGGTAGGATATTTGCATTAGACTGATGTACAGTAAGCAATCATATTTTAATGGAGTCTGTGTGCACATTTATACAGGCCACCTTATAGCTCAAAACTCAAGTCAAATAGTGGTGACTGAGCAGTGAGCAAGGCTACCTCCCTACCATCATTGTCCACTCGGCTTGCTTAGCTCCCTCCCTATTCTGTCCAATTGGTGTCCAGTTCTTTCCTCCATATTTCTGTGCCTCGCTTACACAGCTGGTATGCGATGCATAATCATCACCTAAGGATAGGATTATCATAAATTATTGACACTAAGCCGAAAACATTTACAATAAATGGGATTGAGATAAAATACAATCAATGTGATAAACCAGGTGAGTTGATTAACTGCTCTGTATTTAGCTACACCAAGCTTCCTGGTCCTAATATTATCAGCTATTACCACTGCTACCTAAAGGGGTTAAGACATGCCCGAATATGCCTTCATTTGTTCGCAGATTCTGATGCCTACCATGAACAAATGGACCCAATACCCCATACTCATTATTGGCTCGACCTCTATTTAGAAAGGAAAACACACCAAAGCGCTTCTTATAACTCCAGTTTTCACCGATATAATGTCCGATTTTGAGTTCTTCTTCTAATTCTATTTATGTTATAGGTGATTGAGTGAATGTGACAGTGAATGTGTAATTTCTAAATTAGTAACTCAATGTAACTGTGTAACTTAGGAACACAGTGAGTGCAAGTGTTTTGTAAGTCAATGTCACCGTAAGTTACACTTACATCGCAACTAATTGAAATTGATTGAACTGTAAGTCAGTGTCAGTGTGAGTGTAAACTGTTACACTTACAGTTATACTGAGTGACACTGACAGTGTGTAGACTGTAGATGCAGTAACACTAACACTAACAGTAAGTAAGAGTAACACTAAATCAGCAGTAAATGACTAACACTAGACTTATCGGACATTTTTATATAAGATTTTGTGCGAGCGCATAACGCGTATGACGTCATGCATTTGGAGTGCCTACACTAGTAACACTGGCTAACACTAGGAACAGTCAGTCAGTGTCTGTGAGTTACACGCACGCGCGCGCACACACGCACACGGCACAGTTGAGTTACCCAGCTACACTTATTAACTGAGTTACTGTTACTGTTAGTGACTTAGTCAGTCACTCAGTGAGTTACTGTTACTGTTAGTCACTAGGGGGTCTAGTCAGTCTCAGTGATTAAAATAACTGAGTTGCACTAGACTAGTACAACTACTAACTAGTCTAATGAACTTGTTGGTTTACTCAACTAGTGAACTACGCCGTAGTTGAGTAAACCAACAAGTCTACGACTACGAGTCACGGACTTGACTGTTAGTTAGTGTTACTGTTAGTCACTCAGAAGTTAGTGTTACTGTTACTAACTAGTAATTGTAAACTACTAAGTAAGTTAGTTACTAACTACTAACTACTAAGTAACTCAGTAACTGTAACTGTAGTGTAACTGTAAGACATTAAGTGTAACTTAACTAAGTAAGTAACTTACTACTTAGTAAGTAGTAACTAGTAACTAGTAAGTAACTCACCATAGAATTCAACGCTGCAGTCTACGCAAGAGACATAGCTAGCATCACTACATCTGCCTACAAAGTGCTGAGCAACTTTGTTCTTCTTCAGAGATTCGTTACACTTTCCACATGTGAAAAATACCATAATTGTTTTAAACTTAAAGGTTGAAGAAACGGCACGCAACTAGGAATTCACTATCAGCCCAACAGTAACGTGCGAGCGTGCTGAGAAAGGGGAGCATGTGACTCGCTACCTCCGACAACGCGCGCATAGCGTGTTCGACGCTTTGAGTGATAGTTAACGTAAGACTATCAGTTGCCGTATAGTTGCAAAAGTCCATCATATCCGGTCCTCAAGGCCGTACAAATCGCGTATGATATTGGAAACGATCTGGCAAGCGACAGGCAGCCTGCCAGATGCGTTGTATATTGCTGCTTATAGTGGCCTACGAGCACTTCGCCGCCCGGGAAAACTTGCAGATCATGTCATCTGACCCTATGCCGAAGTTGGGAGATGTTTTGTGGTAAGATAGTGCTGCTTACCAGGCTACCCTATTCACAAAATTCTCACGCACACATTTACACACTAGAATCATTCATAGACTAGCGTAAAAGCCACGTTACCCATAGTACGAACTGGAAATTGCCGAAACCACTCCACTCACCACTGGCACCAGCCTGAGTCTTGACGTGAGTCACTGAGTGACTCACAGTCACACTCAAAGCAACTCAGTGACTCACTATTTTACTGAGTGATCGGCGAATCACTCGCAGTCACTCACTAAGCCACTGAGCCATTCAATCACCACACTCAGTCAGCCACCACACCAGTCAAGACTGACGGTGACAAGAGTCAATCAGAATCACTCACCCACGGTTTCTGTTAGTTAGCACTTACTGACTTAGTGACTCTGACTGAGTGAGTGACCGTGACGTGAGACATTCACTCAGTCAATGATTGATTGAATCATCATGTCAGGGACTCCCTTAGTTGGTGATCCCCTCTTCTCATTTCTGGCACCGACAGCTAATCGGACTGTCACACTTCCACTGCCACAAATTACACAACATCTGGTCGACTGAGTGATACTGACCGAGTGATTCAGTAACTGAGTGAATCACCCATTGTTCATTGAAGAATTGAGTTGATGTCCATGCAATGCGTTGATGAATAAATTCATTGATGGAGTCATTTATAAAATCGAACTTACTAAATTTGGATTCCAGCACTAGTCTAATGGCTAATTTTTACATTTTTGTAAGTTTGTAGCTGCACCCTCCATTATGCTGCATTTGTTGCAGGGCAAAAGTGAAGGGGAGTTCGCCATGGCCAGCGATTGGTGTAAAAACAGTCCCCACTATAAAAAAGCCATCCAAGAAAGGGAATTGGTTCTTTGTGCAGTTTTTCGGGACCAGAGATCAGTAAGTACTCATTGCCCACTAGCCGAAGCTAGGCACGATCTAAATCACGAATTTCACTTTAACGTGAGGTGGTCAACAACTTGGTGCCTTTTAGGTGAATATTCCTGAAGACTAGCATAGCACAGTATATAGTTTATCAATCCGAATCTTAGCTGATAGCAGTTTGGTAAAACAAAGGTAAACTTGGAACAAACAATTTACCTATAAACAACCGGAATGAATGGAAACCATTCAAGTTATTAATGACTAAAGGGTTACCTTTAGTTCTAAAGACCTAAAACCCTGGTTTGATGAATCTCCAATATATTTAGTCAATACCAAGGTTGCTACAACTTTGTAGTTGACGTTTGCCTCACTGCAAATCTTTGACAGGAACTGGTTCACTGGTTTGTCTCTTGTCTTCCCCTAAAATATTTTTTTGTTCGGTTTTCCACGTAATTTTGAGCGGTGTAGTGAAACGCAACAGTCGTAGGATTTAGAAGTTAGAATGTACATAGGTTGTGAATTCAACCCTAATTTGGTCCTGTGTTTTGTCAAAGTCATCTTATTAACCAGAGAACTCAGAGCTCAATCATCCCGATACTGTGCGGTAATATGGAGTACTAACTGCCGAGTGGATCTAAATTCGATGCTATTGCATTATGATCAACATAGAATAGTCACCAGAATGTTTAGTTGTGTTATATTCATCTCTTCATGGAAGGAAAGTGTTTGACTTACAGTGTTGACTTTGTTGCAGCGCATGGGTGGACGCTGAAACACACACTTGGCCGTATCAGCAATACAGAATACGATACGGCAACAAAGATAAAATTACATCAGCATTCAGAACGGCGGTAGAGGAAGCCGATGAAGCCGTGAAGGTATGACAAGTCAAGTCATTCTGATGGTTTACAGCGTAGCCACACTGGCTTGCTGTGAGGGGCTATAAAAATCATCCAGGAATTGCCTGTTAGAAACGATTAGAATGATTGAGTAGTTTAAGTTAAGGCCATACAGGGGTCAGTTGGAGTCTTACTTTAGAGGAAGTCTTTACCATGATTTTTCAAGCAATTGTCTGAAACCTAACACTGAATGACAGATAGTTATGGAACTGTCTTTGTTTAGTTATGCCTACTCAGACATCACCGTTCGACTTCTCAGCATTAGGGATCTACTGTGATGTCATACAGTGGCACATATAGCGCAATGCCTGAACCTGCGTGAACAGGACCACCACCTCCGGGTACCATCTAAAGAGGTCTTCATCTTTTTGATGATGTCACCCGTTGTCGTGAACAATCAAAGAATCGGTCAGCCCTTTCCTTCTGATAAGAAAAATGTGGAGTTTCATCGCTATTGATTTGAATTGGTGATTTTCGTTTTAAGTTTCTCACATAAGTTGCATTTTTTATGAAGCTATTTGCAGCATTCATGCGGCTGATCAACAATAAATACAGTTTTTTGTAAATGCAACATGCGAAGTTGACTGGGCATAAGCAGTGCAGGCAGCCACTGTTGAGACTATGGGCTATTGTCAGTGCCTTGTGTTCGGTGTTATAACAAATGTGTTTGTTTGCAGAATGTGAGCGAAGACAAGAAGCCGGTAAAACGACCAGCTAGTAATGATGTGGATGGTTGTGAGTCGGCTAAAAAGCAGACGGCGACATCCAGTCCTGTCAGAATGTCTCGTCTCACTCCAAGAAATACACAATCACCGGTAACTTTCATCCCAAATAACCTCGCCCGGATCACCGGTAACTCACCTGCGAGACCTTTCCACACCGCAAAATCTTCCCTCACCCCTCCCCCTTCATCACCGGTAACTCTCACCCCACCCTATAAATCACCTGCTCCCCATCCCAAATCCACGAAAGCCACCGCCAATACCCCAACCCCCAGATCACTAGTCCCACACATCCTTCGTCACTGGTAACTCTCACCCCACCAATAATCCCTGACTTACCACAGAAAACACCCTACCTTTCTCAGATCACTGGTAACTATCACTTACCCCTCCCCTTCATCACTGACAAATTTTCCCCCACCACCAATTACCGACTCACCTGCCTCAGGGAAGTATATGCACAATCTTCTTCCTCCTCGGGTTAAATATGAAAGATCTCAATTGTTGGTACTAACACTAAAATACTCAACATTCCTAAGAGACTCGCCTCTCTTAATACTAGGCCATGTTCCTGGTGAGCGTGTTCATCCAGTGACATACGTTCTGTCACTGGCCTATCTTTTATGCAGGGCAGTAAAGTGTACGATTTTAACGAAACCGACTCGGCCAGCACAATGATCTCAGACAAATCCTCACTGAATGGGACCCATCTCAATGTCGGGTTCTTAGGACTGGGTATTATGGGTACAGGTATGGTGAAGAATCTCGTCAAACATGGAGGACACAACGTCACTGTGTGGAATCGCACCAAACAAAAGGTATATTCACATATATATGGCTGGCCTAAACTGGCTTAGCGGCATAAATTTCGCTTTAAATTGGCCTTGTGTTTTTGGCTACTCAAGCACCAATTTTAGCCCATCTCGATCAAAGCTCTTTGAAGCACCTCAAAACACATCCAGATTAAACACCAGTTTTAGATCCACCCTGTTTAGCAGGTCTAACAATGTTAGATAGGTTTTCCAGGTGGTGGAAGGAAGGCCAGACATGAGGTTAATTTTGTTTCATGTTGACAACATTATTTAGGCTGGGTCATGTTTTCAATATGGCCCACCAGAGAAATATGGCGATAGGATAAATCCATAGGTGAAAAAACCGAAATCGTAGATGGTCTGGTCAAATATCAAGGATTTTTCAAGCAGTAAAATAATTAAAAGGGTGTTGGAGCTACAGGTATTTGTGTAAAGCATGTTAAAAACTCGTTCCATCACTCTCGCGGTGAAGGGGCCTTGATCGCCGGTAGACATGTCCAGTAAATCAGTAGCTATAAGTCAGTCATTTGGTTTCGTCAATGGTGTAATTCATCATTTTGCCCGCTAAGGCTTCTATATCAACTCTGGGATACAGTAGAGACCTTGTGTAGGAGAGAACGACTTCATAATGACTACATTTATGCGATTCGGCTTCCTGCAATGTTTTAGTAACGGGAGTCGGGAGTTGTTTTACACCATTTGAAACGTAAACGCCACTTTACTGTTAATCAGAAATATTCATCAACAATCAAAGAGTTTGTATGATACATGAGATGATAAGTATCATACAGGGAGCTGTGAAAATATGCAGCAGGTGGGGCTTATTAGAAGTCACAACAGCTAACGAGAAACAAGTGTCTTTCTCATCTGATTTTGGCGACTAACTACAAAGCAGGCGACTAATTGAATCACGTGACGCTAGAACCCTCATTGTGATAGTCATCCCAGAATCGTTCTCTCATGCGCAAAGCCTCTAATATCAGTGTCAATTAAAGTGTGATAAGTTGGTCCCTCTGTTTTACAGTGTGATGAGTTGACAGGCGTGACAGTGACGGAGACACCTGCCGATGTGGTAAATAAATGTAGCGTCACATTTTGCTGCCTCTCTGACCCGTTCGCCGTAAAGGAAGTGGTGTTCGGTAAGAGGGGCGTTCTTGAGGCTATAACTGCCGGCAAGGGCTTTGTGGATATGTCAACGATTGATGTGGATACGGTGAAAGATTGCGAAGAGGTTAGTAGTAGTAGTTGTTGTAACCATTGTTATGGCCGCATGGACATTTCTAACAAAACATGCAAGTTCCTATAATCTTTCATAAAGGCAACTTTGTTCACAGACGATTTTGCACATGCAGTTTCATTTTTTGGAGTTATTTTGCTCATAACTAGAAACGATGGCTTATTTTTTCGGTGATGACGATTACATTAATTATCAAATGTGTCAAATCGAGGTTATGGCCACCCATCGTTTCAATGGCGTTTGTCGACCCATGTACCCAGTGATATGGCCTGAATCCGCAGCACTCTATTTGCCTTGGTGGTGCGGGGGCATATTGTTATCCACCCCTTAGTTAGAAGGGAAAGATAACTAACTCTATGAGCTAGTGGTTGGTAAATAGTGGGCCGAGCCAGGAACCAATGGTCCCCGGTTAGACTGCCAGTATTGATGCCATCTTGTCTTTGATCCATATGGAATTCAGATTGCGACATATTTAATAAAAGGTGGCCTACCAATAAAGTGGACTTGTGTATGGAACACATGGACCAATCTAGCTTTCACTTGATTTGAAAGCGTTGCTTCACATGATGACTTTTATAAGGTCATAGGTCTTTTTCAGAGATATTTTTGGGCCAAACAAGCTGGTGCAAGAAACTGAATCCGGTAAACAGTCCAGGTCCAGAGTAACACACGGATGATATCCGTGTAAAATACAATCTTACCTTGTCTGTTGCAGTACATAATGGGTCAGGGCGGTTCTTACTTAGAAGCACCAGTGTCGGGCAGTAAGCCCCAGGCTAACGATGGTTCACTGCTGATTCTCGCTGCCGGTGATAAGGCGCTGTTTGACAAATGTCGTAGCTGCTTCCAGGCTATGGGCAAAAAAACTTACTTCCTCGGTAAGCCAACTTCAACCTAATCTCCCACCAGACTGAGCGCTTGGGTCGAAGTCAGGCAAAACAATGTATTGCGTCAAGAGAACAGATTTATCAAGTTTAGTTTTCCCTTGCAGTGAGTCTCCTGGCAGGCTTCCATGAGTTTATTGGTGAGAGACAATAGCGACCACCCTCCATGCCCTCCAAAAAAAGTGAAAGATGACTCAAGGATTCTTGATTCCTGACATTTTGGTGATCTGAAGCCTCATTCACAAAGTGAAAATGCGTGGCTTACCACAGGCCTGTGCCCAGGAAACCCAGCCAGCAATGAAAACTAAACTCGCAATCCGAATTGAATCGTGACTAAGCTTTAGTGTATATCCTGTGAATCCCATAGGGAAATCTGAATCCTATCCTATATCGCAGGTGAGACCGGTAATGGAGCACGGATGAAGCTGTGCGTAAACATGACAATGGGTACGATAACTACAGCGGTGGCCGAGGGTTTATCGTTAGCCAGTAATGTGGGGATAAATCCTGGAGATCTCATCGATGTGTTATCTAATGGAGCGTGCAGCAGTCCAATAGTCAACTCCAAATCCAAAGGTAAGCACTCTGCGAGGTGAGGACATCTTTTTGCTTCCATT
>Ga0224501_10003629_pt1 | contig 12175 bp, 10 predicted proteins | sample SF_Oct11_sed_USG_4_FD_169105 | JGI IMG/M metagenome (GOLD analysis project Ga0224501, IMG submission 169105) | Sediment microbial communities from San Francisco Bay, California, United States - SF_Oct11_sed_USGS_8_1 | ecosystem: Environmental > Aquatic > Marine > Sediment | place: USA... | reverse complement strand
GTTTTTTTCCGTTAATGAGCCAGGCATGTGAGTTCTCTAGCTCAGCCAAGCCTCGTTGGTCACTTATCGCTCAGTTGTGTGCTCAATACTTTGTATATTTTAGAATCGGCGAATCAGTCCGCACAGGATAAGAGCCCATATAAACTGGTGCCTCCTATTCGCTGTGAGACAGCAGATTTAATACAACAAGCTTCAGACGCTATTAAAAACTTGGGTATAGAAGACGGTGATGTGAGCAGAAATGAGTCACGGACAGATACAGCTGATCTTCTTAAGGCAGATATTATACCAGAGAGTGCAACGGAAATACCAGGTATGTACTTGTTTCACACCCTAATGTACATGTAGACCGAAAGATATCTGTATTACGTTCATTCGCGTGATTGGTTACCCATTACCTAGACGGAAAACTGCATCTTACACACAATATTGAGAAGAGGCTCTATAGTAGGAGTTACTAATTACATGCATTAAAGAGAATACTGGCTCACAAACCATATCTGTATGATTTGATTATTAACACGGTTTGCTGATTTTCAGAAGCGTGGATTGAGCCCCGTGTGCTTGCCAGTCCTGTCACCAACCCAAGTGAACCCACTTCACACTCCAATACGATTGAGACGACGCGTGAAGCCAACAGCTTCAATAGTGTGGGCTCTACCCCTCTACGCGATGAACTCTCATATGCTGCTCAGGCTACTACAGGAATTAGTACAACATCAACTCCGCTCAAAGATGAACCGTTAAACAGTGATCAAAGATACACATCTACACCCAGTAAAAACTGCACTGCGCAGAGTCCAGCTATTCATATACCGGATGGGTGCTATTCTGGACACGTACGACACAAAGATGGCTCCAACATTAGTAAGTCCGCCCCTCCTCATCAATTCATGGGCTGCCCTACCCATGAGTCATTCTTAGTCACACTGAATCCCCCCCACTGACATCCTGAGGGCAATTTTTCTCTCCAAAGGTAGGGTAAATAATTGAGTGTCGCTGTTCCTTTAGTGGTTCAAGGTCTCCTTTTGCAGATATTATGATTCAATCGCGAAAGGTGGAGATGACAGATGGCAGCATTTTGACATGCCTCTGGCTCTCTCAGGATCCCGAACAGCTCGGCGACACAGCTCTCCAGCTAAACAATCTCACATTGGCGTCCAGTCTAGGCCAGTCACTATTGTCGTCACAACTTAACCAACAACAGGTAATATTTAATGGGGAGTTATCTTCCCATTGGAGATGTGTTTAACTATGGATATTGCTTGCTACAAGTTTTAAATGGTGGGGTTGTGTCACAGTCGAAGGAGGCAACTCCGTATTCGTTGCTGCGGTAGCGAGCGGTCTTTTTCCAAAACGCGAATATCGGTCACTCGAATAACTATGGCCTGAATGGCCCAAATAGAAAGAAAATGGGATCTAATTACTAAAATGTGGTAACCTAATGGTCTTTACTCCCTCATAACGTCGAGTAGAACTCAAAATTGAACATAGTACTGGAGAAAACTGAAGTTATAAGAAGTGTTTAGCCAGGTTTTCCCTAGTTTTAAATAGAGGCTGCTGTGCTCGGGCCTTTACCATTGCACAATAATGGCACTAACGCTAGCTGACAGAGGTGAGAAACTGCACTCTGAAACCCTTTTTTAAATATTTTTGTTGAACATTTTCTCTACTCAGACTTGTGTAACTACAGGTCCAGTATGCACCTGCACGAGATATTTTCAAACATCGGCGTGTAAGCCGAGAAATCAATGCATCACTAACAGCTCTGTGTTAATTTCCTATCTCGGGGCTAATTCTGTTGCGTCGACGGTGTGAAACGTGCGTCGCCAAGGGCTCTAAAGTATGCGCATAGGATAGGGCTATCTAAGCTGGGTATTGGGCCTATTTGTTCATGGTAGGCTTCAGAATCTGAAAACATGTGGAGAAACTTTAGGCCATAACATAACCCCTTTAATTCATAAACATATGAATGCGCTACAAAACCCTTTTTTAGTTGTGATGCTCAAATCACAGTCTTGTTTAGTTGTTGCAGTCAACTGATGAGTTGGATGAAACGTTGGACTTCCCACCAGCCGATGGGCCTTATAGAGAAGCGTACAAAACAACATTATCCGTTGGAAAAGGTGCTTTCGGGTTTGTCAAGTTGGCCAATAGAAGATCAGATGGAAAAGAGGTAGATATAAATAATATAATCATTTAGGTATAGAGTCAGATATTATTTTAAAAAGAGAGCTTGAATTTAACTTCTTGTGTCCTTTGTGTGAGCGATGTGGTCATGCGTTATATTGAAGGTTGGGCTTTAAATATACCAGCATGCTCCCATCTGGGTATTATTTTGTATTTCTCCCAGACTTACTAGTGTATAAATCACAAAGTTCATTTTGGCCGACAATTTTGGGAGCACTTGGCTCGGGATGAAAAGAACCTGGGTTCGAAACCCTCATCTTGACGGACTCATGCTTTGAGTGCGGGTTTCTTACACCAATCCTAGGTTATACAAGAGCTTAGCTATGACCTGTGGAGGTGGCGCGTCGATACTGGCCTGATCGCGGTGTTCTACGCCAAACCATAACAAGTGAACTCACTAGCAATTATTCACACCGCCAACTTCACTAGACACAACCTGGATTTTATCTTAGCTTGAAGCTGAAAGTTATTTGTACAGTTTGTAGTGAAATTTATAAAGAAAGCTAAAGTACTGAAAGACTGCTGGTTGGATGACGATGATCTCGGACGAGTATCATTAGAAATCAGTTTGCTGGCTAAGCTGGATCATCCAAACATTGTCAAGGTACACGTTAATGTCCTATCAGTCACTTCTGGATGACTCCTTATTCCTTATACCCAATCCGCTAAATAACCTGGGCAATCCGAGTAACATTATGTAGCATCTACTCTGCGTCTGCTTAATATAAAAGTCAGACGCTTGATGGTTAACAATCTGTTAATCTGTTTGGTTTCATATCATATTATAAGTAAATCTAGCAGCCAGGCTAACAGCATACTTCCGGGCATTCATCGGATTGCAATCGAATGAAGCTCACCACCAGCCTTGTATCTAGTTTTTGTTACTGACCGTGGAGATGACTTTTTTCGATACCATGTATTGTTTAACCACAGGGATTAAATTCTATGCCACGCTTGGGACTTGGCCGCGACTTGGCATGCTTTACCAATTCATAGACAAACTCATGATACAGAGCAGGGGCCTGTGTCATTCTATTCGTGATGAATTTCCAATCAAATCTTTTTCTACAGCTGGCAGACCTGTTCGAAAATAAAGACTACTTCCAACTTGTTATGGAGAAACACGGAATGGGAATCGACCTATTTGAGTTCATTGAGAAAAACCCCAACATGGACGAAAGATTAGCGAGCTACATATTTAGACAGGTAGTTCAAAAAGCATCGAGCGAAATAGTCTCATTAATTTAACTTAGTAATGCGTGGTTCACGGAAAAACGTAGAGATCATGACGTGGTTGTGTGGGGGTTGTTTCTCGACCAGTTCGCTTACATCTATTATTTCAGAAGCCTTCAACGCACACGCACACATACAGACACTTTTCCAACTAAGCAGATCAGAATTACAACCCAAGGTTGTGAGTTTACTTTCCAGCGCTGACGGGATTTATTCTTTGGTATGGGCCTTTAGCAAGCCTATCTTTATTAACTGCTAGAGCCGCTGTGTATAACTATTGTATGCATGATAGAGGTGCAAACTAGCGGATGAGACTCAAGATCACCCTCGTGGTTGTTAGGCATCCACCCTTCCCTTCTCACAAAAAGAGTAGACTAGTTTCCGCAGGTGATGTGTTATCAAATGGCTTAAGTTTATTGGCCCCTAACCAGGGATCCGAGGTAGGCATCAGGGAACCACCTCAGTAGTATCCTACCCCACCATGACAATGACAGGTCATGAGAAACCTCCTTTCAGCAGTATACCTCACCTCGCCGTCGTCATCATCATCAGTTTACTGTTTTAGGTGGCTGACTCTGTCTCCTATCTACATGAGTTGGGCATATTACACCGTGACATAAAAGACGAAAATATCATTCTCGATGAACATTTCACAACCAAACTTATAGACTTTGGATCAGCTGCGTTTATGCAGAAGGGTCGCTATTTCTCGACATTCTGTGGTACCATAGAATACTGCAGTCCTGAAGTCTTATTGGGAAACAAGTAAGTGCCACTGAGTGAAAACCCCATGCGTGGGTCACTGCACATCCTGTCCAATCGTTATTCTGGTTTATTCTTGTCCTGGTCTCCATTCCTTTTAGTTTCATTTCAGATATAAAGGTCCTCAGTTAGAGGTCTGGTCTCTGGGAGTAACACTCTACACACTGATATTTGGAGAGAACCCTTTCTATGACGTGGAAGAGACTATTGAAGCTGTTATCAAACCTCCCTTTATGGTCTCACCTGGTCAGTACTCTCCTGGACTAGATAACACCGCTGAGTCAGTGGGGTGAAGCGATAGCTCAGTGAATAAATAGCATAGTTGAGATTTGGACTCGGGCTCCTTGGTTCGATTACCAGTGTTGGCAAAAATGTTGTCTTTCGCAAGACCCTCGTCGGTTTTAAATCCCAACGTTAAATAAAGGCTGAAAGTCTCCTAATGATGCAAACCCCTGACACCGATCAGGCTATGAAAGAAGAAGACTGAGTCAGTGGTTTGTCAGATTCGAAGTGGCCTGTGTCATTAAGCCAGTGGGTGGGCGTCTAATTATAGTCAGAGAGTTGTTATGTCACTGTCTCCACTCGTCTTTCTGGTTGTAGCGTTGATGCAGCTTATTCAATGGATGTTACACCCGGATCCGGTGTTCAGAGCTCGCATTAGTGATGTCTGCTCACACAAATGGGCAACCCAACCCGTCAATGTTGAAGATTATTCATGGCACCAAGTCATGCCCAACTTTGGTAAGTACTTGAAGGGCGAACCAAGGTCCCATTTTAGTTTAGAAATTTTACAGCATGGTGACTTGTTAGAACACAAAGTCTGAGTAATGGAAAAAATTCTAGGTCATTTTGTATCGAACCCTGCCCACCCACGCAACAGCCAGAGTTTCTGCTGATACATAAGGTTTTCAACACCTCTTGGAAAAGCTAGTTTATCCCAAAACAGCGACTCAGCAGTATTGACGTATATACAGTGGAAACCAGTTTCAGTCATACTAAAGGTCACACTTTCCATTTTTAAGGCAGATATTCAATGGCACAACAGAGCATTACATCATTGTTTTACGTCATTGTCGAGCGTCGCAGTCGATATTTTCATTGTAGAGTTTAAAGGTAACACAGCCGCTGATCACAGACCCGATCCTCTAGAGTCTGACCCTGGCTCCGATGAAAGCGAAGACGAGGATGAAATGCGACAGGAGATGATTAAATGTCTACAGATGGATAAAAAAATATTACCAAATCAATGATCAAATGGACCATAACTAGACCATGAGATCATGAGATACAGAAGCTAAAGCAACTCTCACAATCACCCATAATTCTCTGGATGCTGGCATTTAGTTATATGTATATATATGTATGTAGGTCATTCAGTTGACTGACTCCGTGTTGGCGGCATTCTTGCTCTACGAGCTCCCGCTGTCACACCTACACACCTCGTCTTACATTACCCTCTGGTTTGGAACAAGCATAGATCTCTGAGCCCTTTAGGTATATCTGCTTCTCCCTATTTTTAGTTTGTAAGGAGAAAGGACATAGGCTGAGCGAGGCTGCTCACTGTCCTGCGGTGTGCATTTTAAATTTCCCTTTGCCCAACTTGTTGTCAATTCAGCCTCATTTATGATCCAACTTGTGCGCTTTGTTACTATGAACTTTTACTTCTCTTCATAGTGATTAGTTTGCTATTAACTTCTTTGGAATAAACTGGTTTTTTTTTCATAGATGCTGTAATAGATTTTTACAGTTCTAGTTACAACATGAGTTGATTAAAAGGTATGAGCAATGTCATATTACTATACACATTGTTATTATTTACGCAAAATACCATTATCACAAGGCACTGTCCAGCCTACGAGATACCACATATGATTATAATGATAGGAAGAGCGATGTGCGCGGTAGAATTGGCAAATAGTGAGGTAGAGGCCGTATTATAATACTCACTGTAATGAACAGTGTTCGCTGGTATTGCATTGTAAGGTCATGGTCAGGGTCGCCAAATCATAAAGCACAGTGCAACCATGCCATGTATGTTAGTTTATTAGCATGTAGGATGCTAGTAAATGGCACCTACAAGCTCAGGGTCAGTGCTAGCAGGTACTGATGATGTCTTGGCTGCTCTGAGACAGACTCGTCATGGCACTGATCCTCCCTTCCTCCCATTCATCTTCCACTGCTTTGGCCATATTAGTGAGGAGTGTAGGGTTTGAACATGACCTACGACTAACATGCTTTCGTCTCCCCTCCAGCTGTGGGTCATATCGCAGGAATTCTTTATACAGAGCATCAGTTTGCGCATCCACGCTGTAATCTCGACGTCTTTGCGCTTGGTGGCGCCACCCGCGTCTTGAATTGGATTGGAAGAATCGTAGGAAAGCACTGGATTTATGGCTGGCACCGGGCAAACAGGTATCATCAAACGAATCTCCTGAGAGATGATTAGAGTCTGTCGTGTCTAGCTCAAATGACGAGCAGCTTGTGATTACATTGTTATACCGATCATTCAATTTAATTTTCCCGAAGTCTCTACGGCGACCTGATGCGGTTCTCGATCGAGAGCGCGTACTGAAATGTTGTTGGGCTTCATTGCTTTGGCACCTGCTGCTACTACCCTCATCACAACACTCATCAATAGCGAATGAGATCGGATTGCGACCCGTTGGTGACACTGCTGCTGCCTCTAGGCTTTTATATCCGCTGTCATCCTTTCCTGTATGCATCTGCTGTCGTCTCTGAAAGCTTTCAGAGTCATTAGTCGTTGATGACTCAAATGATGTGGTGTTCATTTCAACTTTGCTCGACTCTGATGAGAATCCTTCAGTTGTCGACGTGTCAAATGAGTCAAAGCTTTTGTCAGTACTGCTGTTCAGATCAATGTTGCGGCCTCTCTGGTTGTAACTTCTACTATTCAGTATTCGTTGGAAGGTTTGCCGTCTGAAGGCTGCTTCAGGAGGCTGTAGTAGATTATTTTCAAACTGACCTTGATCTGCAGAAGAAAGTGCGCAGTACTTTATTACTGGCTTGGTAATACAAGCCTTCTATCTAATTACCATGCTTAGGGCTACGGCCCAATCTGAACTTGCTTACATGCTTGATATATAACCCAACAATCGCCAGACATTTAAAAATCTATATCCACGGCGCTGCATCAATCAAGGAAAGCCATTTATGTACATTCAGTCGTCAGAGGTCATCTATCTAAGATAAGACGTGCAGGTATCTGAACTTATGCTTGTATAGGGTGTTTCTTCTACAGTTGCCACTGCATCACCAGCTGGCCAGATCATCATGTCTCTTTCTACTCACCACAGGGGTACATCAAATCCTTTCATTGATTGGCATTTCAGTGTTTTAGATGATGACATTCGGGTTTCAGAAACTAGATAACCTGATTCAATGCAAGTACTATTTGTCACCATCACTCGATAGAATGAATTATCTTACCAATGCTCGGAGAGTCAGTGCCAGAATTCTCTCCAGAGCGTTCACAGATCACATGGCATAACACCGCCCCTCGATCAACAATCTCTAGGGTTTTCTTCTCCTTACTTGCACCGACATTCAAGCTGCCCTAAAAATTAGCCTGACAAACAATGACGCTGATGCGAATGACCAGCTTCAGCATTGCCGTTGTGGTGGCGTGATGTATACTGACCCTGATTCAACCTGGTTCAAAAACCATGGCCCATAATAATCTCGGGCATGATAAGTGCCGGCGGACTTTCAGTGGTTGATCAAAACAGGTCAACAAATGAAAATCATTGATCCAGTTGACATTGTGGCATCAAAGAGGAATGCATTGACCTTTTAGTTGTGATCGTTGAGTCAATGACACGGTTATTTCCCATTAGAACTGCAGTGGCTAGGCGCTACTCACCTCATGTTTCTCATCACTTCCATCATGCTCCAGCGTGGATCGCAGCTGCCACAGCCTTTCATAGTTATTAACGGAGTGACTGGGGTCTGCATCTGGACTTCTCCCTTCTCTAAAACACCTACGCCTACACTCCTGGGGCTCACACGCCTCCGCATCGGCATCACTATGAATCACCTCGAGTGGTATGAGACCGGCGCGTAGCTCCTCTGGTGATAGGCAGGCTCGGTATTCCCGGTGTGGGCTCCCCTCAGGACTGTTATTTTCCAGTATCAGATGGCAGCTGTTTTCACGGCTGCCAGAAGCGCTCAGACGCTCCCGACTTGAGTGGGTGGAGCTTGCTCTGCTGGGCACTTGTATTCTCAGACTGCCTTCCCTACTTCCAGTACTTGACCCACGACTGATGTTTTCTCGACTCTTACGATAAGTCTCTAAAGCAGAAACAGCTCTATTCACACTATATTTCCTGAACTATGCTCTGGGGACAGCTTTTGGCATCAACCACACAGCACGTAGTAAAGAAACTGACTGACTACATCTGTAGAACAATGACAGTGAATATTTGACCTGAATCAAACAAACTTATTGCAAAAAATGCCTGCGGAAATATGCTAACCCTGCATTGAGGAAACGGATGGCCGTTTAAGTGATCCGCTCTGGGGTTCGTCGTAAGAAGCATGTCTCCTGTTGGGTGCACCATCACAACTCTTAATCAGTCTCTCAAATCTTTCGATCGATGAGCGATTACTAGTGATAAAGCCAGTAGCTTGCGTGGACTTTCTTCTCGTTCCAAAAGGCCTGCAAATATAAGTCACATGAATAAACAGTGATTGATCAGCTGGGAGTTCTATAACTTTGAAGTTATAACTGTACAGTTGCCACATTTGTCTAAAGATGGGATACCAAACGTTAGGTTTGAGGTTTGGAAGGAATGAGAAAATGTGTGTGCGTGCGCACGCGCGCGTGTGTGCGGGGCGCATGCCACGCACGTGCGTGTGTGTCACCTAAAAAGCTGAACTGGGAGGCTGCCTGGGAGGCTGCCTGGTTGCTAAATTGATCTATATTTCATATTGACGGGCATGTCACTATTTACCTGAACGCAGAAGGGTGTGCCCAAGTGATATCCTGTGCATTTGCCAGATCTTCACACTGGGTGACATTGACTGTCACCTGCTCCATGGAAGGCTGCCCGCTTCTGTCACCGCAGGCTTCAATGACTACAATCAACAAGCAGATGATTGTTTGAGCCATCATTTAATTCCTCATTTTCCCCATCTACTTTGACAGATTATATAAGTACTCCTAGTAATCATAGTAGTCAATCCCAGCTCATGCCATTTTTCGATTGGGTTTACTCTAGTGTTGTTGTTTTCTTCTGCCATACTCTCATACAGCTAACTGTAAGCTGTAAGTGAATATGCATGAGTCATTACTGGTTATGAAGTAATAATTATTATTTCTATTCTCAAACTCAGAGGAATATTATTTTCCATCAGGTTTGAGAATATTATGATGAGTCAGTCAGAAGAGAAACTTCATAGAAAACAAACCAGTGATAGCAGATCGGTTGTCAGCCCAATTGGTGTTGCTGTCTATAGAGCTCTGTGCAAGAGTGTTTTGGCTTTTGGCTGTCAGAATCATGCGCGGTGGATTACGTGCCCAACCAGCTTCTCTTTCCACTCTGAAATAATGTATGGGGCTGCTTTACCTGCCAGCCATCCGAATTAAGAGGGAACAATTGGTGGGAGATTGAAAGGAGGGACCATGGTTCCAAGCAAGAGCTGTGGAGCATCATAGCAAGGTAACGCGTCTGCTTGCAAATGAATGAAAGAATTTGATCTCAGCATGGTTTCAGAACTCACCGGAGAGAATCTCGTTTTGATCGAGGCTCGAGCTGAATTCTATCAAGCATTCGATCCTGACTTTCTTGGGAGCATCCTGTGAATACAAAACTAAACATTACACACTGAATAATAGAAAAGAGCTTACATATAGATCCCACCTTCTTACGTATCCTGATCGATGTCAAGGGTTTGCAAAAATTGACCCACCCAGTGACATAAAGGCCTACCAAGTCTTTGACTCAGTGTTTCCCTGAGTGCTTCATTACTTTTTAGACTTTCTGCAAGCACCAGTGCGCCCCAAAGACAAGGTAACTATATAGGAGGGCATTCTTTAAACCATTGAGGGTGTTGCTAAGGCAAGTTTTTGGCTGAACTGACTGAACCAGAGATCACTGGTTCAAGGCCAGTATGCTATCCACCAAGCTATCGCTTCACCCACCACAGTCCCTAAACCCTTACCACCGGGTTGAGTCAGACCAGCAGATGTTTAGTGTAATGCAATCAAGACTTCCTACCCACGACATACAGGAAATAACTCGAGCACTTACCCCAGTCGACCCAGTTGTTTCTTTTATTGTATTCCACAGAATAACTGCCTTGTGTATCAACAAGTTCAGTATCATTCCTAGAAAGGTTAAGTGTTTATTGAATGCCCCAAACTTGTTTTGCTAAGTTCTGATTTTTCATGCTCGTTGCTCTCTGCCACAGAGTGTAAAGTATGATGGTAGTGGTAGTGCATTTTCAGCAACCTCAAGCTCCACAGCATTATAAATCTTCATGCCTATGTATCGCCTCAACCAAGATACCTACACGAGACTCAAAAGGAAAAGGAGGGCATTCTTTTACTTCTATGGTGAAACTACAGTAATTATAAGGACACACAATGTGTTCTAGAAATGGTGAGACTTGCATGAGCAGCCTCAACAGATATGACACCGACATGTCGCTGTCGCTGTCGGTATATCGTCTCGTCAGGTTCATGGCCAGCGGCTAAGCTGATTGATCAGTTATAATTGCATGGCTTATTGAGAAGCTGCTAATCTTAATTTGATGGATTTGAACCAATCAGTCCATTGATTGCTGTTTACTGATGACGACTACCTCGTATAAAACTTGATGTAGTGTTGGTAGCAAATCACATAAAACATTGATACACTGACCCTTTAATAAACCGAACACCCTGGGGATTATACCATTTTTTCTCATATATTGAATTTGGATGGACTCCTCAGATAACACCGACCAAGTGATCATGCATGGGTGAGGAAGTGGGTTGTTGACGGTCGAGTGGGTTTTTAACGGACAGTTATACACTCACTCGTTTTGATTTTTTGTTATCACGGTGAATTGATTCAATCAGTTTGCTCATTTTGTACTCAAAAATACCTCTTATAGTTTTTTATCTAAACAGTTAACAAATTTTCGCAGTCAAAAACTGCGTGAAAAATCAGTTTCGAATGTAAACACAGATCAGTGACATTGTTATTGCACAAACGCACTTGTTCTTTGTTATAAGTTACTATGTGTGGGTAACAGAATCGTGTTTAAAGATATCGATACTACTATACAATTACTAACACTACAGCATGTCGGCCGTTAGGATAAGGCCATCTTGTTTTACATGGATGGCATCACTAAGCCAATGGCTTGTTTTTAGGATGGACCATATTTTGCTTCATAGAGATGGTACTCTATGAATGACAATTCTTAATCTGACTTTATGACCCTAATCCGGCGAAGGAGACGCACAAACTCGGACCCGGGTTACGTGGTCTAAAGTTGATTGTGCTACTCAGTAAGCGATTGCTTCTCTCCGTAAGTGCTTACCATGATTCCAAGTCATTTTGTCTCATCAGGTGTCTTCGTCTCTCTATGTAATCACTCTCTGTGCTGGGAGCTTTAGTTGGGTTATTCAGGAAGGCAGATACTTTAGTTGACACAGTCAAGGGAGATGCCTCCTCAATTTCATTCTGCTCGACCCTATAGTTACGGAGCACTTTACAGCTATGTACTCAGACGTTATTATTGCGAAGCTATATAGAAACATGGATTTCCGGTTAATGACTTGGGAGTACTGAGCTCATAAAATGCAAACTGTGCAGTGTAGTATATGCACCTGCTAGATTACTCCTCGTCTCGTGTTCACACATCCCACAAAGCATAACATATTTACTGCGATGACTATTGGTATACTAGACATACCATATGACAGGGAAAAAGCCGACTAGCGAATGAGAAGTAGCCATTTTTTACTCACTCTATTGTCATC
>Ga0224501_10003627_pt1 | contig 12176 bp, 8 predicted proteins | sample SF_Oct11_sed_USG_4_FD_169105 | JGI IMG/M metagenome (GOLD analysis project Ga0224501, IMG submission 169105) | Sediment microbial communities from San Francisco Bay, California, United States - SF_Oct11_sed_USGS_8_1 | ecosystem: Environmental > Aquatic > Marine > Sediment | place: USA... | reverse complement strand
TCCGATCTCATGCAGGAAAATGATCCATCTGAAGGACAACCTCTAGCCATTTTGTTCTAGTTTAGTAATACATCCATGGTACGCTTGTCCCAATGACTTTTCATAATGAACAACCCATGAAGACCCCCATAGATTTTTGTCGAACATGGTCAATGTATATAGAATGGTATGCAAGCCAAATAGAATGCACAACACTGCGACACACACCTTGACATCAACAAAGTCGCCCACTTTGTAGACTTTCATGAAGCGAGAAAGTGGAGTGACACCATGCTGCTTAAAGCCACGGCTGAACATGTACCGTGTTCCGCGCCTATATCCCTTGGTGTTAGTCATCTTGGCTAAAAAATACAAAGGTTTCCCATTGAATAACTAGAATCGTCAAAGACTAAGTTTAAAACTTGTAAACCATACGAACGCATTGGGTAGATCAGGTGGTCTGTTTACCAGTCCAGTTTGGCACATGGCATTGAAATAATCAGCATTCATGTGGATTAATCACTTGCGATGGGCTTGTATAGATCAGCCTCGGGTCAGCATACGCCCAACTAAGAATGAACGCGTGAATGTCAATGGACGGGACGAGAAACTGCTACCAGTTATTGAGTTATTGAGTAACACACCAGTAGTCCAGTTCCAACCCCCAGGCCCGGTAAGGCCCGATAAATCGGTCGCCGATCACTCAAAATCAATCATCAATGAAAACTATCGCCAGGTGACCGACTCTGAGCTAGTCACTCCATATATACGGTCACATTGTGGAACTAAATCTATTGATCATTAGACCAGTCCAGTGTACTGGGTAGATCAATGTCCGCCCAACCACGATATTCAAAATCCTCCAGCTGTAGTCGTAAGACTACGACTACGAGGCAACACACGTGGGCAACCTTCTTATTTCAAGTGAGTTTACGATCACAGTTTTGGTCTGGGTGGAGTCCATATTGCCAATACTTGTTGGTCAGGTATTTGTGTGTATATTGACAGATTTTTCAGAACACAGCCATAAACCTAAGCATTAACTTGCCACAATATACCAGATTCAGAACGAAATTCTCACCTGACTGTAATGGCTGCCACCAGAAAAAAGGGTGACTCTCGTTTGTTTGCGAGACTTGTAATAAATATAAAAGTAATTCAAATATTTGAATTATTTTTTAGATAATATGATTATTTGAGTATATTTTCATGAATACAGCCGATATTTCGACATCTGGATAAATATAATAAACCTGACGGAAAGTTTACGTGAGAGGGCGTGGCGGAAGAACGGTAGACGCTTTGTCAGGGTTGGCCAAGTTGTCCACACTGGTTTTCGGTATCTCAGTTGAGTTAGTATTCTACTACGACTACTACTACTGACCACTGTGCATAGTAGACCAATTTTCGTTTAGGCCAGACATAACGTTTGTTGATCGGGATTTATACTGTCTGTAACTAAGTAAGTGGTGTAAGTTACGGATTCGCCTTACCCAGAGCTCAGTTCTGATCAATATTCAATTGATGCAGTGCAGCATCTGACTCTGAGTCTGACTCTGAGTCTGAGTGATCACTTGATCAGTGACTGTAGACTGTAGTCTGCAGACTATATAGTACAATACATACAATGATACATACACTACAGTCTGTAGTATATGATTGTTTACTATGTATGTATGTATGTATGTATGTATGTATGTATGTATGTATGTATGTATGTATGTATGTATGTATGTATGTATGTATGAACTAGTAGTAGTATGTATCATCAATCATGTATTGTATGTATTGTATCATGTATGATCATGATGTATGTATGTAATGTTAAAACTTAAACTAGTTAAATGAGTAATAAATGTAGTTGTACTTGTAGCGTAGGCTGGGAGTGGTGCTGGTAGTACTAGTTGTCTAGTGTCAATCATATTCAATTTATTAATATTATTCAATCAATGACGAATGATTCATTCTCAACTCAATGATCAATTCAATCATTTGACTCACTTCATCAAAATCAATTCATGATGATGTTTTTTCATCGGTGTCAATACTCAATATCACTATCAGTATCACATCACTGTTCAGTATCAACTATCATAGATATAAATGATTAACTCACTGCCTATCAACTCAACTCAAGTTGATCGAGTATCATCAGTATCATCACCGTGACTGAGAGTGAGCACTGAGTCCGTCACGACTCAGCCAACAAGTAACTCTGGGTCATCGACAGTCACTCAGATAGTGTGAGCTACCCTTTCACGAAAGCCAGATCTGCTGATTTACCAACTACTTGTTAGTGGTTGACGATTGAGTCACTCATGCAGTAAGTCACTCACTTCACTAAACTTCCTTACTAGTTACTTCTTGTTAGTAGTCCGTGTAAATGCAATTGCTGCTGTTGCGCTTTTCCAATCCCACACTAGTCAAGCAAAGAACATACAAACTAAGGAAAAAGGAATTATAATTCTATCATCTATGCAATGCATGTTGTTTCACTTTTTTAATTGTAGAAGCAACACCATGGCTTGAGAATGGGGCAGACGTTATCTGAACCGGTGACCTCCAAGAGGTCGGCAATGATTGCTGACTCCACATACCATGTGGCATCCAGCTCTATGCAAGGATGGAGGGTAACTATGGAAGACGCACACACTGCTATTCTTTCTGCTGCTGGTAGGCTTGCCTAGATTGCACTCAATGTACCAGCCTAAAGCCGCGTATTCTTCATCGGGAAACCCTGGTCCAATGTACGGCAACCGTCCAGGTCATCGAGGTCAAGGATTTGGCCCATGTAGAGTTCATTGTAGTTTTTTTTCATTTCCATCATACTTGTTGTTCGCCTTTAGTGAGTAAAGTGCCACAATGTAATTCAGTGGCTTGAGCCACTTCAGCATGGCCCGGCGGTGATAGATGTTCAATCTCTGCTTACAAGTTATTTGCCCACTGTTAGGGATTACTGTGTGTTTTTGGGCCTAGATTATGAAAACCAATACAGTCAGACTCCTGTTACCAGTAGGCAGATTTCTGCAAGTGGGTAATGCCACTGCTCCAACTGTACCTAATGGTTGTCAAAAAAGTATTATTTTGTAAAAATGTGCATAGTTTGAAAAATTTTTGTGCCTATGTGTATAAGATGTGAATGGAATTTGAAATAGCGAACTGCATTACGCTACTCATTTTCCCCTATAGTCTTTGGCACCCTGGTTGTGCTGCTGTCTTACCATGATAGGGAAATGGAATGTTTTTGATCAAACAAGGTTATTATGATCTTGATTTTGAGCAGTGTAAACTTAAAAGTCTTGGGTATAGCTTTGTGTTGTAACAGCTGACTTGACTTTGCTAAAGAACGATTATAGCAATAATGTATGTGCCCAGTATACCCGGTATGACTGTGCCATGGAGTGATGGCCTGTCCCTGTGTTATCAGCTGGCTTGATTTTTAGATGACAAGACTGCTGCGTTTTTCGGAGTGTATGATGGACACGGAGGACACGCAATGTCAGAGTACGCGTCTATGCATCTCCATAAGAAGATATTCAACCACGAACGATATAGTAAGTTAATAAGACAATCGGTCTCGGTTCATATGAGTCACTCCACCTTAATTGGGATGTATTTCGGATCAGGCAGATGACACCGCTCAAGTTCAATCTGCCACTATATTATCAAATGAATTCCTGTACAAAGTGGGAAATGTCATAGAAACTAGATGTTTTCAGTCATGCTAATGAATGGACAGAGTCATAGATGAATTACCTCTACCCTACTGCCTGCTAATAAGGCTTAATAATGTCTGGTTTCCTGCCAGCGAGCCATGACAATCTCCCATTACAATGATGGTTGTGAGTTATTGTTGGCAGTGTATTGGCATTTGTTTCTTGATCGGCATGTAATGGATAGGTTCTTGTAGTATTTACAGTTGTGACTTACATGGTTACACCTCTCTAGGTACACATAAACCTGCAGGTTTTTATTAGTTAGTGCATGCTAGAACGTATATAGTTACATAAGCCTTACAAGAGTGATCTATAAAAGTATCCCGACTGACGGTGGCTGTAAGGCACTCAGCTTAGTTTGCCCCTTTGTGAAGGTCTTGAACCCAAAGTAGTGCGCCGCGCTTCCCCTAAACACAAGCTTCTATTTGGTCAGCAATGGATTGCCTACCTACGAACGACTCACTGTCACATATGATTGGTGACATGTGGAAAAACATGTGCTGCTCACGCTGCTAAGCAGTGTCACTGGGCAAATAAGATGTAATTCGATAATTTGATTTGTCTCCTCAGCATCCTTGCCCACTGCATGCCCTGGCTAATAAGGTAACCAGTAAATAGGTTGCCAATCTTCACCCATCTAGCTTATCGGCTCCCTTTACCTGTGAAAAACTAATGGGAGCACCCGCAAACAGCAGTGGACTAAGCCATGGCTAAGCCAGGACACAGGCAAGCCTAGTGATCTGCTGACCTTGTGCACTGAGCCTTAAGAAACTACAGCTGCTCTGCTATTGCTGTAAATTCACCATCGTAAGATGCTAAAATTTCTTCAGGCTCCAAGGCAGTCTCCTCTGAACCAATTGGTTACCAATCAATGGGTAAATCATTGAGAATCATATTTTACAACAGACATACCAATGATAACTCATTAGGTTGATCGCCCTGCAATGCAAAAATTATGGGCATACAGAACCATAAAGTTAGGGAGGATAACTCTGTGTACACAACCCACTATAATACATTGGATCTCCTGCACCATGAATAACGACTGATAATGACCATGGCAGTAATCTGTTAATGGTGTCGAAGAGTGGGTGAATTTATTTGATTGACGCATTAAAGGTGCCCAAATGAGCGATTACTTGTCTTAAAACTGGACATGTGATAAATATCAGGTATTATAAATAATCGCGCATAATACTCTACAAGTATTGTGATATCTCAGTCTTGGTAGTTTTAATAAGAAGGAATCACCAGGAGATAACAACCTGCAGTCAATTTCACTAGGATTCATGATGTGAAGTCTATATCTTCTCTACTGAATTGCTACCGTGTTACAATGAGATACAGAACCATGGAGTTATCTTCTACGTCTATTGTAGAATAACTCCATACACAACAGCATTTCATCATCACTTTGCGCGCCGCTTTGAAGTACATTGAGAGGTTCAGCGAGGCTGTCCTTAGGGCTGTCAATTTTTTTTGTGAAGTTGTCCAGAACTGTAATGCTTCTTGCTCACTACTGAGTATGAGGGTTATCTAGCGAGGCAGATAACAGCTGGAAACGAGGGGAGTTTATAGTGGAAGTTAGCGTGTCCGGGCCAACTCACACTCTACCAGGGCACCCGCTGATTCAGTGTGAAGCACCAGCTACAAGACTGAGCAGATGGTCCTGGGAGGTTGGGGGTTAGTCAACCTAAGCCATTAGCAAGCCTCTCACTCCAAATTGCTAAAAATAATGGAGGTCCCAACCAGTGGATTAGGGTCAAAATCACTCCATGGTTGTAAAAGATCCACCTCTCCCTTTTCGTTAACTGTAATAAGGGAAAGTTGAACAATGGTCGTTTTTTTGCTGTTCTGTTGCTCAAACCAGACCAGTATCCTCCTCAGAATTTCTTATCCCTAATATCTGACTGGGTGCAGATTGGCAGTAGCAGACTAGTAATGCCCTCGAATAGTGGCTCTCCCATTTTAATTTCATTGTTTTGCGTTTTGCAGAGAGAGATGAAATTGGGGCAGCCATGAAGCTGGCTCATCTAGAATTGGATGATGATATGTTTATTGGTAAGTGACTGAATCAAGCTTCCCATGCCCATATACCTACGTCTGCTGAACAGTTACTGAGTTTATAGATGTGCAGTCAGTGAAGCAAACTGCCCACATATTTCACTCCAATTTGGTGCGGTGTAAGCGTTACCATTATGTACAGGTCATTTCTCTGTCTGCGTGAAACTCGCTTTCAACGCGAGTCGCATTGGCATGTTAGCATCATGCCTGGCAGTTAGTGGGACTATGGATCAGTCTAATTATGTTCCCGATGTAGGTGGTATGGCGTCCGGAATGATGACATCATTATGCTGGTCATAAGAATACCTCTATTATTACACCATCCTATTTTTGGACACCAAATAACTTTAGGCTATTATATGCCACTAAGAGAAATATCCTCCCATAGGGAAACGACCGTGTTATATTTTTTGGGTGAAAGGGGTTATGACACGGTCGATGGTAGATGCACTTTTCTAGTTGTGTTCCCCGGGAGACAACTCCGCATTCATTGCAGCGGTAGCGAGTGGTCTTTTTCCACAAACTGGATAGCGGTAACTTGAACAACTACGGCCCAAATTGCCCAAATAGAAATAAAATGGGATCTAATTACTAAAATTTAGTAACCTAGTGATCTTCACCCCCTTATAACATCGAGTAGATTGTAAAATTGAACGTAAGATTGGAGAAAACTTAAGTTATAAGAAGTGTTTTGCCGGTTTTCCCTAGCCCTAAATAGAGGCCATTGCGTTCGGGCCTCTATCGTTTCACAATAGTGGCATTAACACTATATTTTTGTTGAACATTTTCTATATATAGACTTGTGTAACTACAAGTCTAGAGGATCTTCCAGACATCAGGGCGCAAACCGAGAAATCAACGCAAACACCAACAGCTCTGTATTAATTTCCTATCTGGTGCATCGACGGTCTGAAAAGTGCATCGCCCAGGGCTCTAAGTATGCGCATTGGATAGGGCTATATCTAAGCTTCCATTTGAACTGGGTATTGGGCCCTTTTGTTCATGGTAGGCTTCAGAATCTACAAACAATTGAAGTCACTTTTGCCCATGTCATAACCCCTTTGATACACATGATTCCAGTCAGGCGCTCTCAAAGAAACCTCAAACACGACCCAGTAAAAGTTGCAATGGGTTCGAGAGGTTTTGCAAAAAACATCGAAGTCGTTCTCTCTCAGCGTCAAGTCTCCGCCAAGACATGACTGTTCGTCGATGTTGCATGGTTCCAATTCAGTAATCCAGCATCTTTGCAGCAACTACGCGGCCAATATATGTCTTAACATTTGGCCTTTCAGATGTAAAATTTTGTTAGCATAATCGAATTCAATTTCAGATGCAGCCAATCCTATAGGCTGACCTTGTAACACCAACAATAAACACACTAAATGTATTATGTATCATTATTTACTACTTCTTATCCTTTATACCTGGACCATAAAGGAATTATATTGGCATCAATGATATTATAGTCAATCGTTTAATTTTAATTCTTCCCGTAAGTGGTTTTACTCATTTGGATTTTTTTTCCTTTCAGAGGAAAGTACAAAGAATGACCTATCAGGAACAACGTCCATCTGTGTGATCATAAAAAACAAACGGATATATTGCGTAAGTGAGGAGGTGATAACTCCGCATGAGTCAAAGCCAGTGATCGGCCTCAGCACCCATGGTGTTAATGCTTAAACCTCCATCACATCATCTCCCCCATCACCCGAAACAACCTATAGTTGATGAAAACTCGTTTGAAAGAAAATTTATCCCTACATTGTTCAAACTCTCACAGAAAATGATTGAGACTGGACAATGTGGGTTATGCGACTCTGAAACAGAAGATTGCATCCATTTTACTTAAAAATCAACTGAATTATTCTAAATATCTTAATGGGGCACTTTCTCAGATACGGTTTTGAAATGTGATTGCACTCTCGATGCATGCTGAATTTGTAGAAGCCAGTGGTTTTTTTCCTAGGGCATTCGTTCTGCACTAAATTCACATCAGAAAGGCTTCTAGATGTGGGTTGATATTGTTTAATTCCAGACTTTTCACTACATGTAGTTTGCCAGCCGGTCATCCGACATCTGTCTAGAGCTTATCGCCTATGGAAGCTGAATAACCAGTCAGCAGGGTGAGGGTTAAGGTGGACAACTCTTTGGCTAGTACCTGATAATTTTACTTTATTTGGAACCCAGAAAAGTGAATAGTGGTGACAGAAAGTGTACCATACCTTGATTCGCCTCTGACTTGCGCTTAAGTCTTCCAGTTAAGCGGGATCAAATTCCTTGACCCCCCTCCCCCCTCCCCCCCCCCCCCCCCCCCCCCCCCTACTCCTCCTCATTAGTTTATACAGAGAATAGCACATGCCTCACTAACTCATTTCTGCCTGGCAGGCAAATGTAGGAGACTCGCGTGCTATAGCTAGTGTATGCGGTGCGGTGCAGAGGCTGTCATATGATCACAAGCCATCCAATGAGCAAGAGTCAGCACGGATAACTGCTGCCGGAGGCTGGGTACAGATGAACAGGGTCAATGGTGAGTGAGAAATAATACAAACAAAAGCAATGCCTTGTTTTAGATTGCTAATGATAGAGTAAGGGGAGGCTAACTCTATGCTGCTATGACTAGCTATATAAAAATATTTAAGTATACCTCAGGGGTACTTAGTATGTACTTTGCTGAAATCGTAATGTCTACCAATACCATAGCTAGCAGTGAAGAAATCTTGTGATGTGAAGCATCTCAAAACACTTCTGTTGGAGCAATAGGATGACAGGAGTCTAATAACTTTGTTAAGAAGCATAAGCAATCCATATGGAGTTTTGAGGCTGCACAGATATTGCATTCAATGGCTTCGCGCCAGGCCTCAAATAGACCAGCTGTTGACCAGTGGTTTCATAATAACACAACCGGAGGAATTTACATAAACCTCTGTTCTTATCAGTGGCACATTGGTGGCCACTTTCTATGTCACACAATCTATGCATTATTGGTCCATCACTTATCAACCTACCATAGCCAATGTCAATGTTATGGTGAAGATGTTAGCATCCATATTATTGAAAATGTACATAGTATCTATCTACTGAGCAATTCATTTCATTATCTCTTTTCTGGTATCAGGATGAACAGTAGGTGTTTTTAGATGAGTGATCGTAACCCTTGCGCCTTGAATTAGCTTGTAAAAGGGTAGTCTGTAGGCTGCGTGAAGGCCGAATAATGCAAATAGAATCCGCGTTTGATACTGGATCAAATTTGATAGTCTGGTGTGTGGGTCTGTCCGTAGTAAGCCAACCCACATTTCTCTTGCGGGTGGAATTTGCATCCAGTTGTCTTTTGTACAACGCGTGTGAGTGGGCTGAGTTAGTGTTCCGTCCAAAATTATGGTAGTGCAATAATTGTTTTCGTGCCAGCAAATGCTAAATCTAATTTGTGGTATATTTGATCAATGGGTTGGATTTTGTTGAGCTTTGAATCCGGGTTGTAGTCCTATATTATCAGATTTCTTATTTGCCCAAAAGGTTCTAAATACTGCAAGAAGGCTGGTCTCTGTTTAAAGTTTCTTGCCAACTTCCCGATAACCCAGTTTAGACATTTTTATCGGCGTGTAAGGGCTCGTGAATATTGGAAGTGTAAATTGGTTATGAAACACTCGTCACTGATAGCGCTGGCTTCAACGTTCAGAGATTGCCCTACTTGAGTTGTATAACTTCTGGTTACATCATCAACATTATCGTCATCCCCTGTGATATGAAGAGCATATAAAAGTGAGCGCAAAGTGTAGATTTTCACAAGTTTCCTAACCCTCTCACTACATCACAGTCGCAGTCTGCAGAAAGAGCACCAAAAGCATTATGAAGGTAAGAACTCTTTGCTACATTTGGAACATGATGAAGTTATTTGTGTAGTTCCTTACTGAAAAAATACATAATGTTACGGCATATTTAATGAGTGTCTCATTTATATTTTACAGGTTTTAGTAGTATTTGTCTGCCTTGTCACGCTAACATGCGCTGCTGTCATCACATGGGACAAACCAGATTTCTGTAAAGAACACGACTGTCCTAAATTCACAGTCATCAATAAAAATGATGTAAGTAACGCATTTTCCTTCAACCTCATACCACCTGTATTATTTGAATGCTTCCGTCCCATTTGGATTATTTCCCTGCTTCTACTACATACTGGGTATGTAACCACTTGACCTTATCTCAGCGCACTATACTGTTTTCTACAGAAATATGAGACTCGGCGCTACACAGAGTCTTACTGGGTGTCTACGAAGATTGCTGCCACAAATTACTGGAATGATGATACCTCCAACAAGATGGCATTCTGGAAACTCTTTGGGTACATCACTGGTGAAAACAAAGCTGGTATGTGCTCATAAATTCACACAAATCGCGGTAAATTATTATATTGAATGAGCTGAGCTTTTGCTGAATTTAATTACTGGAGACATAGCGTGCAAGGGGGATATATATCAAATCAAAATTAACACATTAAATTTGTTTCTTAGCAATGAAGATGGCAATGACGGCTCCTGTGCTGAAGTACCATACTAACGATACCGTGGTCATGTCTTTCATGATCCCCAATTCTATTGGCGCTAAGGCTCCTGAACCGACCAACCCTCTTGTTTATCTCTACACTGCTTCGCAAAATGACGTCTATGTCAAGTAAGTTTGATTGTTATGTAAGCCGTATAAACTGAAACTTGTGGTTCATGTCCATTTTCATAAGTTGCAATCTTTAAATGCAAAAAAGTCTCGGCAAAATAGTCTTACTCTCCGAACAATCTATCCAGATCAGAATATTTTTTTCTTACAGGAAGTTCTCCGGTTCAGGATTTGCCCGTCACACTGTGTATCCAGCCAAATTGGCAGAGCTTCGAGCTGACCTGACAGCTGATGGTATCTCTACCGGTGATAGCTTCTATACCGCAGGATATGATGGTCCACACGTCAGGGATTTTGAAAGGCACAATGAAGTGTGGATAAACAAGCAGTAATTCACACACAAAAACAGATCTCAGCCCGGATTAGGGCGTAGACTGCATTATCTCAATACTTTTTGTATTAAGTTTTGTAAACATTTTTATTTATGTTGCCAAATAAAATCAATTGGAAAAACTCCAATGAAATACATTAATTCTGCTAGATTATTGCAAGTACTAAAATGTCTAGGCTAAGTACTGGGCCTCAACTTAAAAAAACTTTCTCTGAGAGCAAGCACATGTCTCCTTCCATGGGTTTGATGCTGTTGCCGATTATGGAGTTATGGAGGAGGGCTGACAAACAGGTTCATGGATTGTAATTTTGCTTTTCATTCACAGTATTGAGAGGGCCGGGGCAGGCCGCTTGGGTGTAGCTGACAAGGCAAAACTGAACCTTCCAGTTTACTGAGGAAATAAATGGTTGATGCTGGGTAATTCGAGTTTTTCTCATTGACACAGGTAACCTGGCATTGTCTCGAGCCCTTGGAGATTTTATCTACAAGAAAAATGTATTGAAAACTGCCGAGGAGCAGATGGTAACAGGTAATTCTCTAGATGACATAATAGTGTAGGTTTATTCACTTAGCCATCAAGCTATCAGCTTGTCATAATATACTAGTTGCGACACAGCGAGCATTAAACACTAAATTTAAGTTTCCTCATGGTTGTTTATACTGTAGATGAAAACTAATGTTTAACGTTACAAATCGGACCAGGTTTTATTGTTCCATCGTGTTGAGACAGCTTGTATTTATAATGACTTCTTCTGTTGTACCACTGTTCTGAAACATCAAATTGCTTGAAATGGCTTATTGCTGATAAGATTTGTGTTGATTTAGTTGTTTTAAAGTGTGAATTTTTTTCTGATTCTGAAAGACTATTTGTCACCAGAATCATAATGGTTTCATAATGGTTACAAACCCTGTATTTATATGTTTCAATGTGCATTATCAGAGAGCGGGGGGGGAGGTATTGCTATGCTAATATTGATTGCTATAATTTCAGCGTTGCCAGATGTGATTGAGCGCCAACTTACAGAAGACCACGAGTTCATTTTGTTGGCATGTGATGGAATTTGGGATGTTATGACCAACAATGAAGTGCTACGGTTCGTCAGGTCACGGATTGCACAGAGAATGGACCCTAAAAAGGTCAGTCGAAGACTGCATGCCGCACATTCATGCACTGCCTGCAACAGGCTCTGAATATGCACAATATTTCTCTAGTCACAAAGCTCTTCAGTATACATTTTACTGCACAAAATCCCAACGGCTTTTATCTTTCATCAAGAAGCTGCAGATTCCCCCCCCCCTGATATTAGCAGCTGTTAGTATGGGCATTCTGTGGCTGTGGTATGACAACCCCCAATATGATAACGCAGCGCATCAACTGTTTTTGTAGATATGTGAGCAACTGCTAAATACATGCT
>Ga0224501_10003626_pt1 | contig 12176 bp, 14 predicted proteins | sample SF_Oct11_sed_USG_4_FD_169105 | JGI IMG/M metagenome (GOLD analysis project Ga0224501, IMG submission 169105) | Sediment microbial communities from San Francisco Bay, California, United States - SF_Oct11_sed_USGS_8_1 | ecosystem: Environmental > Aquatic > Marine > Sediment | place: USA... | reverse complement strand
CAAAACAAAAATCGTCTAAGACATCGAGGAGCGATATGCCAAAGTTAGTGAATCCACATGGTGGAGGTGACTTAAAACCTCTATTACTTGAAGGTGCTGCACTTGAATCAGAAAAGAAAAAGGCAGCTGGTTTAAAACAGGTTAAAACAAGTTCTCGTGAAACCGGTGACATCATCATGATGGGTATCGGTGGTTTTACTCCTCTTGATGGCTTTATGACCCATGCTGACTGGCAGGGTGTATGTGATGGCTACAAGATGGCGAGTGGTCTTTTCTGGCCAATTCCAATCACACTTTCTACCGATGAAGTAACTGCCAAGGGCATTTCCGAAGGTGAGGAAATTGCACTGGTTAATGCCGAAAGTGATGAAATCATGGCAACCATGAAGGTGACTGAAAAATACAGCATCGACAAGGCTCATGAATGCATGCAGGTCTACAAGACGACTGACATGGAACACCCCGGTGTGAAAATGGTTATGGAACAGGGTGCAGTTAATCTGGCCGGTCCTATCAAGGTTCTGTCGCAAGGTGGTTTCCCTGAAGCATACGGTGATCAGTTCATGACACCTGCACAAACTCGTGCCGAATTTAAAAAACGTGGCTGGTCTTCAGTTGCTGCATTCCAGACTCGTAACCCAATGCACCGTTCACACGAATATCTTGCCAAGATTGCGATTGAAACACTCGACGGTGTTTTGATTCACTCTCTGTTAGGCAAGTTGAAGCCAGGTGATATTCCTGCTGATGTACGCAGCAATGCAATCGGTACATTGATTGAAAAATATTTTGCACCAAACACAGTTATCCAGGCCGGTTACCCGCTGGATATGCGTTATGCCGGTCCACGTGAAGCATTGTTGCACGCACTGTTCCGTCAAAACTATGGTTGTTCACATCAAATCGTTGGTCGTGACCATGCCGGTGTTGGTGACTACTATGGTCCGTTTGATGCACATACTATTTTCGATGAAATTCCTGCTGATGCACTGGAAACTGATCCACTCAAGATTGACTGGACCTTCTGGTGTAACAAGTGTGATGGCATGGCATCAATGAAGACATGCCCACATGAAGGAGATGATCGTATCCTGTTATCCGGTACAAAACTGCGTAAGGCATTGTCTGAAGGCGGTGAAGTATCTGATAAGTTCTCCCGTCCTGAAGTTCTGACAATTCTCCGCGCTTATTACGGCAGTTTGAAGGATGACGAGAAAGTAGAAATCAAGATGTCAGGTCACTCGGCCAAGTAATCAAGATACCCGAGTAATCAAGACATCATAAAACCCCTGTACCGGTAGCGGCACAGGGGTTTTTTTTGATTAATACGAAATGAATTCCCGCTCTAGTTATGCGAGTAGTTTTTCAGCTGTACTTTGTTATTGACCAGTTGTACGTTAATGGAAATCTTCTCACCCTGCCAAGCCATACCGGTAGTGGTCAGTGAGCCTATACCTGAGGAACTTCTTTCTGTCGGTTTACCCAGAATATCAACCACTTCATCTTCACTCATTCCATTTTTTATTTTTTTATAATTGTCTTCAGTTATTTTTGATCCACATGCAGCTAACTGAAAAACCAGTACAATGGCGAATAATGATTTAAAAACAGATTTCATTCTCACTCCTGTTTAAACTATCGACGGTTTCCAAGTGTATAACGATATACAAACAGGGACAATATCATTGCAGTTCCTGTGGCGGCAGACAAATGTTTTAATGTGTGTCCACTGACAAATTGCGTCAACTCGAATATTTCACGATCATAATATTCAAATATTTTTGAAACTGCATAAAAAACAATGAGTGAAATAATATAACCGGCATATTTTTTATCCGGTTTATAAAGCACAAGTACAAGCGGTATCAGGATCATAGGTAAAAACTGAACCGAGGCATAAAAACGTAAATCTCCCTGTCCATTCTGTTCTGTCCAGAGCCAGTAGACAATGCTGGTAATACCGGTGACCAATAAAGGTATCAACAGTTTTTTGCCTGATTGTTGATTAATACATTCATAAATAATGGAAGAGAAAAAGGCCATAAAGGCAATGGTCATCGGAAGCCTGTCCCAGAACAGGGTGTTGTTGTCAGGAGACAAATGATAGTAAGCAGAACCGAATGCAGTAAGAGTGACGCCAACAAAAAATATAAAATACTGGAGATGACGTTTTATACCGGAGTGAGACACCAGTTTTATGCCGGCCAGGCCGACAATCAGGAATGCAATATTGGATAGTACATCCCAGGTATTGGGAATAGAAAGAAAATCGCGATTATCAGCAAACAGGTGATAGGCCGGATCTTGTGGAATCGGGTCAAGCGAAAACAGAAAGGACAGAAAGAAGATGGCGACAACAAGGAGTGTGAGTAGTCTTTTATCCATCTATCCGGTCATCCGGGAAATCCTTAAGACAGCATTTTCCAGAAGGGTTTTTGGTTTTACAGGCACAATCACCTGATTTGGTTTGTTGTTCTACATAGGTTCTTGAGGTGCTATAGCCGAGTTCCTCAATTTCACCCAGAACTTTGCCATAACTGATGTCATAGCAGTAACATAATATGTCATCATATGACCTGGTGGGTGCTTTCTGCATAACCTGTCTCATGAAAGTTTGTAATTCAGTATATGACAGGGTTGGGGTCTTGTCTTGTTTTCAACATAATTGATATTAAATACAACAGCTTATTTTTATAGAAATATTGTACAAATATCACCGGATAGGGAATTAAAATGGATAAAGCGCAATATAAATCGGGTCAGCGCAAAGACTGGGATTCAGTCTCTCTGGGCTGGCGCAAGTGGTGGCAAACAATTGAGCAGGGAGCACAGGCAGTCAGTGATGAGATGCTCGATCTGGCATTGGTAAAACAGGGCGATTCCATTCTGGATGTGGCGACCGGTATCGGGGAGCCTGCCGTGAGTGCTGCAAAACGTGTCGGCGAAAATGGTCAGGTTATTGCGACTGATTTATCACCGCAAATGCTGGCAATTGCACAAGAACGTGCCGGTAATCTGGGATTGGAAAATATTCAGTTTCGTGAAGCAGATGCAGAAGTGCTGGACGTAGGAAAAACAGATTTTGACGCCGTATTATGTCGTTGGGGATTGATGTTTATGCCGGAACCATTAACTGCACTGAAAAATATGCACCGTGTTCTAAACAAGGGTGGAAGACTGGCCGCTGCAGTCTGGTCCACACCGCCCACTGTTCCTATGCTGAGTATCTCGATGGGCGTCGTCGGCAGGGAATTAAAGTTGACACCGCCGCCACCCGATGCACCCGGGATTTTCAGTATGGCGAATACTGAAAAACTGGAGACACTGTTTAGTGCTGCCGGATTCAATGACATAAGCATCAAAACCGTTAGTGCAAATATGTCATTTCCTTCATCCAGAGATTATGTCGGCTTTCTGCAGGAAGTGGCGAGCCCGATTGTGTCATTGCTTTCAGGTGAAACAGAAGAGCGCAGAAACGAAATATGGCAAATGATTGAACAGGCATCCGGTGAATATACGAATAAGGCTGGTCAGATGGTAACGGAAAATGAAGCCATTTGTATTGTTGGTACTGCATAAATGAAAGACAGGAAAAATACAGACAATTTATATTCAAATCCGCAAAATTACATTGTTGATTTTGCATTTGATAAAAATGTCGCCAGTGTTTTTCCGGACATGATAAGGCGATCTGTGCCGGGATACGAAACCGTAATTCCGCTACTGGGTTTGTTGGCAGGACAATATGCACAACCCGGAAGTCACATTTATGATCTGGGCTGTTCATTAGGTGCGGCAACACTGTCAATGCGGCAACGTATCACACAGGATAACTGCAGGATTATTGCAGTAGACAACGCAGAGGCCATGACACAGCAGTGCAGGGAAAATGTCAGTAAGGAAAAAGGAATACCGGTCGAGGTGTTATGTGAGGATATCAGAAATATAGACATACAAAATGCTTCCGTTGTTACATTAAACTTTACATTGCAGTTTATTGATCCTGATCGCCGTCTCGACTTACTTAAAAAAATACATAATGGCATGAATGATCACGGGATCCTTATCCTGTCCGAGAAAATTAATTTTACAGAACATGATGAGCAGCTTTTTCAGCAAAATATGCATATAGCCTTTAAAAAGGCCAATGGCTATAGCGAGATGGAGATTAGCCAGAAGAGGACCGCACTGGAAAATGTATTAATTCCGGATACAAAAGAACAGCATCAACAGCGCTTGAAAGAGGCCGGATTTTCTCCGGTTCATTTCTGGTTTCAATGCTTTAATTTTATCTCGTTTGTTGCATTCAAATGATCAATATCGAATCTCTTGTCAGTCTCATGCAGGCAGATAAAAACCTGATCCCATGGGCAGAAATACTGCCGGAACAAATGAAAAAAATATTTCTTAAAAACCCGCACGGTGATTTACCACGCTGGAACAAAACCATTGATACGATGATCAGGCAAACACCTTCATCGACAGATTTTAACAGCGATGCCGTTCGCATTGGTAATGCTGATGACATCACGCAGGCCCAGCGTGATGAACTCATATCTCAACTAAAGGAATTCATGCCGTGGCGTAAAGGCCCATTTGAATTATTTGGTATTCATATAGATACAGAATGGCGTTCAGACTGGAAATGGAACCGGATAAAAGATCATATAAAATCACTTGCAGGCAAGACTGTTCTGGATGTGGGTTGTAGTAACGGTTATCACGCATGGCGTATGTATGGTGCCGGTGCAAAGATGGTCATAGGAATTGATCCAACCATGATTTTTGTCATGCAACATCAGGTAATGAAAAAGTATACTGGCGATCGTCCGGTTTACGTACTGCCACTGGGCATTGATGATGTACCGCAAAAACTGAAAGCATTTGATACGGTTTTTAGCATGGGGGTGCTCTATCACCGCAGAGATCCACTGGAACACTTAAAAACATTGCATGATGCCTTAAAGAAAGGGGGTGAGTTGATACTCGAAACCCTCGTAATAGAAGGTGGGAATGAAGAAGTACTTATGCCGAAAGATCGTTATGCCATGATGCGCAATGTACACAATATTCCTTCATGCGACATGCTGGAACAATGGCTGGTACAGGAAAAATTTAAAAACATTCGCTTTATTGATATAACTGCAACAACGATTGAAGAACAACATACAACAGAATGGATGGAATTTCAGTCATTACAGGATTTTCTTGATCCAAAAGACAACACCAAAACAATAGAAGGTTATCCTGCACCAGTGCGGGCAATTGTTGTTGCAGAAAAATAATGCATTGACGCATAGATTGACACCAGAGAAATTAATCCCGTATAGTTTTACGGGTTAAAGAACAAGAAAAAACAAATCGCACAGGGAGTGCTTGTGAAATCCAGACTTTTTATTGATACAAATGGGATATTCCGTGAATATCATGAGATGGAATATATTACTCGTGAAGATGCACTTTATATTGCAGAAGAACGTGCACGCCTTGCCGGAGACAAGAAGCTCCCGTTATTGGTCGAGTTTGAAGCATTAAAGGGATTCTCTCCTCTTACCCGCGATATGCCTCTGGAAAAAGTTCTTGCCAATATTTCTGCGCTGGCCTATTACATTGATGTAAATAAAGAGAGTGGAAAAGAAACCCGTAACCAGCTTAATCTGTTTTTTTCAATTACTCCATGGCCAATACCGGTAGAGATTTTTTACTCAGAAGAAGAAGCCATTGAGTGGCTGAAGGAATATGTTATTTAACCTGAGTAATCCCGCCGGTACTTTTAACACAGACAGGAAAATCAACCCAGAACGTACTGCCCTCACCAATAGTACTTTCAAGACCAACAGTGCCCCCCATTAGTTCTGTCAGTTGTTTGCAGATGGATAAACCAATACCAACACCTTCTGCAATATCATATTCCTCGCTTATGCGCTCAAAGTTATTAAACAGGCGATCGCGCTGGGAATTGGTCAAGCCGCGTCCAGTGTCAGTGACAAGAACGCGTACATTGTTATTTTCCAGCAGAGTACAGTCGATGGTAACAGAACCGCCTTTTTTATTATATTTAATGCCGTTGGATAACAGATTAAGCAGTATCTGTTTCAGGCGTAGCGGATCGGCATTAATAATATATTCGTTCTTTTTATCAAGCTTGTTATCAATGTTAACTTCATATTGTTGAGCCATTCCCCTCATTAATGAAACGCAATCAGTTCCGATTTGTGGAATAGATAATGGTTCCATTTCAAGTTTAAGCTGGCCGGACTCGATGCGGGTCAGATCAAGCACCTCATTAATTAATGCCAACAGATGTTTTCCGGATTTAATCATTTCATTTAGCGATTTTTTCTGTTCTTCACTCAATGGATTATCGCTGTCTGATTTAAGCAATTCACCAAATCCAAGAATAGAATTAATCGGCGTGCGAAGCTCATGACTCATGTTGGACAAAAATTCGGATTTAACCTTACTTGCATTTTCGGCTTCTTCCTTTGCTTCCAATATGACGGCTTCTGCTTTCTTGCGTTCGGTAATATCGCGAATAACACCAACAAATCCTTTTTTATCACCTACCAGCATCGGGGCGACATTTAACTCGATAGGGAATAGTACTCCATTCTTTTTCAGGCCATGCAATTCCCTGTCCATATTAATAATGCGTGACTCATATATTTCCGAATGCCGAGTGTAGTTATCATGTTGTTCGCGCATCTCCTCTGGCAATAATATAGATACACTCTTGCCGGTCACTTCCTTGGCACTGTAACCAAACATGGTCTCGGCAGAGTGATTGAATGTTTCTATTTTTCCCTCATGATCTATTGCAATAATGGCTTCAGCAGTATTGCCAATGATCGCGCGTACACGTGCTTCACTTTTTTCCAGCAAATCTACCAGCTCAAGTCGCTGACTGATATAAACAGAAACAATCATGACAACAATACTCGCGATCGTGATAATGCCGATTGACCAGGCAAGTCCGGATGCAGGGATGGCAATTGATATATGCGAGGATATTTCTGCCGGGAAGAAATAAGTAGCTGCCATCGCGGTATAATGCATGGCAGCAATTGCCAACCCCATCATCATGGCGGAGAAAAGCAGTGGAAGTTCTGGCACACCGATCCTGGTACGTTTTCTTTCTGCCCAGAGTTTTAGTCCAAGTGCGACAGCAGCAAGAAGCACGGCAATCACAACAGACAATGCAAACAGGTTTTTATCATAGAGCATGGTGGCTTGTTCCATATGCATTGCCGCCATGCCGGTAAAATGCATTAATCCTATACCACCACCCATCAGGACAGACCGGAATGCAAAATTGACAGGTGACATTTCGGTATCATGATGAGTACGCAATGCAACGGCACTCGCCAGCGTTGCCGGTATAACCGAAAGGACCGTCAGCCAGAGCTCATAAGTAACAGCAAAAGGCAGAACAAAGGCAAGCATGGCAATAAAGTGCATGGCCCAGATTCCAGTGCCTTGCACAAGTGCACCAGTGGCCCACCATAAATATTGTTTTGGAGTGAGTTCATCATTATGAATCTTTTCCGAAACAGCAAAGGCCACATAGGAAGACAATGCCGCAATCAGGATAGAAAGGAACACCAGTGACCACTGGTATTGGCCTTTAATCGCCGATTCCAGTACGGTACTTTCATTAATAAATTCAAACTGAACCATCGAATATCCTGTCAGTAAAATCCTGATTTAACAAGTCATTGATAATTTGAACTATTTCAGGAATATTTCCCTGCCACACACCTTAATATAGCTATCGGCCAAAAAGGTGATTTCTTTATATACCCTGAATATATGGAGGGACTTGATTTAATTTTGGCCCGGGATGGTTGTTATATTTTTTGAGTATCAACTGCCGGGATACATGGAAGTGATATCCCGATAGTTAAGGGCTTTACCGGAGTAATTTTATTTTTTTTCTTTCCCCGGTGACAGGAAATTTGGGATATAAAATTCCTTGTACTTCTCGATCATGCCAACCGCAGAAGTCCGGATGAGTTCCTGTACCCGGCGTGGCGGATAACCCAGTTCGGCAAAGGGGATATAGGATTTTTCTTCCTGGTGACAGAAATTACATTCAACTGGTTGCTTGTTGACCTGTTTATGAATGACTTTTTCCATCTGGGATTTTTGCTCTGCAGTCAGTTTATCCTTTTCTGCAAGATAGCGATCAACAAAGCTCTTGTCCTTGTGTGATTTCAGAAAACTGAATTTCCCTTCCTTCATAAGACCTGGTGCAATCTTGGCACCATAGTCACCATAGGTTGGATAATAATTTTTACCATCGGAATGAGAATATGATTCCTCTATCTCAACCAGTTCAAGCGGGTTATTGCTGATCTCCCCGGTTTCCTTGTCATACCAGCGGAAGGATAAATTAGGGTTATCTTTCTCTCCCCGGATATGACAGGTTTCACACGCAGTATAGAAGGCATGCATGTTCAGGAAGCTGCGCACCTCCCTTGATTTGTCGTGTGGCGTATTGCCATGACAATGCACGCAAATACTGACATTGTCAGACTGGATTTCAAATCCGATATGATGGAAACGGCCTTCAATATAAGGTTGCTCAATCAATCGATAGCCAAGGTCTGTTTTTTGCGTCTTGCCCTGTGATGAAATCAGGTTAACAAACAGGCGTTCCTCTTCGGTATGTGCCTGACCAATTTCCATCAGTGAAGCCTCGGCCTTTTCCTTGCCTTCAAATCCGAATACGAGCGGATACATGAAATAACCATACCAGACGGTAAAGGCCATCAGGAAAATAACGTACAGTTTAAAAATTATTTTCTTGAGTAATTTCACCACTCGTAATCCTTGCCACCAAAGCTTTGTGGCTTAATTTCATGTTCCAGACCATTTTCAATCATGATGCTGATATATTCATTGTAATGCTCATGCATCATATCATGTTCATTCAAATACCCGGTTAACCAGACTGTTGCCGCCGGGAATTTTTCCGGGGAATAATGTACGTTGTACCAGTGCACAAAAAACAGGAACAGCACAGCAAGCAATGCCTCATCAGTGTGCATGATGTAGGCGGCATTTAAAACAATACCGGGAACATAATGTGATAATTCATCTCGCCACCATAGTGCAACACCGGCCGGCCCGAGAATCGGGATACCCCAGTAGGGCGCAAAGTAATCAAATTTTTCACGCCATGACATGCGATCATGACGGGGAGGGCGATTAGTAAAATAAAGCAGGTATTTCCATAAATGAATAATATCAAACAGGTCTTTTTTATTAGGCACCATCTCCAGACTCAGAAGCGCCTTGAAAAAACTGCGCACGGTCAGACGTTTTTCTTCTCTTAGTTTTACAATGTGATTTTTATAAAATAACGTCATCCAGTAAATCGTGTGGTAGACAAACAGAGCCAGTAAAACACTGCCGGCAGCACGATGTATTAAAGGGGCAATGTTGGGACCACCCATAAAATCATATAACGGTCTGGCCCAGGGTTCTTCGGCATGTCGTAGCGGAAACCCGGTCAGTGCAAGCAGAATAACGCTAGAAAACAGCACTACATGCTGTACCCGCTGATGGGCAGAAAAGCGATAGAAATAAAGTTTTCCATCCTTTCGTACTATTGGTGCATATCTTTTTGACATAGCGCCCCCTGTTAATGCTTGTTCCTGTTACTGTCTTTAATCAATTTCACATACTCATGATAGTCCTCGCGTTTTTTCTCCTTAAAGAAAGCAAAGGTCGGGAATAACCGGCGCATGAGCTCAAGGAAAATCAATACAAGGAAAAAGTACAAAACAAAAGCCATCAAGGCCTTGAAAAATACCAGCATATAAAACTGCAATGGATATTTTTTACGATCATAAGTGACGTGTGTCTGAAAACCGGCAAGCATGGGACCGGCCTTTTCATGACATTCTGATGCCCGGCAGGTGGTGCTGACATTGTTTTCATGCACAGCCGATGTGGGTTCGGTTTTTGATTCAATCAGGTGCGAGTTTTCACCTGCAACAATATGGCAGTCCAGACAATCAGGCATTCTTTCAGATCCAAGAGTTAACAGCTTGCCATGAAATGTTTCCTTATATGAGGTTATAACATCATCAAGCTCATGACGTTTTCTCATTTCCTCATCTTCATGACATTTGGCGCAAACCTCTATAGTTTCCATAGGGAAACGGGTCTTGTGTAGTCGAGTCGTTACATGGTCATAAAAATCTTCTGCAAAATCACCGCCGGTATGACAACTCTTGCAGCGACCCATTGCACGTTTTGAAACGCCTGGAATTTTATCGCCCTTGAATGCGGAGAAGGGACGATATAAAGGCTGATCATGACAGCTTTTACAGTCCGGATAATCTTCCTGATGTTCTTTTGGTAAGCCGTTTTTATCTATTTTGCTATGTGCACTTTGGGTAAGTGTTTTGGCAACTGACTTATGAGAAAATTTTCTTTGACCTGAAGGCTCAACAATGTGGCATTCCTGTGTGCAATTTACTTTCTTGGCCGGGTCATGTGGAATACGTTCTATATCGGTATGACAATCCTTGCACTTGTTATGACGATGTGGCCCGCTTTCATATAATTCCTGGTTTATATAAAACAGTCTGAAGTTGCCATCTTCATCAATACGACTCAAACCACGGTGCTTGTGACACTGAAGACAATTCAGTTCATCGACGGCATATACTTCCGGCGGAAAAAACAGGATGCCTGTTACTGTGAGCAGGCAGAAAATAAAATAAACGGACAGAATATTTCTCATTTAAAATTACCCGACCGTTTGCTGAAATGGAAACTATTTTTTCTCTGCATATAAACAGAGTCCCCCGGTTATTATCCTGACGAGGTAAACACAAAAAACCATCGCTGGTCAGAGCGATATTAGTATATTAATGATTGGTGATAAAACGACATTGATATGTATCAAGACAATGGATATGAGGGAGTATAAATAGTTGTTTGATAAGGCTAATTTATAAGAACCACGATCTTATTAGATTAACTTATTAATGAGGGTGTACACCGGCAACCTATGTGATCAGGTTAAAAGTCTATTTAAGTAAAAACCAGAGAATCAGGAGCAAGGGTATCGCAGAAATAGCAGCCGCAACACACCAGATACATATTTCCCCCAACCCTTTTTTGTTTTCCTTAGCCATAAATTATTCAACTATGTTGTGTTTGGTAAGATTTACATTGCCACTATATCATCGCTATTCCGTGCGGCAGATTGATATATATCATTATTGTCCGATTCTATGCATAAACCACTCACCCACACTGAAACCAATGCCGCATATGGCAGACCAGATGCCGGTTGCCAGGAACCAGCCAACAGCATTAGCGGACTGGTCATTCCATTCTGTTACCAGCAATAAAATGGCACCGGCAAAAAAAACAATCATCCAGATGATTCGGTGAACAAGCAGGGCATGTTTTTTGCTGACCATAACAAGTTACTCTGTTCATGGCTAAAAATATGAAACACATAATAATGTAATTATACAGATGAATCTTATATTATTCCGATTAGGAGAAATATTTATTCCTTCCCCAATAACTCAAATACAATCCTTATAGTTACAACAGCTTCATCAATCTGTTCTTTTGTGATGATAAGCGGAGGGGCAAAACGGATCACGGTTTCATGTGTTTCCTTAATATAGCCTATCGGTTAGCTTGGGTATTTCTTTATAAAATAGATGACTACGGGTACTATACGCATGTATATAACCGCAATAATATTCAGGCAGACCAGCCGAGTGATTGGGCGCGTTAAAAAACCTCGAGAGAAGTTATTTGCAAGATTCTCTTGTACAATTCCGGAAATAGAATGCTTAAGAAACGGAAAATAAAATGGATATCTGGGTAGATGCCGATGCCTGTCCGGTCGTGATCAAGGAAATTTTGTTCCGGGCGGCCGATCGTACCAAAACCACAGTAACACTGATCGCCAATCAGCCGATCCGTATTCCGAAATCACAATATATAAAATTTCTTCAGGTGCAATCGGGTTTCGATGTTGCCGATAATGAAATTGTGCGGCGTGTACAGGAAGGTGATCTGGTGGTTACCGCAGACATACCGCTGGCAGATGAAGTCGTGACCAAGGGCGGGGTTGCACTCAATCCACGCGGCGAGCTTTATACCAGTACCAACATCAAGTCATTGCTCAACATGCG
>Ga0224501_10003625_pt1 | contig 12177 bp, 11 predicted proteins | sample SF_Oct11_sed_USG_4_FD_169105 | JGI IMG/M metagenome (GOLD analysis project Ga0224501, IMG submission 169105) | Sediment microbial communities from San Francisco Bay, California, United States - SF_Oct11_sed_USGS_8_1 | ecosystem: Environmental > Aquatic > Marine > Sediment | place: USA... | reverse complement strand
GCAGCTTTGCCTGGTGGAAGACGGTGTTTGGAGCGCCTTCATGCCGGTGGAACGATTGAGCCACCCCCACCCCGGAGGAGCCAGCCGTCTGCGGAAGGATGACACGGCGCCCTCGCGGTCCGCACTTAAACTGGAGGAGGCCTTTGAACTGATGGGTGAGGCTCCCCTGTACCGGAGTAAGGTGGTGGACCTGGGTGCCGCTCCGGGAGGGTGGAGCCAGGCCTGCCTCAAGCGCGGGGCCAACGTGCTGGCCGTGGATAATGGCCCCTTGCGCACACAGGGATGGGATGATCTGCCGGGTATGCTGGAGCATCACCGCGGAGATGGCCTGACGTACCGCCCGCCTCGGGAAAGGCTGCCCGTGGACTGGCTTCTGAGCGACATGCTGGTGGCTCCCGGGGTGTGTCTGGGGCTGCTCCGCCGGTGGCTGGGTGAAGGCTGGTGCTCCAGATTCGTGGTCAACGTAAAGATTCCCCAGAAGAATCCCCTGGCGGCGCTGGATCCGCTGCTGGAATATCTGGGCACCCTGAAAGGATGGCACTGGCAGGCCCGGCAGTTGTTTCATGACCGCCGGGAAGTTACGCTTATGGGAGTCAGCCGGGAACCGGTGCGGGCGGGCCAGAAACCTCCCGCCAGCAGGGAAAAGGCCCGCAGGGGACCGGACAGGAAGACAGCGGTGAAAAAACCGGGGGGAAGCGCCAAGAGGCGCGGCAAACAGGCCGGATTCCGGCGGAAATGACGGGGACATGGAAGAACAGACCATATTCGGGGTAAAGGCCTGTCTGGCGTTGATAGAGCGCCGGCCGGAAGATGTATTGCGGATCTACCACGGCAAGAACATACGGGGAGAACTGGGCGGTATCCTGTCCTGGGCGGCCAGCCGGCGCATCACCTACCGCGAGGTGGACGATGAGTCTCTGAGCAAACTGGCCGAAAGCCGCCACCACGAGGGTCTGGCGGTCAAGGCCCGCCCCATGAGGCTGAAGGATGTTTCCAGGGAGGCGTTGGCCAGGGCCAGGGATAAAGCCGAGGTCTGGCTGGCCCTTGACGATGTTTCCAATCCTCACAATACGGGGGCGATCCTGCGAACGGCGGCTTTTTTTGCGGTAGGGGCGGTGATGCTTGGAGGAACGGCCCCCGGGGAAAAACTGAACTCGGGCGCACTGCGAACATCCGAGGGCGGAGCGGAAATGCTGCCCCTGCTGGGCGTTTCTTCCATGGCTGAAACTCTGGGAAACCTCAGAGGTGAAGCTCTGGAGGTATGGGGGCTGGAAACAGGAGTCAGGGAGACCCTTTTTGAAACGGCGTCCCGGCGGTTTGCCTCCCAGCCGGGAGTCAAAAACTCCCCGGGGCCGGCGGTGGTCCTGGTGCTGGGCCATGAGCGCAAGGGGCTTTCCCCGGAGGTGCAGAAGGCCTGCTCCAGGTTGTGCTCACTTACCCCGCCCGGCGGTGCCGGGGGCATGGGGTCTTTGAATGTGTCGGTTTCAGCCGCGGTGGCGCTGACTACCCTTTCCATTTTGCGGGGAACAGCCGGCTGAAAAGCCGGGATTATTTCAAGCCGTGTTCCTTGTAGTACCGCAGGGCACCGGGGTGCAGGGGGGCCGATAGACCTTCCAGCATGGATTTGGCGGTCAGGTTGGCATAGGCAGGGTGTAACGCCTTGAACCGCTCCAGATCGCTGAAGACAGATTTAACCACAAGATATACGATCTCATCGGGGACATTGGACGAGGTCACCAGCGTGGCTTTGACCGCAAAGGTGGGAACGTCCTCGCTGACCCCCCGGTAAATGCCTCCGGGGGTTTTGGAATTAACGTAGTAGTTGTTTTCCTTCACCAGCTGTTCAAAGCCGGGGCCGGAAAGGGGAATCAGTCTGGCCTTCACCATGTAGAAGATATCCTTCATACCCTCGTTGGGGTGCCCGACCATGTAGAAAAAGCCGTCTATCCGGCCATCAGCCAGGGCCACGCCCTGGTCCGAGGAGGAGATGTCCCCGGCCAGTTTCAGGTCGGCTTCGGTGAGGTTGAGCACCTTCAGCACGTCCTGGCTGGTTTCCCGCTGACCGGAACCGATATTGCCCAGGTTGATCTTTCGGCCCTTTATTTCAGAGGCCCTGGTGATCCCTGAATCAGCGCGAACAACCAGTGCCGCAGTTTCGGAATGGATGGAAAAAACTGAGCGTAGTTTTTCCGCCTTTTCCGTGAACTTTCCCTTACCGTTCACGGCCTTCCATTGAACATCGGTCTGGGCTATGCCGAAGTCCAGGTCTCCGTTAAGCACGTTTATGATGTTGTATACCGAGCCGCCGGTGGACTCCACGGCGCAACGCACTCCGTGGACCCTTCTTTCGGTGTTCAGCAGGCGGCAGATGGCCCCGCCGGTAGGATAATACACTCCGGTAACCCCACCGGTCCCTATGAAAACCAGCTTGGAGGCGCTGGCCGGGCCGGTGCCTGACAGAAGAAGTCCCAGGGCCAGTATTGCCCCGGTCAGGAGTCGCGATAATATTCGGTTTTGTTGAAGCATGTTTTTTATGCCGATCTGGTCAGATGGTGTGGAAAATCCCGCAGCAGCAATCCTACTCTGCAGCATCGCCTCCACCATCCGGAACCAGGAGTATTGTTTAGGGCAGGCGCTGCAGAATAAAGGCTGCCTGTGTGGCGCGGATGTTTGGAGAGGCTATTCGAAAATCGTTTAAACAATAACAGCTATCAAAAAAAATGTCATCCTGATTTTTCTTGCTTCTGGAAGAATAACGCCCTGAACTTTGCAGGGCGGCGGTTATGCCGGGCCCGGAAAAAAATTATGGACAAGACGTTTCCGGCTGGCGTTTCCGGCTGGCGTTCTTGGGTGGGGGCATTCCTGCGGGATGCTCATCCGGATATCTCCGGTGGGCGGGAGTTTTGATAGTCGGCCAGGATCAGGGAGTGGTCAAAGGCCAGCGGAGGCAGGTTTTCCCATTGAAAGAACCGCGCCTCGGCGGCATCATCTCCACCGCATGGAGTCGCTTCCGGAGCATCGGCCAAGGCGGTGAATACAACCGAAACACAATGGCCCCGGGGGTCACGTCCGGGGTCTGAGTACACCCCGAACAGCTTCAGACCGCTCACCTCCAGGCCGGTTTCCTCAAGCATCTCCCTGGCCGCCGATGTTTCCAGGGATTCCCCGTATTCCACAAATCCTCCCGGCAGGGCCCAGCCCAGGGGCGGATTGCGCCGTTTGACCAGCAGCACTCCCCGTTGCCGGTCATCCAGAATAACATCCACCGCCAGCCGCGGGCCCATGGGCCCTTCCTTCTTGATCATCCAGGTCTCCCTGTGTGGTGTTGAACTCCCCGCCCCTCAGCGGATCGTTGTACCGCATCCAGCTGCGGCTGGGGGCCTTTCTGACTAGAGCATGACAGAACCCCGGCCCGGGGTTCAAGGGAGATCTCCGGGCGGCTGTGCACTTGCACCACGGCTTAATGGGGGTATTCTGGAAGAGAGTCCCGGTAATTCCGCCCCTTTCAAAGGAGGCGGCAAAGCTCTCGAAAACCAGCCCGCCAGGAACCGGATGAACAAGGCCGCATTTGTAATTTCCCTGATTTTGCGTCATCTGGGGTCCTACAGCGCGGGAGTGGCGGCCATGGCGCTGACTTTGTGGATGAGCCTGGCCATTCCCCGCTATCTGCAGGAGGCCATTGATATCCTCAGGGACGATCCAGACCCGGCCGGCGGAGCATTCCTGAGCAGGATCGGCTGGATTCTGTTTTTCGCAGTGGCCATCATCCTCACCCGCACTGCCAGCCGCCTGTTATTCTTTGTGCCCGGCAGAAAGGTGGAGTTCCAGCTGAAGAACGATCTGCTGAAGCATCTTTCCACCCTGCAACGCGAGTATTTTCTGGCAAACCCCACCGGGGCCATCATCAGCCGCATCAACAACGACATCAACGGCATACGGATGATGATGGGTTTCGGGCTGATGGGCCTGTTCAGCAGTCTGGGCACGCTGTCCCTGGCTCCGTTTTACATGTATGAGATATCCCCCCGGCTGACGTTGTATGTGGCCCTGCCCATCATGACGGCCTTTGTGGTGTTGCAACTGGCGGTGCGCCGCTTGCGCGATGAGCAGATGGTCCAGATGAAGGGTATGCAGGATCTTTCCGATTTTACGGTGGAATCCTACAACGGGGTGGATGTGATCCGGTCCTTCAGGGCCCTGGAATGGGCGCAGGAACGGTTTTCCCGGTTCAGCCACGGGGTGCGCGATTCCTCCATCCGGATGGCCACCATGCGGGCCTTTTTCATGCCGATCCTGGTGCATATCGCCAACGGGCTGAAGGTGGCCCTGGTGCTGGTGGGAGGGATGATGGTTATCAACGGGGAGCTCACCATGGGCGGATTCATGGCGTACGCGCTGTATCTGTCCATGCTGGTGCCGCCCCTGATGGGCATGACGTTCGTGATGTTCGTGGTGCAGCGGGGAATGACCGCCCTCAACAGCCTGGAGACCGTGTTCAACACCACCCCCGGGCTTCCTCCTGCTGATGCGGCCGCCGAGGGTGAACTGGGCGAAACGCTCACCCGGGGGCTGAGCGTGGACGGACTGGACTACGCCTATCCCGACGCCCAGGAAACACCGGTGCTCAGGGGTGTGGGACTGAGTATCGCTCCCGGGGAAACCGTGGGTCTGTTTGGTACCATCGGTTCCGGCAAGACCACCCTGGTCAATCTTATCAACGGATACCTGAGGGCCCCGGAGGGGGCCGTGCGTCTGGACGGGGTGGACATCAGCCGCCTATCACTGGCCACACTGCGCCGGCATGTGGTCACTGTTACCCAGGAGCCGTTCCTGTTTTCCGATACGGTGCGCGAGAACATCGCCTTTTCCATGGGGGGCAGTCTGCCCGGCAAGGCCGGAGAAAACCCGGAACCGGTGGAAAAGGCCGCCAGTGCAGCCGCCCTTGAGCCGGATCTGAAGCGGTTTCCCCTGGGGCTGGATACCCTGGTGGGGGAAAAGGGGATCACCCTTTCCGGGGGGCAGAAACAACGCATCGCCCTGGCCCGGGCCCTCCTCAGGCCATGCAGCCTGCTGATTCTGGACGATGTGCTTTCCGCCGTGGACCAGGAGACGGAACGGCAGCTTATCGGGGAGATATACAGCTTTCGCATGGCACGCTCCACCCTGATCGTTTCCCACCGCATCAGCGCGCTGGAACGCGCCGACCGGATTATCGTGCTGGAAGGGGGGCGGGTTATCGCGCAGGGGAGCCACGCGGAACTAATCCGCCAGGAAGGGCCATACCGGCAGGCCTGGATATTTCAGGGTGAACGCGATGATTCCGGGCTGAACGCGGCGCGGAACGGATCCGGGACGCCGGGGGAGAGCCCATGAAGGCCGGAATGCCGAAAAAAAATCAGCCGCCGGCCTGGAGGCTGTTCAATCCGCCGGTGTTACTGCAACTGATGTGGCCCCGCCTGCGGGAGCACCGCTGGCGGTTTATCATGGTGCTGGCGCTGGTGCCGTTTTCCGCACTGGCGGCCACAGCGGTGCCATATCTGACCAAGGTGGCCGTGGATGACTACATAATCCCGGCCATGCAGGCCGGCAGCCTGGCTGCCTATCGGGAGCCGCTGTACTGGCTGGTGGCCCTGGCCAGCGGGGTGGTGCTGGCCGGGTATCTGGTCGAGGCCCTCTATGTGCTGCTGCTGCAAAAAAGCGGGCAGAACCTGATTGCGGACATGCGCGAGATGGTTTACCAAAGATCGCTGCGCCTGCCCCGCTCGTATTTCGACACGCACCCCATCGGAACAATTCTGACCCGCGTGACCAGCGATATCGAGGCCCTGGGAGAATCCCTGGCCACCAACGTGCTGGCCCTGGTGGTGGACCTCATCAAGGCCATGGCGTTTTTGGCCATGATGTTCTATCTCAACTGGCACCTGACGCTGGTGCTGCTGGCGGCGTTTCCGGTGCTGGTGCTGCTGCTCAGGTTTTTCCAGTCGCGGGTGAGGCTCTCGTTTTTCCGGGCCCGGCAGGCCCTCAGCGAGGCCACCGGGTTTCTGCAGGAGTGCCTCAGCGGCATGAAGACCGTGCAGCTTTTTGCCGCCGAGGAGCAGGCGGTGGCCCGGTTCAGGGAAAAAAACCGGCAGTTCCTGCATGCCCAGAACAGCTCAAACCTCTACGACGCCCTGCTGTATTCCCTGGTGGAGGGAGTGACGACCCTGGCCCTGGCCCTGGTGCTCTGGTATGCCGCCGGGGAACTGCTCGCCGGGGTGCTGACGCTGGGGGTGCTGGTGGCCTTCATGGAGTATATTCAGCGCCTGTTTGTGCCCCTGCGCGAGTTGAGCCAGCAGATGGCGGTCATTCAAAGGGCGCTGGCCGCCCTGGATCACATAAACCAGCTGTGCACAGTGTCCCTGGACCCGGCCGAGGAGCGGCCGGAGGATGACCCACACTCACAGGCCACGGAGCACGCGCAAGCCCCCTGGGAGTTCCGGGAGCTGGTGTTCGAGAATGTGCGCTTCCGGTATTCCCCGGAGGGCCCCCTGATACTAAAGGGCATCTCTTTCGCGGTGAAAAAGGGGCAGTCCCTGGCCATTGTCGGGCCGACCGGCTCGGGAAAATCCACCATTTTGCGCCTGCTCACCCGCGCCTACGGAGGCTATGAGGGCTCCATCAGGATCAACGGCCGGGAACTGGACTGTCTGAAGGCCACCGAACTGGCGGGGATAATCTCCATGGTGCACCAGGGGGTGTTTCTGTTTTCCGGCTCGGTAGGGTTCAATATTTCCATGGGCCGGGAGGCGGTGGGGCCGGAGGAGGTGCGACAGGCCGCCGGATATGTCCATGCCCAACAGTTCATCGGCCAGCTGGAGGAGGGCTATGACACTCCGGTCAACCAGGGGGGAGCCAACCTTTCCGCGGGGCAGAGCCAGCTTCTTTCCTTTGCCAGGGCCGTGGCCGCCAGAACCGAACTGATCGTCCTGGACGAGGCCACCAGCTCGGTGGATTCCCTCACGGAAAACCTGATCCAGCAGGCCGTGGAGAAGCTGTACCAGGACAAGACGGTGCTGGCCATTGCGCACCGGCTGTCCACCATCCGCAATGCGGACCTGATCCTGGTGATGGCTGGCGGGGAGATAGTGGAGCGCGGCAACCACAACGAGCTGATGGCCCTGGGGGGCGCATACGAAGCCCTGGTGGGAGAGCTGGAGGCTGCCGCCAGGGATGGCGGCGATGGCGGGGACGATGGCGGGGACGATGGGGGGCGCTGAGCGCCCGGCCGCTTCAGCCCCGGGCCAGTTCCGCCCGCAGGGCGTCAAGCATTCCGGCGGCGGTGGCACTGTCATAGGGGGTGGCCGGGCCGGTATTCCAGATGGCTCCGGGCCAGGCCCGGTCGGTTTGATAGCGGGCGATAATGTGCACATGGAACTGCCGCACCATGTTGCCCAGGGCGCCCAGGTTTACCTTGTCCGGTTTGTGCAGCCGGGATAATGCCCTTGCGGCCAGCGTTGTTTCTTCCATCAGCTGAGCCCGTTCATCCGCGGAAAGATCGAACAGTTCCACCACCCCGCTCCGGCGCGGCACCAGGATCAGCCAGGGCACATCGCGGTCGTTCATCAGCCGCACCCGGCACAGCCGGAGGTCCGTTACTTCCAGGGTATCCCCTTCCAGGCGGGGGTCCAGAATAAAACTGTTTTCCATGAACGGGTTCCTTTTCCGATGGGTCTTATTGGCCCGGGCAGTGCCGGCTGGTGATTGTATACGGGATAAAAAATAACCGGCCCGGGTAATTATGAAATTTGTCACCCCTGTCAGCGAATATTCACGTTATAATAAAACAACCCTTGATTGATGCCAAATGGAGTGAATGGGAGAGATGAATACCGAAGTGCACATCAGGCTGGCCCAGGTCCTGGCGGATTTCGCCAACGGTGAAAGCGATCATTTCGTCGGCGGGGCGACCGTGGGCGAGGTGCTGGCCGAACTGGGAACCATCCACCCCGGGCTGGGGCTGATGCTTTGGGATGACCGGGGCGATCTGAACGCCATGATGGCGGCCTTCCTGAACGGAGTAAACGTGAAGGACCTGGGATGGATGCAGACCCCGGTCCACAACGGGGACGAACTGATGGTGATTTCGGCCCTTGAGGGAGGCTGAAGGGGAGCGACTGAAGGGGAGCATCTGAAAAGTGGAAGTCACGGCCCCGCTTGGGCCGGAAACCCGCATGTCTGTCAACTGATCTGCCCGGCACCCCATGGAATTTTCCGTACCGCTGTTGCAGGGCCGTCTGGTCAGGCGCTATCAGAGGTTTCTGGTCGATATAGAACTGGATCCGGGGCAGGTACCCCCGGGAGAAACCGGCGTTGACGATGTTGGCCCGGGGCCGTTGCTGATAACCGCCCATACCCCCAACACGGGAAGCCTGCTGGGCTGCCTCCAGCCCGGGGCGGGGGCCTGGGTTTCCCGCAGCGACAACCCCCGCCGCCGGCTGAAGTACACCTGGGAGCTGGTGGAGTCCGAAGGTTCGCTTACCGGTGTGAACACCGTAAGGGCCAACACGCTGGCCGCAGAAGCCATCACAGCGGGGCGCATTCCCGAACTGGCGGGCTATCCTCTGCTGCGCCGCGAGGTGCCTTACGGGGAGTCCAGCCGGGTGGATATTCTGCTGGAGGGGGGTCAGGACCCGCCGCTTTATGTGGAGGTGAAGAACGTCTCCCTGGGGCGCGGGGGGGAGGCCGCCTTTCCCGATGCCGTCAGCACCCGGGCCAGCAGGCATATGCGCGAACTTTCCGCCCAGGTGGCCCAGGGCAACCGGGCCGCGGTGCTGTTTGTGGTACAACGGATGGACTGCCGGCGGTTTGCCCCGGCCGATGATATCGACCCGGCATACGGGGAGGCGCTGCGGAGCGCGGCCCGGGCCGGGGTGATGGTGCTGGCCTGCTGGACCCGGATCAGCACCAGCCGGCTGGAGTTGGCCGGGCCTTTGCCGGTGGTCCTGTAGGCCCCGATTTATTTTTTCCCGGCGGCCCTCCAATGGAGCCCCGGGAACACACCATGACGTATCCGAAGGAGCGAATATGACACAAAGCGAAAAGAGCCTGGGCAGCCGCCTGGCATTCTGGCTGTTCCGGCTGCCCGTCGTGCAGCGTTTCTGGTCCCGGGGATTCCAGACCGAGGCCGGGGCGGACGAAATGGCGAATGTTCCCTGGGTCGGGCTGAAAAAACCCCTGGCCGAATGCCGGGTGGCCCTGGTGACCACCGGGGGGGTGCATCTTGTTTCCGAGAAACCGTTCGATATGGGCGATCCCCAGGGGGATGCCTCCTACAGGGTCATTCCCTCCGATACTCCGGCGCAGGATCTGATGATCACCCATGATTACTACGACCACAAGGACGCCGATGCCGACATTGACGTGGTGCTGCCGCTCAGGGTGCTGCGGTCACTTTCCGGCGAGGATGGCGGAGAGGGCGTGATCGGAAAGGTGGCTCCCCGGCATTACAGCCTCATGGGGCACATGGAAGGCCCGCACCTTGAAAAACTAAGGAAGGAAACCGCCCCGGAAGTGGCCCGCAGGCTTTCCGAGGATGGCGTGGACGTGGTTTTGTTCACCCCCGCCTGAGGGCTCTGCCACCAGACGGTCGGTCTGGTACAGCGTGAAGTTGAATCACTGGGCATCCCCACCGCCGGGATTTCCATGGCCAGGGAAGTTACCGCCCAGGTGCGCCCTCCACGCACACTTCTGCTGCGTTACCCCTTTGGCCATCCCCTGGGTGAGCCGGGAAATACGGCCCAGCACCGCAGGATTCTGCTGGATTTGCTGGATTTGCTGGAAAACTCGAAAACACCGGGAGAAATGCTGGAGTCTCCCTATCGCTGGAAACGGCACGACTTCAGCTCTGAGCCGTCCTGAATCCGCCGGGCGGATAGTACTCCCGGCGGGCCTGCACCTGGATCAGACGCTGTTCGGGCCACCACAGTCCGCTGAGCTTCCGGCCGAAGACACAGCCCGAGTCCAGCCCCCAGACCCTGGGCAGCGAGGTCAGCCCCCGGCGGGCCCAGTGGCCGAACAACACGGTTTTCTCCCCCCGGTAATAGTCAAACCAGGGTTGATGCCCCGGCGGGGACTCCAACTGGCTGCCGGAAATGCCGCTGGGCATGACGCCCTGTGGATCGCACCAGCGCACATGGGTGAGAAACTCCGGGTCGGTATCTTCAGGGGGCAGTACGGGATGCAGCCCGGCATGGACGGCCACCCAGTCCTCGCCCTGGCGCACCAGGGGCATCCGGGCGAACTTTTCCAGCGCGTCCTCCCACATTCCCGCCTTCAGAAGCTGCTCAAAGGCCGAGCCGGGCTTGCGGGCCCAGTCCGGTGCCGAGGCCAGCAGTTCCTCACCGGTGGCTCCCGGCGCACCGGAGCCAATTTTAAGCATGGCCCGCTCATGGTTGCCCTGGATGGGCTCCGCCCGGCACTCCTCCAGCAGCCGTAGTACGCCGGGGCTGTCCGGCCCCCGGTTTATGGTGTCTCCCAGTGGAATCAGCCTGTCCCGCCCCGGCCTGAAACCGGAGACATCCAGAAGCTCCGCCAGTTCTTCCGGGCAGCCCTGAATATCGCCCACGAACAGTATCCTGTCGCCGCCGCTCATGGGCCGTCCACCCATCCGGGGCTCAGCGGCGCGGGGTTTCTGTTCTGACCTGGGGCTATGTCCATTGTCGGTTGAGATGGCCTGAAGTTGCCAGGATATAACGGGATACGGAAGGATGTTTCAGCGCCTTATGAGCGCCGCAGGGGTTTGAAAGTGCCTTCCTCGGTATTTACCGGGGGAGGCTCCGGCGGAGGATTCAACTTTCTCCATACCAAGACGAGGAGCTTCCTTGCTTCCTCCAGCACCAGAATGGAGGAAGCCGCGCCGATGGTCAGCAGCCAGTCCTCAAGGCTCAGGGCTGTGGTGTGGAACACTTCCCGCAAAAAGGGCAGGTTCATGGCCAGCACCTGCAATGTAATCACGGCCGAGAGCGAACCCCACAGGGCCCGGTTGGTAAAGAACAGGTGATTGAACGTCGTGCCTGTCTCAGAGCGGGCATTGAATGCGTTGAAGAACTGGAAAAACACAAAGGTGGTGAAGGACATGGTGGCGGCCCTAAGCTCGGTTTCCGCCCCGGCTGGTCCTGACTGGAGAATGTGAATCATCACTCCCAGCGATCCCACGGTCATCACTATTCCGAAAAACACCAGTCTGAGCAGCCTTTGAAACTTCAGGATTCGGTCCACCGGGTCGCGTGGCGGGCGTTCCATTACATCATCGGCTGCCGGATCAACCCCCAGGGACATGGCCGGGGGGCCGTCCATGATGATATTGATCCAGAGTATCTGGATGGGGTTGAAAGGCTCGGGAAGTCCCAGCAGAAGGGCCGAAAGCACCGTAAAAATGGCCCCCAGGTTTGTGGAAAGCTGGAACCGGACGAACTTTACGATGTTGTCGTAAATGCCCCGTCCCTCCTTGACGGCCCTGACGATGGTGGCGAAATTATCATCGGTCAGCACCATGGACGAGGCCTCCTTGGCCACCTCCGTGCCGGTTATTCCCATGGAAACCCCGATATCCGCCCCTTTCAGGGCCGGGGCGTCATTCACCCCGTCGCCGGTCATGGCCACCACATGACCCTTGGACTTGAGGGCTTTGACGATCTTTACCTTGTGCTCCGGCGAAACCCGGGCGAATACGTCCAGGCGCTCCATTTCATCGGCGAGCTGATCTTCGGGAATTTTGTCCAGTTCAATTCCGGTGACCACCCGGCGGTCCAATCCCAGTTCATGGGCCACCGCCTTGGCTGTTTCGGGTTGGTCGCCGGTGATCATCTTGACCTGGATGCCGGCCTTGCGGCATAGCTTTATGGCCTCGCGGGCCTCCGGGCGGGGCGGGTCCATCAACCCCACCAGGCCCATGAACAGCATGTCACCGGTAAAATCCCTCAGCTTTTCATCGACGACTTCTTTTTTGGGCACATCCCTGCTGGCGACAGCCAGAACCCGGAAGCCCTGACTGGCCAGGTACCGGTTTTCCTCGTGGATCCGCTGGCGCATACCTTCATCCAGGGGTTGCTCTCCATCCGGCCCCAGCCACCTGTTGCAGAATTTTTCCACCACCTCCGGAGCGCCCTTCATGTGCATGATGGCCGTTGTGCCGTTCTG
>Ga0224501_10003624_pt1 | contig 12179 bp, 8 predicted proteins | sample SF_Oct11_sed_USG_4_FD_169105 | JGI IMG/M metagenome (GOLD analysis project Ga0224501, IMG submission 169105) | Sediment microbial communities from San Francisco Bay, California, United States - SF_Oct11_sed_USGS_8_1 | ecosystem: Environmental > Aquatic > Marine > Sediment | place: USA... | reverse complement strand
ATCACAGGAGAGCAAACGATTATTGAAAGAATTGAAATGAATGTAGATATAGATGATTCAATCTTTAAGATGCCCCAAAAGACAGGCCAAACGGATCAACTGAGTGTTTCCGAGTTTGTCCGGGAACTGGATGCTTATCTCAAAACAAACACAGAAAAGGATTTATTTTCGGGAGTCGTGCTTGTCGCTCACAAAGGAAAGCCGATCTTTAAAAAGGCCTATGGGATGGCGGATAGAGAGCGTAATATTTCCAATCAGGTGGACACCAAATTTTGTATCGGTTCCATGCAAAAGATGTTTACTGCCGTTGCGATCGCTCAACTTGTTGAGCAGGGAAAGCTGTCGTATGATGACCTGATCGGAAAATATCTGGGAGCAGATTGGATTCTATCCGACGTGGGTGAAAAAGTAAAAATCTCTCATCTTCTTTCTCATACTTCGGGAATCGCCGAGTTACTTGATGATGAATTTTATAAATTCCATGTAGCAGGAACATATCGAACATTGGAAGATCGCAAGCCCATTGTCAAAGAGAAATCTTTAACCTTTGAACCGGGAACACGATGGGCATATTGCAATACCGGTTTCATTCTTCTTGGCGCGATCATCGAGAAAGTCACCGGCAGGGACTATTCGGACTATATAAAAGAGCACATTTTTGATCCTGCGGATATGGATAACACAATTGACACCTTCCGGAATAAGACTTTATCGAATCTGGCAATGGGTTACGATAAAGTCCAGGAAGAGGGAAAGGCTTTTTGGAGAAATACTGGTTTTTTCGGCAAAATCGGCAGTCCTCCATCCGGCGGATTTTCTACGGTTGATGATTTACTGAAGTTTGCTGAAGCACTCAGGTCGGATCTGTTGATAAGCCGAGAGTCAAAGGAGCTCCTTATGTCGGTAAAGGCCAGGTCAAGCTCCATGAATTATGGATACGGATTCATCATTGAAAGTAGTAGGAAATTCGGGCGAGTTGTCGGTCATGGGGGTGCGGCTCCCGGTGTGAGCTCGAATTTTCGGATGTTTGTCGACAAAGGATACGCAATGATCATATTATCAAATTACAGTGAGGCAAGCCTTCCTGTCAGCAGTAAAATCAGGAGTTTGTTACCTCTTAAATAGAAAGTTATGCTCATGGCATAAAGTAGAAATCGATAATGTCGCATAATTATTTCACGACATACTGACTTATCCTGAAGTAAATAAATGGATGTCACTAAATATTATGCGACATCTAAGACGACTGCAATTCCATGTTCGCTTTTGATTCGAAGTCGCTGATTTGTAATGCAATGGAGCAAACACAAATATTTTGCTTGTATGGGATTTGATACGTTGATGATCAGAAGATTAGTATTGAAGCCAAGAAAATGGTGAATAACTGTCACCGATGAGTTCCTTCACTATAGAGGGAGCAATACCCTCAAGTCCAGTTATCACGCTTTGGAGGACTATTCCAGTCCCGCGGTCCAAGAAAACAACTGCATAGTTATCGCATCCTTCTTCGAAGCCGACATGAAAAATGGCCTCACCTTGAGAGCAGCGGAACCTGCCCCAGCCCATCGACCAGGCCAATTGAATGGTTTTATGGATCCTTGGATTAGTGTCCTGGGGGGCATGAAGGCTTTTAGATGTGATGTTGACTTGATGCTCCAGCATCATTTCAAGGGTCTTGGGCTTTAGATCCTTTCCATTCATGATGGCCAGAAGGAATTTTGCGTAATCGGCTGTATTTGTCAGTAAGGAGCCAGCAACATTTGGAACGGTTCTTGTCCTTTCTATCAATCGGCGAAGTCCTGTTCTCAAGTTAACAGCAAAATTGCCGTCGAAACGCTTTTCCCAAAGAAAGGACGTGTTGGTCATTCCCAGGGGTAGGAAGACGTTTTCCTTGGCGAGGCGATTGAGGTCTTTGCCGGTCATCTCTTCCAGGATGAACTGCAGAAGTCTGTAGCCCTCGCCTGAATATTTGAACATTTTTCCCGGTGCGAATTTAAAATCCAGGCGTCTATCTCGGTTACTGATTCGCCAATTAGGAAAACCGCTCTGGTGGCTCAACAATATCCTGATTGTTAACAATTTGTACCTTTCGTCATCTTTAAGGTCTGCATAATCAGAGTATTCATAAAGCGGCCGTTTTAGGTATTGATGCAAGGGCTTGTCCACATCGAGCAATCCTTCATCCACAAGCTTCATCACAAGGTAGGCGAAAACAGGCTTGCTCAAAGAGGCGGTGCGGAAAACCGTCTGCTCATCTACATGCTTATCGGTTTTTTTATCGACAATCCCCATTGATTGCTGGAAAACGACATCAGAGCCCTGAACGACAGCTACGGACAAAGCCGTTGCTCCTGATGTGTCTAAGACTTGGCGGAGAAAGCTCTCTGCCTGGTTTGGTTTTCGCCATTCTCCTGCAATGGTCTGCCATTTATCGGTTTGAGGATTGATCGCATCCAATCTCTCATTGCCGGATAGAATAGCAAATATGAACATACCTAAGATCCCGAAAAGGAAAAGCCGTATCCAAAACCGAAATTTTTTCATCTATTCCTCTTCTTATGAACCTGCGTGGACATAATAATTGAATGATCCAATGACCTTAATATAACAAAAAACACTTCAATAAGAAAAAAGACTAAACCGTCTCAGAGCAAGAATGTCACGAAATTAATTATTTAGCGACATTTTTTCAAGACCAAGATAAATTTGATTTGACACCTCTTGCCAATTCGAGTCCTGTCAGACCAGTGTGATCTAATCAGTACTTAGATAGACTACGGGTGTCAAATTAGATACGTTTGGCGAATTCCCCTCGTCTAGACTTCCAGCACAAACCGCTCGATGCAGACGCTGTCTCCCTTCATCAGGTTTTTCGGATTCTCCGCTCTCATCTTGGGATTGAAGGATTTGGTCATAGCATCTGTTGGAGCACATTCAAGGGCATATCCAATATCGGCTGCATTCATCTCGCGGCAAACCCTGGCCGGGAGACACTCAGTGACCTTCATTTCAAAGACCTTGTCCGTATTTTCAACAATCTCGTATTGAAGGGCTTTATTCATGGGCGGAGTGCTCAACATATTCTGAAAAATGGATGCCAGGGATTTCATGCTTCTATCAGGGTAATCTTTTGCCATAATTGCGAACATTTGGGAATAGACTTCGGCATTTGCTTTTGTCAGCATACTGAGGAATTTTTCTTTTCCGATTTCCTTGGCCAGCACTTGGTAGGTGGGAATACAATAGCCGAAGCTGAATTTATAGACATCCTCAACGCTCATTTCCGAATCATCCAGGTATTTGGGTTTTTGTCCTGACGATGTCTTTGCTGTGTTGATGTAAGGCACGGCCAATAAGCCTTTGCAGCCCAGGCAGAACAGTGCTCCAGTCGGCAAGACTTTTGTCAGGAACTGTCTGCGCCCGGGAATAAAAGAACTTGTTTTAATTTCCATAATCCTCCTCCTTTGAAATTTTTTCATCCATTACCTCCTTTTTTCTTGTTGGGATAATCCATAAAATTGTCCCCATTGAATATGACTTGACAATCTATGTCAACACAAGAGATCTTGATGATTTATATTTAATAAAAAATAGATTTAGCTTAAATTTTAAAGAAATTATTAACATTTTGAATAAGAAAGAGTTGTCCAAGCCAATTTCTAAAGAAAGCTTAAGTGAAAATATCCAGTTGAAAATGGCTCCTAAATTTTTAGATCAATATCATAAGGCTTTAGCTCATGTGGTCATTTCTAAGTCATTTATGTTGGCTTAAGCTGTTGACATCGTTATGAGCGTGAAAAAGAGTTATTTCTTCTCAAGCTTTTTCAGCATCTCTTTGGCATTATCGTTGTCAGGATTGAGTTCGAGGGATTTTTTGTAGTTTTTGATTGCGTTTTTGTTGTCACCGCTGTTCATATAAGCCTCACCCAGACTGTCGTAAACATTGGCAGAATCCGGGTGCAATTCCACATTCAACTTGAAAACCTCTATCGCTTCTTTGATTTTTCCCTTCCCCATCAGTCTGTATCCCATGGCATTGAACTCGCTTTCCTCGAAATAAAGCTTATTTTCAGGGTCGGATTTTATATCCCGGTACTTTTTCAATCCTGCTTCAATACTGCTTTTGTTGATCTCCTGTTCAATGCGGAATGCTGCCGATTCGCTGATGATCCTTTCCACCTGGTTCAGCCTTTTCCAGATCATGGCCGCATCAATGTCTCGAATATCCAGAAATTTCCTGTAGTATTCCCTCGCTTTTTCGAAATCGCCCATTCCTCTGTATGTTTCGCCGAGGCGCCAGAGTGCATTTAAAGATTTCGGATACAGACTCAGCTGACACTCAAAAAGCTCAATGGCCTCTCTTGTTTTTCGCCGCTCACTCAATTTATCGCCTTCAAACGTCAGCATGTGCGAAGGAGGGTCGACCTCGAAGCCATACTCCTCCGAGAGCTTTTCATAATAATCGATAATATCGTTTACAGTGTTTGTCTGGAAATTCTCGGGCAGTTTGTGCCCGGCAAACAGTGCCCTCAGTCCTTCTCTAAAAGGAAGAGGGGCGATGAAATATCCGGATGGCTCCCTGAATTCCACCTCGAAACGGAAACCCTCAGGCTTTTCGGATTCGAGAAGTTTGGCAAAATTTTCCACGTATTCCAGGTCCTTGGGGCGCTCATCTTTTTCACATTTTATGTAAAGGAAATTCTTTAAAGACTTTGTATTCTTGAAAAACGACTCCGCCTTGGGATAAAGAAATTCTGCATTTTCGGGATTCATGAAAGGGTTTTCAGACAGAACAGCGTTAAAAAGCTCGGGTTTAGTGATGAGTGAATACAGGCTGAAAATTGCCCCGGTCTGGGGACCAGCCAGTATCCTGAAATTTTTTGTCCTGTAGTTTTTGTCGATAGAGGGAATCAATTCTTCCTCGAAGAACCTTAAAAAATTATCCGCTCCTCCGCCTTCACTGCGATACCTGGTTTTTACTGGCAGGAGATCCCTGTACCTGTTGGTGTTGGCCACTCCGACTATAATCACAGGCGGTATCTCCCCGGTTACGCCGAGCTTCTCCGTGATAATGGCCGCTTCCGCGAAATAGTTATAGATGTCCACATACAAAAGGTACAAAACAGGATATCTCAACTGGGTATCCTCGTACTCCCGGGGAAGATGGACAAAGAGAAGCCTATCTTCATCCAGAATATTTGAATGAATGATTTTGTATTTACCGATGATAACATCATCCCCATCTTCCTGGGCCTGAATGAAAGCCTGGTTCATAATCAGAACAAACAGAACCGCTAAAACCGTTGATGCTTTTAAAATCCATTTTTTCATGTGATTTCTCCTTGTAAATCATTCTCAGCAGCAATTAAAAAAAATATACCAATCTCCAAACAAATACACAAATCAAAACTAAATTACACTTAAGGGATCGAGGGGGCTAAAAAACGTCTGATCGGATTAAAAAAACTTTTCAGGAATCCTTTTCTCCTCTCCAGCATCTTCCAAAGCCATCGAATGCTGCTTTTGTTTCTTCATCGCTTTGTGCTCTTTCCAAGTCCCTATCAAGTTTATCCAAGCAATTGGTGAATCGAATAGCTATAGTTCTCATAGAATCGGTATCAAGGAATGCACTGGTGAGTTCCTCAGTAGATTCAAATTTGAAGGCTGCATCGAAACTGAGCGGTGATAGCTTCTGTAAAACCTCACTTACAAATTCTATCTTTTGCATGAGGTAGGCAGCGGCGATCAATGGATTATTTTTAAGCACCTCTTTCCATTGGTGATGAAATTCCTTTTTTACAGCGTTGTTTTTCCTGAGTTTGTCTTCTATCAATTTCGATCTCCTTTATGCCGGATTTGAAAACGAAATTTCCAAAACTTCATTTCCTTGTCTCTGCATCCAAAAAGATTTAAATAATGCATGAGATAGAATTCTCACAATCTGAAACAATGAAAATAGTCCTTGTTAGAAGCCGGAAATCACCCCCTCCTTTTGGTTCCCATCATCATTCCCTTTTGCTGCGAAACCGGCGATAGCCTTCTCTGTGTCTTCAAGATCGAAATTTGTGCTCTAGTTTTATAAGTAAGAAACGTTCTTTTTATTCTCTTTCTTTGCCGTCTTTCCTCCCCAATATAATTGTTCTCTTGCTATTCTAATTAATTCATCCTTATTGTATGGCTTAGACATAAGATAGATGCCATCTCTTTTGCTGCTGTATTTCTCTTCTTCTTTCTTAATAAGGGACGATAAAAATATTATAGGAATATTCTTAGTCGAGGGGTTGTTTTTTAGAATATTTGCCACCTCCCCTCCATCGATATCTGGCATCACGATATCAAGTATAATCAAGTCAGGGTGAAAGTTTTTTGCCATCTTTACTGCTTCTACCCCCCCAGATACCTGCATAATGGAGTATTCATTGTTATCAAGAATATTCGAAAGAATTTTAAGATTAACTGAATCATCATCAGCGATAAGGATTTTTTTTCTTTCATCAGAAGCTCATTTTGCAAATACAACTAGACATATTAATTTTTGCTCATCTTCATAAAAAATCAATGCTATGAGCCAAAATGTCACTTGTTGTCACTTTATGTCACTTTATTCCTCTTTTATTATGATTCTAAAGATAATAATCTAACACGGAAGATGGCCACTTCTACCTTGTCTGGTCCTGTTCAAGATGCCTTGATTGACAAAGAACTCCCAAATCGTAATAATAATAAGGCACTTGTGGGGCCTGATATGAAAGCGGGTGATATTTTATCCTCTTGGAAAGACATTTCCAAATACCTGGACAGAGATATAAGAACGTGTCATAGATGGGAAAGGGAATTAGGATTACCCATTCACCGAATCGATGAAAAATCTCTAAGATCAAAAGTCTTTACCTACAAATCGGAAATCGACCAATGGCTGAAGGAAAGGGCAAATAATAAACACGAAGCACCGTCAATCTGGAAAAGCAAAGGGCTAATTATTGGATTGGTATTTGGATTTTTTTTATTATCCGCATTTTTTACCTTATTCTATTTCTTTAAGAGAGCACCGATTTCCCCTCCATCAGAACCAACTATTGTTGTTTTTCCCTTTGAAAATCATAGCTCCTCAGAATATGAAGAATATTTCTCCGAGGGAATAACAAATGAAATCGTGAGCAGCCTGATTAGAATGAACAAAATAAGAGTGGTTCCTGCAGTTGAAAATGACCAATATGTGAATACTCCTGAAGATATTGTTAAGATCAATAAAGATCTAAATGCAGACTATTTTTTAGTCGGAGAGATAGAAAAAAATGGGGATAAGCTTCGGATAAACATAAGGCTAATCAGAGGAAAGGATAACAAAAATCTGTGGAACGAAGTGTACGACAGTGACCAGGAGGAGATTTTCTCTGTCAAAGAGGATATATGTCAAAAAATCCACGAAAAGCTGGGCATAGGCATGGATGACAACCTCCTTGTTTATTCCAGCAGCGGTGATACCAAAGATTATCGAGCCTATGATATCTATCTAAAAGGAAATTTTATCTTGAACAGAATTGTTGAACAGGATAACGATCCCTGGAAGTTATACCATCAAGGAAAATACTATTTAGGCAGATTCACGCAGGAAGGAAATGAGCTGGCTATTAGCCTATTTAATCAGGCCACCGAGATGGATAACAGCTATGCTCTGGCATACATCGGATTGGCTCAATGCTATACGCATTATGTAAATTTTGAATGGGAATCTGACATGAAATGGCTGAATAAAGCAGACGGCCTGCTGGAAAAAGCTCAGAAATTATCACCTGATCTTCCCGATTATTACAGCACGCTAATCGAGATTTATCTGTTAAAAGAGGATTGTTTTAATGAAAACACAAACCAGGTTGTTTTTGACCTTGCAAATGAAGCCATTGAAAAATATCCTAATCACCCGCAATTGAATTCCATTACTGGATACTGTTATTTAACAAGATTTGGAGAAAAAGGGGATGAGGCTGATTTTGAAAAGGCCTTAGAATACAAGGAAAGAAGCTTTTTGTTGAATCCTTCCGGCATAAACAATGTCAAATTTGCAGAACTTCTCATGCTTAAACGGGAATATTATAAAGCAATTGAAGTCTGCCATTTTATCGAAAGAACAGGTTCTTCCTTGTATTCACAATCTATGTTAGGGGAAATTTATTATTATTCCGGCGATCTGGATAAGAGCAGAGAGATTTTTATGCAACTTGATTTTCCGTTGAATTTCAAGATTTATTCTCTTTTTTACCTGGCGATGATCGCTGCACAAAGAGGAGAGACCGAAAAGGCTTTTAAGCTAGTCCAAAAAATTGAGACGTTGAAACCGAAAGAATATGGAGACTATGATGAAGCATCAAGACTGGCTTCTGTATACTTTGGCTTGGGAAATAATGAGCTAGGTTATGAAAATCTTGAGTCTTTTTTTACTGACGAACACATAAAAAAAGAAAAGTATATCAAATTGAGATACCTGGAAATCGACAGGAATTTTGACACGATAAGAAACGAAGAAAAATTTAAGGAGATTACAAAAGGAGAGTAAAATGGCCAGAAGCAAAAGGATCAGCGTGACGCCAAACGTCAAGAAGTGCTTGGAGCAGTTGAAAAACGCTGTCAAGGCTTTACCCGAGGGGGAATTGAAAGAAAATGCCAAAGGGGCTATAAGCTACTTATCACGCACATTTCAAGGAAAGCCGCAACCAGGAGCAGGAATCACTTGTCCTGGCGGCGGGAGATTTATCAAATAATCATTAATTTTAAACAATATTTTCAAGTTTTTTCTTAATTTCCTTTTCTTTTGACAAGATGAAAATTCAGAGCCTCACCTTTGTGGTCACCGAAGACTGCAATTTTGACTGTACCTATTGTTACAAGAAAAAAAGTAAAGATTACATGAAATTTGCCTCGGTCAAGAACACATTGATTTTTTTTTACCGTTTCTGACTGATCATTATTACCTCAACTTCTACGGGGGAGAGCCACTTCTCCGCTACAAACTGATAAAACAGACATTATCCTTCCTGGACGAAAAAAATAAGGAATTCAGGAAAAATGCCCATTATTCTATTACCACCAATGGCAGCTTAGTCACAAAAGATACAATCCGAACCTTCTCTAAACATAAATTTTCTGTCGTATTTAGCTTCGATGGCTTGGCCCAGAATATCCACAGAAAGCTAGGGAGTTTTGAGGGAGCCGTATCTCATATTGAAGAAATCCTAAAATTCCCGAATATCCAGCTAGAAATCAACAGCGTCTTTACCGCTGACACGATTGACTATATTGCAGGATCCATGGCTTTTATAATGGATTTGGGCGTAAAAAATATAGATTTGTCCTTTTCTCTGATCCAACCTTGGAATCAACACTCTCTTGGACGATTAAAGATAGAAATGGCGGAACTGAGGAAGATTCTTGTTTCTCATTATAGAAAGACTCGAGAGGTTCCGGTTATAAATTTCAGGAAAGACAATTCAGGAGGATTTTTTTATTGCGCCGGAGGTCAGGATAGATTGGCTATCACGTCAGAGGAGCATATTTGGGGATGCGATCTTTTTGCGGATTATTTCAGAGGAAAGGAAAATTCATCTGAATATCATGATTTTTTCTTCGGGAATTTGGATGCCTTTGCAGCAAATCATAAAAGAATCTTTCCGAGGATATCCTCGAATTATGCCAAACTGTCTATGGATAATTTTAGGACACCTCACATGGAATGCCTGTTCTGCTCAAATTTGGAGAAATGCACCATTTGTCCTGTTGCGGCAGCTTTTACTGGATTTGCTATTGGTGAGATTCCTCCCTTCGTTTGTGAAATTCAAAAAATAAGAATCAGAGAAAAGGAAAAGTTTCGGAAAGAAATCCAAAAGATTTGATATAAAGGAATCCTAACCTCAGAATCCGTAATGGGAACCTTTTTGTTTTATTTGCGTTTATAGATATAAGTAACTTTTATAACATAAAAGAAATCAAATAAAACATGTTTAGAAATTATCTCAAAATCACATTCCGAAATCTTAAAAGACATAAGGGGTATTCTTTTATCAATACCGCCGGCTTATCGGTGGGAATGGCCTGCTTCATCCTCATTCTCCTCTTTTCCCAGTATGAATTCAGCTATGAAGAACACCATCAAAATGCCGGGCGGATTTACAGAGTCAATGTCGAACAGCAACTTACAGATCGGGTGTTTAGAACCCGCTCTTCACCCGTGCCGCTTGCGGAAACTCTTCATAACGAGCTTCCAGAAGTCATGCAATTCACACGATTCGAGTCTGCCCCCACAGTGCTCGTGCGCCATGAGGATCGGAGATATTACGAAGATGAGGTTCTATTTGCAGATCCCGGGATCCTCGATATGTTCACCTTTCCAGTCCTCAAAGGAGATAAAGATACAGCATTAAAGGAGCCCAACACAGCCGTTCTGACAGAAGAGATGGCCCTAAAATATTTCGGCAGCCAAGACGCAGTCGGAAAATCTCTTCTCCTGGATAATCAAATGTCTGTAATGGTGACAGGTGTGATGAAGAACCATCCAAAGAATTCTAATATCCGGCCTGATTTCCTCGTTTCTTTCCAAACCTTGAGGGCCATAGTGCCAGGGGATGGGTACTGGAACAACTGGATCAGCCAACAACTGGAGTCCTATATTCTTTTGGCCGAAGGACACTCCGTTGCTGAGATGGAGAAAAAAATCGCGGAAGTCTTTAACAAGTACAAGCGAGAAGACGACAAACGGGTTCTCAAACTTGAGCAGCTTAAGCGGATGCATCTCTACTCAGCCGTCGAGGACATCGGGGACATCAGGACTATTTATATATTTCTGGCTACGGGGCTTCTTATTCTTCTGATCGCCTGCATCAATTTCATGAACCTGTCCACGGCTCGGTCAACTAATCGGGCCAAAGAGGTGGGATTGCGTAAGGTTGTGGGCGCGGTTCGCAGACAGTTGATCAAACAATTCATCGGAGAAACCCTTCTCTTTTCTGCCTTTTCCATGATCCTTGCTTTGATCTTGGTTTATGTCTTTCTCCCCTCCTTGAATGCCCTGACCGGACAGTTCATTCGGTTTGAAGACATCGGTCGTGTGGAAATCATCTTAGGTCTGGTCGGAATCGTCTTTCTGGTTGGCCTTCTCTCTGGAAGTTATCCTGCGCTTTTCCTTTCGGCCTTTCAGCCGGCAAATGTCCTTAAAGGAATCTTCAAAACAGGACGTAAAGGAAGCGTGTTTAGAAAAGTTCTCGTTATTTCGCAATTCAGCATCACGATCGTCCTGATCGTCTGCACGTTCATCCTGGGCAGACAACTTCAATTCATGCGCAGCAAAGCGCTGGGATTCAAAAAAGACCAAATCTTGGTCATGACCAATGAAGGAAGGCAAGACATCCAACCGCTGAAAACAGCTCTCATGCAGAACCCGAGAATCTTAGGCGTGACCGGGTCCCTTCAACTCCCCAGTTCGATCGGGATGTATAACAACGTCACATGGGAAGGCGCTCCCGAAGGGGAAGAGATTGAACTCATACACAACACGGTGGATTATGATTTTCTCGACACCTTCGAGATCGAGCTTCTAGCCGGTCGGAATTTCTCTCCTGAATTTCCCTCCGATAGCCGGAGTTCCAGCCGCGGCCTTCAAGATGCAGGAGCCGTCATTCTCAATCAAGAGGCTGTGGGACGGTTCGGTTGGAAAGATGCTGATGCTGTGGGGAAAAAAGTCATCCAGACCTTTGGTGGACAACGTATCTATTACACGGTTATAGGAGTGATCAGAGATTTTCATTTCTCTTCGCTCAAAAATGCGATCCGGCCCATGAATCTGTTCTTAGGATTGAGTTCAAATCGACTTGTCTCTGTGAAAATACAGGCTCAAGACGTTCCTGGAACTCTTAAATTTATCGAGGGAACCTGGAATAAGCTGAATCCGGAATATCCCATAGACTACTACTTTCTCGATAGAGTCTTTGAGAGGCGGTACCGATCCGAAGAGAGACTTCGTCAACTGTTCGGCTACTTCAGTGTGTTGGCGATTTTTATAGCCTGTCTGGGACTCTTCGGGCTGGCATCCTTTGCCTCAGAACAGCGAACAAAGGAAATCGGGATTAGGAAAGTCCTTGGGGCTCCTGTTTCAGGAATAGTAGTCCTGCTCTCCAAAGAGTTCACCAGAT
>Ga0224501_10003623_pt1 | contig 12180 bp, 13 predicted proteins | sample SF_Oct11_sed_USG_4_FD_169105 | JGI IMG/M metagenome (GOLD analysis project Ga0224501, IMG submission 169105) | Sediment microbial communities from San Francisco Bay, California, United States - SF_Oct11_sed_USGS_8_1 | ecosystem: Environmental > Aquatic > Marine > Sediment | place: USA... | reverse complement strand
GCTCTTACCGAGAAGGGAGAGTTGGATCTTTAACAACCGTGGAATGATCTTGATCCTAATTTCCCACTGGTCGGGACCTCAATTATTTTTGCTGTGGTGTTGCGAAATCACGCTAGCAATTTGGAGTGAGAGGCTTGCTAAAGACCCATACCAGAAAACACCTTGTCGACGGTGAGGCTTGGAACTGAAAATACTGAGAATGCAGATTCAGGCTTTTTACCAATTGAACTATCCTGGCCCTCTACAGTCACTATAGTAGAGTTATCATTGTTATCCAGGTAAAGACATTATCAGCACCGGCCAATGAGTGTGTTGTGCCAAAACTAACTGAAGGCGAAGACTACATGTTCAGAGTGAAGGCGGAGAATAGACACGGAGACTCCGCTCCCTTAGTCACTGAACAGTTTCACACTGCCAAGAACCCATTCAGTGAGCAACCCAACCAACATTCCCTTCAAACACTATTGTCAATTACACCCTTCGGTCAAGCCATCCTATGACACTTTGAAATGATGAAGAGATTTGATCTTGTTGGAGATTTGGGTCACATGCTTAGAAGTCACACAGTAAAAGGGATTGAACTCCGGATGCTTATCATAAATATATAAACCCCGTGTCCATGTTTCTTGTCCAACACTCGAACATCCGCTGTCCAACTCATTTTTTTCTGAATATACCAAGGGTATACATCTATGGTATCTATACATCTATGGTATAGACTGCATCTATAACCCCATTGTATATTTTTTCAGCCGCTCCTGATGCTCCAGGAAAGCCTCGTGTGGCTGACGCTGACAGAGATTTTATCAAGATTGAGTGGTCCGAACCGAAAGATGGTGGCAGCCCGATTACCGGGTATGTGGTGGAGAGACTCGATGCCTCCAACCCCAATGCTAAATGGACCCCAGTCAACAGAACACCTGTCAAGGTAAATGGCTCCGGCTAAGTGGATATAGCGCATGAGCTTCATGGATATCACATCGAGTTTAGTGAATAACACACTGGGGTTGGTGGATAGCACACTGGCCTTCTTAAGGGTCTTTGAGTACTTTGATAAAGAGTTAATCAAAAGAGTGAATAGGTCTAGAGTTCATTTGTACCATGTGTTCTGGGTTTACCTCACCTATAGGAACCTGTCACGTTATGCGTGTCATGTCCTTTATAGAAGCCTGAGTTCACTGACGAGAGAGTGAAGGCCAATAAGCCATACGAATACCGAGTGATAGCTCAAAATGCTGGAGGAGACTCTGAGCCCAGTCAATCATCTGGTGTTATTAAGGCACGCCCTCTAAAGGAGGCCCCCAAGTTTGACCTTTCACCACTGCTTGGCCTCAAGGAGATTAAGGTCAGAGCAGGCGAACCGCTGAAGATTACCCTCGGATGTGAAGGATCGCCCACTCCTACCATCAACTGGAGCAACAATGGGCGCCCAATCGTGGATGGTCCTAATGTACGTATTCACCCATTGCAGTAACCACTGAATAATAGTAATTTAGCTCAATGAACCAAAAACCTGGAACATATTCCCCTTATGCTTGACACACTAGACAGAAATGAACCGCACCACACAGTTGGCCTACTTCATTCTGTCCCCGATATAAGAATTAAGTTGTTGTAGTCCAAGCTGAGCCAGGATGATGAGACCATCACTCTTGATATTCCCAAATGTGACACGTCTAATGCGGGTGAGTAGTCTACACCCAGAGCGGGTTACTTGCAGGAGTCCTTCCTCCATGCATACTTCTGTCCTATCTCAAGCCCAACTGGCATACAGTTTTCCTCCTTAGAGGAGCTCAAAAATTACATTAAATATTTTTCACTATGTGTTTTTTGCTTGTTGAGCATGCCTTGTTGGCCAGAGACTGTTAGATCCGGAGTTTCGCTGCAAGTGTGAGCCGCTCACATAATTGTTGTTGCTAGCGCCTCAGGTTTGAACGAGTTCTGATGAAAAATGCGTGTATTGAATGATAAGGACAATACCCTCTAATAAATCTCAAAATAATGAATTACCTAATAATAAATAATAATTCTATTGAAGGTAAATACACTATCACTGCGAGGAATCCGAATGGAGAGTCATCAGTCGATGTTAATGTGATTGTGCTGGACGCACCGGACGCCCCAGAAGGTCCTCTCGAAGTGTCGGACATCTTGGCTGATCAGTGCACATTGTCATGGAAACCACCAGTGGACGAGCATGGGGCACCAGTCACTGAGTACAACGTAGAAATGCTGAATCCTACCACAAGTGAGTGATAGTCTTTAGTTCAATATGGCCCGCAAATTTTCATCAAAACTAAAGTTGATGCTTTTTATGCTAAAATATTTAAAAACTTAATTTCTGGGTATCTTCTGTTATTACTTGGCCACAGTGGCTGTTAAAACATGTGTTAGAAACACTCATGGGATGGATTCATAAAATGAGAATGGTATACGGTATCTGCAGATATGTGGGAATCGGTGCCGTGTCTGGTGAACGGTACGTCTGCCACTGTAAAGAATCTTCAAGAGGGAAAGAACTATAAGTTCCGTGTGACAGCAGCAAATATGTTCGGAGTCAGCGAACCGCTGGAGAGTGCGCTCATCACAGCCAAGAATCCATTTGGTAAGAAATGGTTTCATTTTAGTTAAATTTATTTTTCTGGATTTAGCTTAACTGATTTTCACCGGAGTATGTCATAACAGAGCCGGCTGAAGCTTAATAAACAGAACAGGCGCCCTGACCTGAACCTAAGCCCAGTGCTTGCTCACTGAGCTCCCCTACCATCCTTTAAAAAGTTGTTAGGTTAATTCTGATGTTTACGACATAAATAAAGCCCGGGTTCTGGGCTTCCTAGTGCATAGTATTTTGATATAATGTCTCTCAGCTAAATGTTGACTGCTACTATTGCATCATCTGACCAGTAGAGTAAGATTTATTCCGGAACTGACTGTGGTCTGGAATTCAGGTCTCACAATGACCCGGTGACCCTTAGCAGTATAGTCCTTGACCAGCGTTATTTCCCAGATCGTCCGGATGCTCCTAAGGACCTGACGATTCCTGCGTTCGATGCTCACTCAACGACTCTGGAGTGGAAGAAGCCAGACAACGATGGGGGAAACCCTATCAAGGGATATCAGGTGATTCACTTACACTTGCTGGGACTTCAATCACACACTGCCTAGTTACTCATACTGGGATCAGACGGGTGCGTGTGGTCTGGCGAATCTGACTTTCCGTGGCTTTGCCAGACCCTCCTTCAGCAAAATCATCCATCTTAAGTGAGCCACAGGAGCAGTTGTAACGTGGGCTCTCGCTGCCGTAGATTCAGGCAGAAAACCAGAAGCTAATTATGAAAACCAGTTACAAATCTGAGTGGCGTAAGGCGCACTGTAGTCCAGCCTGGTGTAACGACAAATACAATCTGGATCGCTACAATTCTGTTTGGTTTGCAACTAGTTTCCGGAGTCTTCCCATTATACTATGTGGATTACACTAACAAAAATAATGATCTTCCTTGCAAACCAATAAAAAAGTTTCGATGAGGGCGAACGAATGGCCAGGTTGATAACTGTTTTTGTGTGTGTAAATAACAGATGTAGAGGAACAACAGTTGACAGCGAACAGTGACATAATGATTATGGATAACCAGGAAAACCTGGAAAAGTTCATAGCAATGCGTGTTCAATGTTGATGCGAGTGTGACTCACTCACTCATGTCACTGACTGAATGGTTCGCGAGAGTAGGTGAAGGATTAATATGGTGCAACGAGCATGTGACATAGTATCCCAGCACATGACTGCTGGGACTGTAACTTCTCTCGGATAGTTGCCATAGTGTCTGAAGTCACTCGCACTTTTCTGTCAGATTTTCAATTCAATTAGGAATGCGCCCGTCTGAAGCCATGCCGCATTGTTATCAGATGTGTACGTGGGCTTTTGGGCTTCAGATTTGTCAGACGACATTCGCCCGTCTGATCCCGGTATCACCAGTCAATTACCTGTCAGATAGAGTTGCCCTAAGATCTTTTTGATGCGAGAGCTCTCTGTAATTAGTTTGAGAATGTTTGTTGGTTGTTGTTGGTACTATAGTGATGACCGTTTGTAAACCAATGTGTAAATAAAACTTTACATAAATAAAACTGATTGAATCCAAGGTTGAAGTCGGAGCTCAGATGGCTTGACCATAATGGTACTGCAACACTAGGCCTTTTTCCGGACGAGAAATCATAGATGGCTTCGCGACCCAGTCATTGCGGAGTTATCTTCTCTTCTTTAGGATTGGTTGAAACACGTACAATTGGGGTTCCGGTCTGGAATAAACCATTTTAACTGCAAGAAGCTAACACCTCACGCGAATAATACTGATTTCAGGTTGTATCGCCCAGTTCTTCGTAGCTCAGCCGGTACCGGCAATCTGAATTCCAAAAAATAGCATTAGAACTGGGTGAAATAAACTGAAATCAGTATTATTCGCTATAATATGTTAGTCTATTTCAGTTAAAATGGTTTATTCCAGTCCAGAACCCCAATTTGTACGGCTTCAGCTTCGGCTTAAAGAAGAGAAGATAACTCCGCTATATCCGGTCGCGAAGCCGTCAATGATTTCTCGTTCGGAGAATCGTCTAGCGTGGCAGTGCCTTAAATTGCCCTCTGACAGACCAATCACTGAGCAGCCTTGACAGCATATAAGATAACCTGCGCATTGGTAAAACCTTGGTCTGGTTTTAGGTGGAGAAAAGAGAGAAGGGACGAGACTGGCAGCCAGTAGGCGGGGTTATCCCGGCTACTCGAGCCTCCGTGCCATGCATCGAGGGTAAGACGTATGAGTTCAGAGTAAGCGCGGTGAATGATGGCGGAGCAGGTGAACCCTGCAAGGCCACCAAACCTCATCTCTGCAGGGAACCCATCGGTGAGTGTGATTTATACAGATAATAGAAATGACTGGTCTGATGGGAGTTGTCTATCCAGAAATGTGTAACGAGCTCGTACTTACAGTGGGAATCTGGTACAAGATATTAATTCAAGACCTAAAGATTTCGACACAAGTGCTCTTGTCACCAAGCTCTCCCACTATTTCTCACTGCAGCAATTTTAGTCATCATCCGCATGGGCAAGTTCTATTTGTTGATCACTGCTGAGTTAGACTGTAAATCTCTGTGTGGTTCCAAGTTTCTCTTTTTATAATGACAGATCAGTGCGGAGCACCGAGTAAACCTAAGGTGGATGCAATCACTGAGAAATCAGTGGACTTATCCTGGACGAAACCAAGAGACACCGGTGGAGCCCTAGATAACTATGTTATAGAGGCCAAGACAGCCGATGGGGAATGGATGGAAGTGGCCAAGGTGCCAGCCAGGTAAACCAGTCATTAATCAGTGATGTCACTAACCAGTGATGTCATAAAGTAGCGATGTCCTAAAGCGATGATGTCACTGACTGGTTATGTCATGACACACTGATGTCATAATGCAGCAAACCGATGCTAATTTTTTGTTTAAATGGTTGCCTTGATGTCATCATTACATCAATGAGGAGGCTGCCTTCCATATGTCATGGTCTCAGTTTCTGAAAAGCGGTGAAGTTGAGTATATACTGGTAACTAACCACACTTTGTTAACACTGATGTCACACAGCGGTATGTGTATACTGTTGGTCGCAGCCGATAGGGCCAGCCCAATAATGGAACCATATCAACCAATCACTGCTCACGTTCAGTGTAATATTGGAACATTGTTGTTCACAATCAGTGTCCAGGTAAAGCCAATCTAGTGCCACCAAGTGATAGATAATAAAAACCCCACCTAAACAGTTCTTCCTATCTACAGCGCCACTTCGGCTACAATTGCTCCACTGAAGACTGGAGAGACATATCAGTTCAGAGTTCGTGGTGAGAATGCCGCTGGACTGGGAGTTCCGAGTCAGCCAACGGAGAAAACCACTGTGGAGAAACAACCAGAGAAACCATCGTAAGTCATTCCCCACCCGAGTCTTTGGTTTGATAGTGTCGTTTTATTACATCAAGCAGCATATTAGTGGAAGGGGTGATGTAGTGGTATAAGAAAGCATATTTCTTTAAGACTATAGATACGATATTCCCAGAGCCTGGGCTTGGTTGACAAGGTCACCCATTCTCTGATTTGGCAGTAAGCTATCATTGTCCTCTGGCGCAGGTGGTCTAGGATAGCAGAAATCCTAACCCAGGATAGAAGAACATTTTGACAGCAGATCAAACTGTAAATTGAGCACCATTGTGAAACGAAACAAAGTCTGTCAATGTACTATTCCATATGTCCCAAACTTCAGAATGAAATCAACACAACGGCGCGGGAGTTCCCCGTTTAGAATACAGACAGTACAGACAGCGCCCATCTCCCCGAGAGCAGGTCACCACTGCATCATGTTATTTTAGATTTAACGCAACCAACTTGCCGGAGGAGATAACTGTACGAGCCGGTCAGGATCTGATAGTGAAGGTTCCGTATCAGGGAGGACACCCAGTACCCACAACTAGGTGGAGCAATAATGATGTACCAGTGGATGAAAGAGCCGTAATCGAGGTGAGCGGGCGGAGGGCATAGGCGTAGCAGTTAACTAAGGCAAGACGACCTTCCTGGTGAGGTTATTCTTTATGAGACAAGACGGGGCAAGACAGAGCAAGCATGAAGTTTCTGGCGATGCATGCTGAGTGATGATAAGAAGAGTCAGCAGACCAAACTTTGCATTACTCTCGACAGATGTCATGAGACTCATCCAAACAGTCTTGATGAAGAAACGACCGGCCTAATCCTCTGATGTCGAAGACATCACTAAAGCGATGCATGATTGTCTTTTAAGTCTTAAATTGTAACTCCTAACTTCGATTTAGGCCAGAGACAAGACTCTTGTCTTAACAATAATTGGGGAATTTTAAGCAGCTAATCCATCCTATCATAAACCTTCAGATTGTTCCACAATAATCCACACAGTTTACAATCTAGTTAGTGTGGTGTTCAATAACTAGTTGTCACTATTGGTGTTGCTATAGCCGCGATCTGTAAATAAGATTTCATGCCACTGTGGTCATATCAGAGCCCCTCCCCAGCTACACTCGCTGCCTTATCACAGACGAATGGCGGAAAATGATTAGAGTATTGTATTGTCTCTGTTTGAAAACCTTCCGCAGTATTTGATAACACCATTGCGGGCTTGCCTCGCATAAACTCGACACTTCTAGTCATACCATGGCAACCATCTCAAGCGCCCTGGAAGTGACAGGCTCTATCAGCCTAGAAGAGGAGGAACTCAAAGCTAAACTGTATAAACTACTGACACTGGCTGATGGGGTGGCTACCCTGAACGGATGGTTAACTGAGTATCAGTCACACAGTGAGGACACACGCACCGAGGATAGGTTTATTATCAGGAAGGAGAAGGTAGCCATGACACCGACGCTGATTCTCACTGTGTGCGAAGGAGTGTGCATTGACGTGGAGGAGCATCATGTCCGCTACGTTCTCATCACTCACACTACCGACCGGGAGAGAAGCTGCCGAGAGATTACTGAGGAGATCCTGAAGTATTCCGCTGATGCACCGGCCATGCTTCCACGTCTTACCATCACCGATCATCTGATACTGACAATACATGAGTGTGGGGCGAGGGACTGGCCTAAACTACATGAGTGTGAGGGGCAGGACTGGCCTATACTACACGCTGAACCAGTTGGGAAATACAGTCTGCCACGACCGCTGCCGTGCCCCGCTGACTGGGTGAAGGTCGCAGTAAGCTGGTTAGAGCCGATAACGAAGAGCTATGTTGAGGAGCTGGAGGCAGGAAGAGAACCGACCACGGCGCTGCTCTGTTGAGGACAGAGTCACATTAACCTTCCCTAATTATGTTAGCTTATTATTAACAAAATATGATATTATCTTACTTTTAATAAAATGTCTGCCAAATCACATTGAAATGAATTATCCTCTCTGCTTACCCCATGCCAGACATCCAGCAGTTTACCTGCCACAGAAGAGTGTTGGGTCAAACATGCACATCCCAAAGTCATTTCCATATAGAGCCCCATATCAATAAATGTGAGTTCGATCTGGTTACCACTATTATATAACTTCGAGGTTATGTTAGAGGATTTATAAAAGTGGATAATGGCGGGTAATCTAGGGTAATATAAAGATACCTCCACATCATCAGTCACGGGCTCAGTCCCCAGAAGTGGCTAGTAATGCCATGTTCGTGTGTTTGCAGACGAGAATAGATGAAGCCCAAATGGTGATCCCTAAATGTAAGAGAGGTGATAAGGGAACATACCGAGTCCTTCTCACCAACCCATCTGGTTCTGCTGAAGCTGCAGTCAAGGTTAATGTACTCGGTAAGCAAAGCCAATCCCTGTGTGAAGTTTGCTGTCTGTGCTTACTGAATATGTACACTGAATCCTTTAATTGAAGACCTCAATCAAGGGGAAAGCTGAATGATTTGTCAAACTAGTGTAGGATATTGTGCTCTCTCTTTCTAAAATGATCATTTTGCTCATGGGACATAATATTCCTATCTTCAGGCATCCCTTTGAGTTACAAGTTTTCTGTATTCTGTGGTATGTGGATGTTCGGTAGGGAATATAGGATGTCAAATGACTGATAAGCTCTGTATATTGAGTGTTAACTAAAAAGCCCCCACTCCCAGCCACCATGACACTTGTTGACAATTGCAGTCGTTTTAACTGATTTTCGCCCCCGTAGATGTCCCTGGCAAGCCAGAAGGCCCCATTCAGTATAAGGATATGATGGGTGATAGTCTTACTTTGACATGGAAACCTCCGGCTGATGATGGAGGTAGTGACATCACTAACTATATAGTGGAGAAGAGAGTGGCTGGCAGTCCTAGGTATGTATGCTCATGTCAACCATACTAATTGGGATAATTATTGACAAATCCAGTGAACCACCACTAAGAGTTGATGGGGGCTACAGATTGTAGATGGAGAACTTTAAGGTGCATTCAGACTAGATGGATTATCCGGTCGGTAGGGCTTACCGATCGAATTGTTCATTGGTAGCCCATCGGTAAGGGCCAATCGGTAGGATTTGAACTATTTGGTGATTGGCCAAAACCTACCGATGATCTGTATAGTTTTAGTCAATCAAAATCAAGCAAATGCAGTAACCAATAATCTGCGACTTGACAAGGACACCTTTTATCTTGCCTCGTTTCCGGGGCGTCGTAACAAAGGACAGTTGTAGTCAGGGAATAATGTAATAACTTAGAGACGTCGAACCGGAAATGCAGTACTCCGCACAAACGACCTACCGCGATCCTATTGGTCAATGTTTGACCACTTGTAATGCGGATAAACTACAATGTAAAAGCCCGCGAAAAGACAATCGGGACATTGTATCGGCTAGTTTTCTACCCAGAATAAATAAGCCATACCGACCGGATGATCGGTCTAGTCTGAATGCACCTTTATGTAGTACTATAGTGGATTTCATTGGTACCTTAAAGATGGCATGTCATGCCCGGTGACAGCATTCAATTGTACCCTGAGGTGGTAGCCCTTCTACCCCTGATTCTGAGCCCAGAACTAGGGGTTTCTGGTTCAGAATGAAGTTGCCCTTTTTCACCACCTCAGATAGAATAGCATAAAATAAAGGTGGTCCACCCATAGACGCTCCATGATTTGAACAGAAAGTCACCAAAAGCTCAGTTGGCAATGATCCAGTGACACTAATTTACAAGCGGGCTGGGTGCGATTGTGTGTTGTGGTATAATCTCTTTGTGTAGATGGCAGAAGGTGAATAGTTTTGTACCCGGGTGCCATTGTCCTGTGAAGAACCTGGATGTGGGTCAGCAGTATGAGTTCAGAGTGATGGCGGAGAACCAGTTTGGCGCCAGTGAACCGCTGGAGACCAAAGAACCAATCACAGCCAAGCATCCATTCGGTAAGTGTATAGGTATCCACTCTCCTCAGACACCGGACAACGGACATACAACCGGACAAAAAGTTAGGCTCTGTGGGTGGGATTTAGCTGGGTCATTGGTTGATAATTAATTGTGGTGACATCATGAGGACAGGGTGATACAGCTCCCTCCTGCTGTGAGTGTGAGAAACTCATAATTTCCCGTTTCTAGGGATGTGTTTCATAGGACAGTTAGTAAAGTGAGCATAAGATGACCAAATATGTCACCCAGCATTGTTAGGTACGCACTCTAGTCAGTGAACGGGAATGCTAACTCCTGCAGGTTCAAATAGTTTCACGCTCAGAATCCCCAAACAAGATGGTTTGTACACTGAAGTGAACGAAGTCTTTAACATATGTGTTTGTCTTTTCTGTTGCAGATGTTCCAGACGCACCTGGTAAACCGGAAGCCGTGGAGACAACTCCGAGCTCTATAACTCTGGAGTGGGAGGCTCCGCGCCGTAACGGGGGTAATCCTATCAGTGGCTACACTGTGGAGAGACGACTGAGGGGAGACTCAAAATGGGTCAAGTGAGTATCAATGAGAAAGAGTGCGAGTGGTGACAACTGGGGGTGGCTGATGGCTTGCCGCTGTAAATGCACCTATCATAGCTCATCAAATTTGATATCCTGTATTTTCGTATTAGGTTCCACTGCTGTTGCTCAGGGTTACATCTTTTCGGATTATAGATATAAACTGGCTCTCTTCTTGATTTCAGGTGCTCACGGGATCTTGTTAAGGATGAAGCTTTCACCGTAAGGAGTCTTATGCCACACAAGGAGTATGAGTTCCGCGTGTGTGCTCACAATGAGGCTGGACCGAGCGAATGGAGCAAACCGTCTGACCTAATCGAGGCTAAAAACCCGACCACTGCGCCAAAGATTGACAGATCTTATCTGCCTAATGATATCAACACAGAAGTGGGCAAAGAGTTTAAAATTGCCATACCGTACAGCGGCGGTCCCATTGAGAAGGCTGTCTTTTCCAATGTAAGTTGTATGAAGTGGGTGGTTGCATTATCTTTCTGAATTTGTCCAACAGAGTGATATAGTAAAGGTGCTATTTCACTCATCCGTCCCGTCCGGTCCGCTTTGCACCGGGTGCAGTTTGCATCTGATTTGGCGTCAGACCTGGCATCCGAAGATCCCTTTTCACTCGGAATGGATCTGTTGGATGCTCGATCCCGGATTACTTTGGAGCCAATCAAAGATCCAGAAACTGCAACCATATTTTGCTTATAACTTCAAAATAAAGTCAACCGGTATTCAGTTTTATCACTATCATTTCCCTCTCTCGCCAGTGCAACTTCTTCCTGCTAATCGAGTGAATATTCCTATGAAATCAAATAAATTTCCCTTTCCAAAGATCCTAGTACGAGACCGAAACCGAGTGAACATTGCTAGGTAATCCGTGAAAGACAATTTGATGGGTTAATGAATCGAAGGTCTGAGGCCAATCGAACTCATTTTGTCTCTGGGAGACAGATGCTCGGGCATCCGAGAGAGCATCGGAGACCGATCGGATGAGGCCTTTTCACTTCATTTCTGGGGGGTTGAACATCCATTTCGAGTGTACGGTCCGTGGCCGATCGGACACCCAATGGAGTGACAAGACACCTTACATGTAATGGGTTAAGTGATTAACAACAAGTGACTAGTGACCATCCAGTAGTGACCTGTAATTTGTGATGAGCGACTGGTCACTAGTCACTAGTCAATAGCCATTAATGAATAGCCACTAGTAACTAGCCACTAGACACTAGCCACTTGTCACTAGAAACTAGTGGATAGTGACTAGCCACTTGTCAGGAGTTATTAGTCAGTAGTCACCAGCCGCTAGTCACTAGTCACTAGTCACTGATAAATATTAGTAAATGGTTCCCATGATTTACATTCAGAACGGAATCCCAATCAGAGAGTCTGATCGAATCAAGGTAGAGATCACTCCAAATGAAGTCATTCTGACCAATAAGAGCGCTGAACGAGGTGACAAGGGAGATTATAATATTGAGCTCATTAACTCTAAGGGTCGCGACTTAGTGGACATGAAAGTCAACGTAAGAGGTGAGTCTGATTTTCCGACAGAACAAGCACAGCAGTCACTAGCTATTATGGTTAATGGCAGGAGGGGGGGGGGAGCTATTTTTCCTTCAACAGAAAGGTCACCCTTCTTTTATCAAAGGACATATTGCTCAATACTGACCCAAATTGAGAGCCCTTTTAAGCCTTGATCAGTGAAGGCAACGTGAGGGC
>Ga0224501_10003622_pt1 | contig 12182 bp, 8 predicted proteins | sample SF_Oct11_sed_USG_4_FD_169105 | JGI IMG/M metagenome (GOLD analysis project Ga0224501, IMG submission 169105) | Sediment microbial communities from San Francisco Bay, California, United States - SF_Oct11_sed_USGS_8_1 | ecosystem: Environmental > Aquatic > Marine > Sediment | place: USA... | reverse complement strand
TCTCCCCCCCACACCCGGCGATGGCATCACACCCGGCGATGGCATCACACCCGGCGATGACATCACACCCGGCGATGACATCAAACCCGGCGATGACATCACACCTGGCGATGACATCACACCCGGCGATGACATCAAACCCGGCGATGACATCACAACTTAGCGATGGCATCACACCCGGCGATGACATCACACTCAACTCAGCAATAACATCAATATATGAGAGCACACTCAGTGATGACATCGCACTCCCTAATGGCACAATCACATCCAGCAATGGTATCACACTCAACAGCTCAGTGCAGTTATCACTCTGATGGAACTGAAAATGACATTCCATTCAGTGACACTGCTCATTCGGTTGGCACAAGTGTAAATTATAATGATGGTATGATGTTGCTTAACGGTACCTTTTGCTTCACATATGCGAGAACATCTGCCTCTGTCATACTGCACCCAGTCACTAAACTAATACAATACACTATCCCATCACAGTACTGCTCCTTATCATATATACCGATCACCTGTATAATATGTTATAAAATATAGTATAATATATAAAGAAATAAAAAAACGGAACATGAGGAAATAAAATAATATAATGTACCTTTTTTCAGCCACTCAACGCTCATGAGCAATTTTAATCAATGTGAGCCAGCGAACTGATTAGCATCAGAGTCAGATGCAGTGACAACAGCCTCGGGTCAATGAAAAGTGATCTCTGTACTTACAGCTATTTCATGTATTTTAGAATTCTGTAAAAGTTTCTTCTCAATGGGATAAGCATAAACGACATCACTCTCGGTCTTAAAACGGTCGTATTTGTTAATCCGTCCGTGAATGAAAATATCTCCATCTTCATCCATAAGCGCGCAGTCTCTGAATAAAACATTAAGGAAAAGTTCAAAGACTTATCACGTGTAATAGTTAATATTAAATGGTAGATAATAAATATAATATAAATTAATAAATATTAATTGAATAATAATTAAATGAAGTATCGCCTTTTGAGAAAAAACACCACTCGTGCGTGTCTTATTTTTGCTCGCCCACTGGACGCAAGTCTCTATGAGCAAAGAAACACTCGACCTAGTGAGAGGAGCTAACATTCGCTGTAATCTAGCACCACGCTCATATATGATCTGTTAACACGACAAATGTTCAAACATGCACTGACGCAATGTCTAAATGTTTTAACATTTCTCAGCACTTTAACATTATTTATTGTTGGGCTGTAGACAACAAACGTAAATATCGCTGGCAAATATTAAAAGGTTAAAACATTTGTCAGTGTTTTAAAACATGTCGTTCGACATGAATGCTGGCTAGGTGGGCTAGAAGACATATTCGCTATAGATCACACATCAATTCATTGCATTGATAGCCTCAAGAATTGTATGTATGTATGTCCCTTCATTGTGTCAAGGCATGATAAATAAGACATCATGCCTTCCTGCTGGGATGATATAAATGAAATGAAATAAAATAAATATAGAGAAATAAATACAGATTGGAGGAGATGAGCGGGGTAGGCAACTGTTTTGATGGTCGTTTTGTACATCGCATTAATTGGTTAAATCTATTCAGATGGTGAATAGTTTTAATCAGGAGTCGTTTTATTCTTAAATTACCTGCTGATTAGTTCGACTAATTCCCAGCATGAGCGATAACAACCCGATTATAACAAAAGTGCTCCTATATAACCTGAGATCGGAGCACAGAACTGAGATCAAAACCCATGGTAAACTACAAACCCAGTTTTAAACCATCCATCGGAAGTAAACGCATTAGCCGTGAGTTCAGGATCATCCTTATATTCTATCATCCGAGAGTATCCGCGGAGAAGCAGGTGCCCTCTAGTGTTTACTGGAACTGGTCTGTACTCTTCATCAACTATCATCAGCTATATACGAGAATAAAACATGCCTTATACAGCGTGTTCATGTGATGAACCACCTATTAGAGTGACTATCGCTATGGGGCACGCCGGTGCGAGCAGAAAGTCTCCTAATGACCCACCCTGGGAAACGCGAGTCAAAAATAATCACAAGGCCAATTTTTGAAAACCCCAGACACTGGTTAGGATAGGGAAGAAAAGAAGATGAAATACGGTAACCATTGGCAAACAAATGTCTAAGATTGTTTGTAAATTTGCCCCCGTTCCTTTATGCGAAAGGAAAAATTCTATGATTATTTTTCAAAATGCTTGTTAGTTGTAACAATGATTGAAATACACAACATTTGTTTCACTTACCTCCACATTTGGAAACACTTTTCCCACTGTGGTAGGTTTATGCTGCAGATCTCCCAGGTGTGGTGTGGCTCCGCAGAAAAACTCCGAAAGGCCATATATATTCTATATAAAGATAGGGTGGTCATTTCCAGTATGCTCGGGGAAAACCTCTATAATTTTGTAAAATTAACTATAAACTGTGATTAAGGAGCAGTCGTGGCTTAATGGTGTGTATGCATGATTTTTGCGCAGTGCGTTGTGAGTTCGAATCCCAGAAAAGTCCATGAAGAAGCGCATTTGACCCTAGTTCACCCCATGAGCTGGTACAGGGATTAGTAACGCGGAGTATAAACAAAAGCAAAAACTAAATGTATAAGCTGTGATTCAAAAAGGTAAAGTATACTCACAGTCAGCTTAATGTCCCTATTGCATGGGCTCAACCAGATTGAACAAAAGTTGGTTATACAACAAAAAGGAATATAAGGTAGTTAAGACCTACTATGCTGTTAGGGACCATGCTGGTAAGTAGCTCCAGATAATCCTCTGTTGGAACCGACCCATCGATTGCGATGCAAGTGAGGCTGCTTAGGTCATAGGTACTTCTCATTTCTTTTTGGAAGACAATATCTGCCGTGTAGCCCATATCCATAGTCAGAAACTGAGGTCTACCATAAAACTATTCCCGATGAGGAGAATGTTATCTTTAGCAGATAGGAATTCACGCTTCTATTACCTCGATTTAAGCTCGCAAATAAAGTGAATGAATATGCCATGCTGATTAGTGAATAGATGGCTGGAGTAAAGCAATAGGTGAGTGGATAGTGGAACGGGCCTTGGGCCTGGGGTCTCTGGTTTAATTTCTAGTTCAAGCAACAGCTTTGTTTTTCATTTAACCCTCGCCGGTTTCGGATCCCGACGTTATGCGTTTTTATGGGATATATGGATGTGAGCAAAAGGTCTCCTTATAATGCATCTTAGGAAACACTTAGTAGGTCAGTAGCATGAATACATAACTCATGGATTAGGAAAGTGGAGATAATTGACGATAATTGGTTGAAAATACATGCAGAAAAAAGTCATGAATTAACTAGCTGTAAACAGAAGTCATCAGCTAGAGGTGGCTTAGTGGGTAGTGCATTCCACTTTGGATTAGGTGACCCGGGTTCGATTACCAACTACACAGGGCTAACATTGAAGCCCGAACGCATGCCAATTGACTATAGTGATGGCATCCATGTAAAACTAGATGATCTTAGCACACCCTATAAGTCGCTGGTTGTGTCATTTATATTTTACCTGTACTTTTCTATCATTGCGAGATTGAACTCTGTAGTGAGGAAATCAGATTGGGGGACAATGATAACCTCATACCCAAGCTCCAATGACGCGACCAACTCATCTATTAAGTGATATTCAGATGTGGCCAAGTTACACACAGCGCTCACGGTGTTCTACAAAGAAGGTACAAGAATAAATAACGTTTGGGGCGTAAGCAAATCAGATTGTGAGACAGTTATCTTAATATTTATGTAAACTACATGTAAGTCAATATTTTTTGTTGATTTTGAATTATTTTATTATTAATTGATGCATTGAATAGATGTGGTACTTCAGAAAACAATTGATGCGATGAACTGATTTGATCCGCTGAATGTGGTCTTATATATAAAGTAAAGTGGAATAGTATTCAATGTAAGATTCTATCTAAACATCTATTTAATTTAAGGGATGTGCAGCTTAATGGGCCAAGATTTTTCAGTTCTGAGGTAGTGAGGTGTTTACTAAGCAGTACAATCAACCTCCCCCAAACATAAAATTATATCACAGATACCAACACAGCGGATAGTCATTAAAGGAGAATTGTGCGGGTATGTGATACATGCACATATTTATATTCTATGTATCTAAAAAGCAAATTATAATCTATAATAAGTAAAAAAGTGAAAAATTGTAATAATAGTAATGATTGGATTACAGGGTTTCATGCGCAGTCAGATAACAAGGATAGCGGGATAGCTCAATGATACAGCACCGAGCACTTAGCAACCGTGAGAACCTGGGTTTGAGTCCCGGTCAATGGGGGCTACCATTGTGAGTATGAGCTCCTCCCATATATCTTATATCCTATACCACTACCACACACCTCTGACTTAGGAGGCCTGTTCAATATGATATAGCCAGGTGCTCAAGTAGGGGATAGAAGATTGCGTGACAACTCGTTATACGTATCTGTGAACCCGGTGACATATGCACCGGTAGGTGGTAAATCAGTATAACCCTACCTTGTTCATATTATATAACTTCCTTCTCTGGCCAGCATTGGTATATGTGGCTGCGCCTTGAACGATCACCTTGGATGTGCCTGTTGTACCCTGCGATAGAAAATTTACTAAACAGAGTGACCTTTCTCAATCCGCGTCTTAAGTCGCGGATTTAAAGCAGTGAGTGTAAATTGCACAGTACCGTATATAAATGGTGCTCTTTTTACGGGTGTATTGAGGACTGAAAAATGCATGTATAAGTTGGCATGTGTGGTCAAATTGTTGAAGCCAAGATTCAACAGGTCTGGGAAATTAGAAAGAAGAAATGTTTGTTTTACTCACTGAGGAGAGACCATAAAGACATGGCTCATTCATACTGACTGATCGTTTAGCCTCCTCCAAAGTACTGTCAGATACTAGTGACCCCAGACGTATCAAATCATCCATTGGGCTGCAAAAGACAAATCGAATCGTCCAGAAAAAAACATTCGAATTAAACTCTCCCTGTGAACCAGGGAGAAACTCTATGACCTCACTCAAGAAAGTGGAGTATAACTAGCGAACAAATGTTTATATAGCGGGATAACGGCTAGAGTGCTTGGGTTAAGATAAAAAGACCCTAGGTTTGACTTTGCATCTTAGTCATGCTAAGCGCCCACAATGAGTATGGGCTCCTCACATAATTCCTAGCTTCTACCGCTTCAACGAGCCTATACGGGTTAGGAGGTTCCCGATAACTAGGATGGCCAAGTGCCAGAGTAAACAAATTTAAAATGAACAAAAAAGTACACAATGGGTAATGATTTTTGTTAATTTTACAGTGAAGAGGTTTGTTTGCCTTGTCTAAATTGCCTGGTACATTGACATTCAGCACCAAATTATGACTGTACATGTATATGTAAACAATAAAGAACTTACCATAGATCAGAGGTTAGGGTCTGATGGTTGAAGCCATCCATTGAAGCTAACAGACTATCATAGAAGATGTGAGGTGGTAGGTATAGTCCAAGTTCCTTATGCCTTTTGAGGCATGTAATAGAGCCTTCATAGACAGGTAGATCATCTATGCCTGATCTGGCGCTGCCTAATATCAAAATCCTGGGTTCGAGCTGTGAATCAAAAACAAACAAACTTAGTTATAGCTAGCTATCTGATGACACAGCGATTTTCAGACAGTTATGCGTTAATCGTTTTGGATTCTCTTGGGAGACTGCGCTGGAGTCAGTTAGGGACACAGCACTTCCCAAGCGCATAGCCAGTTTACCCTGGGCCGTGTGACTCCGGCGTGAACCTCAAATCTTTATAAAGATTCAGTCCAAATCACCTCTCACCACGAAACTGATAGAAAATCTATCGAACATATACTTACTTTTGTCACAACGAACTCTGCAGTCACATGGTGAGGCGTGTAGAAATGAGGAGTCTAAAAGAGTGGAAATCAGCTTCATAGTTAAACATTTTATTATTGCACCAGCGAAGTAGAGTTTATTCACAAAACTCAATGTGCACAATGGGAAATAGTCAATTCAATGGTTTATACAGTCATAGCCTATAAAACTGGAGAAACTTGTACTCATTGTTATTAGTTTTAAAAATTACGAACCCAAATTTTTTTTCAAAGATAATAAATTCATAAACTTTGTCATGAATAACTTTCAGAATTAAGGAATACACATAGAGCACACCACTAAAATAAAAAATATAGAGTAACTATGCTGCATTTTTCCTAATCCGTAGTAATTTTTGGCTCAAAACCACAAGTGCTCCAAGCAGAAACTGTAACCTGATGGTAAAAGAGGGTTCATTGCACTATGCCCTTTGAGGGAAAGAGATAATAAAAAAGGATAACTCCATGACAGGAAGTTGTCTGATTTGTGCTTAGTCGTGTGTTTTCGTATGGCGCCTTTATTGTTAACGTGAACCTTCCATGTTAAGTACTTGTTTATTTTTAACCAGTTAAGAGTTAGCATGGAACATCATGAGCGGGTCAATATCGACATTCCATATTGGTCTGCTTTTGTTTTGACACAGGATTAAAGTGAGGAATTCGTACTAACCACAGCCAGCTGTAAACCGGGATTTGAACCCAGGTTCCACTGTTGCTAGCCCAGCTCTGTACCATTGACCTGTATCGTACGCTTTCTGTGTACCATATGCCTAATACTATAAAGCTGTTTATTATGCACCTACAGGTTTGAAGCTTGATTATCTATGAATGCAATATTCTGAATTGTACCGCTCTTCCAGGCTTTCAAGCCTGCTTGTACCGTATAGAACACCTGCTAGCTAAAATACAATTCAGTGGTACCAGGAGTATCGATTCCTTACAGACCTATCCTGTAATGTGGCTGATGGGGTTATTGGTTGTCAGGTCACGACTCTTGTTTCACAAGGTGATTTGCGCATAATGCATACCATGGGGAGATAACCTTAATCACAAAATGCTTAATATGTTTTAAGGCTTTACGGGTTATATAAAATAACCACCTATACAGTGTATAGGTTATATACTTGTATTAATTGTGTGTAGTTGATATGTATACTTACATCCATGGCATATCGGATATAACATTGATTGTATGTAGTTTATATGCGTATTGAAGATGTAAGTTATAGACTTACATTGACTGTATAGGCTGTACAATCACATTGACATTGCATAGCTTATGGTACCTACTCATTGATGGTCTATAGCATAGATCAATAGGCTACATACAGTACTCTGTACTTACATTGAATATCACACCGATAGATGAAGCAGCCATAAACAGTGCTAGTCCATCTGATCCCTCAGTACCGAAGCAAGCCATTGTATCTCCTCTTTTAATACCCAGAGCCAGTAGCCCCTTCGAGATCTGCATTGCCTAAAAAATAAGATGAATCGTTTTTCATGTCTTTTATTTATAAACTATAAGCTAACAGGTTGTTTTCGGGATGTTTAATAGTTATTTCCATAGAAAAGGTTAACTCTATGGACGAGCATTCTTGATTTATCCGAATTTGATGAGAGTAGAATGACAAAGTGGTGCCAAAACCACACATCTATTTCAGATGCTATGCCCAATGCACTATCTATTAAGTCATAGTTATATCCTAATATGGCAATAGGCCATATGGGCTTACAGCAAAAGCTTACTGAGAAAGGAAAACCAAACACCTGGATTTCTATAAAAAATGGATCAAGAAAATATCAGGAAACCTAAATTTTATCCAGATTGAGGGCCTGTTTCACTTAGATGTATATAGTAATGTGTAAATGCTCTGCCAGGGCCATTTGAAGTTACAGCGGATTAAATTATACACGTAAAATGCAAGCGCATCCAAAGACATTGACGTGTTCATGGTCATTGGACCGGTATATCATATATGTAAATTTATCCGCTAATCACATAGCACCTGAAAAGCAGTACCAGCTATTGGTGCCCACGTGACATATACAAGGTGACTTTGTCAAGAATACACACCCCGGGTTATCTTTGTGATAACAGGCAAACAAGTTGAAACCAGTTGGGCTTAATTGCAGTGTACATAGATGGTTTGCACGTAAATAGGTAGCACTTGCGCATTATATACACGTTTTATAGACATCATCATTTTAGCCACACAGTGGCATGAGTCACAGAGCCAGAGCACTTGCTACGAGTTCAGCGTAAAAAAAAACCATTGATTGGCTGACCGAATCCGGCCTGCTGTTCTGAGCAACAAAATCATTCAATCCATCTGTCGCAGAAGCTCTCAATTTTGGGTGACTCCTCAGGACTTATCTGACGGTATGAAGGTGGCTCAAGACAACCATATGTGAGAAAAAGAGGGCACAGGTGCGCACAGAGAGATGGCTATACCAGAGAACCTATTGTAAACTGCTGAATCACCCTAAGTCATTCTGAGACGGTTTTGTTCGATCCATGACCATGTTGATCGTTATGGGACCTGAGGGAGAAGAAGCTGTACTGTGTCACATTCTCCAGTTCCTTTCAGTGGGTTTGTGACAGCCAGGTGGTGCCCATCTCTTTTCCAAGTATGTTTGAGCTATAGGACTAGGAATTATGTGAAGACCTCACACTCACAACAGGTTCATGTGATTGCAAGCCCAGCGCTTTTACCACTGAGGTATCCCACTATACCTTCACATTTACCACTGAGGTATCCCGCTATATCTTCACATTTACCTTTTTATAAAGATCTCCATGAGAAAGTACTTCCTCTGGTCTCACAAACTTTATCAGTGACTCAGGGTGAGTCATAGCTGCTAAATCATAGATCTCAGGGAGAGTATAAGGGCAGAGAGGTATGTCAGAATAACAGCCATGCTGGTAACTTTTTCTGTATTTCTGCTTGCCTCTACAATAAAGATAGTTTGCCTATGCATCAGGTCTCATGGATAGGTTGGTTCAGCTGATCTGAATTTCAAAACAATGAATTATGTATTCTATGCTCTGTATGAAGTGGGGTGCGGGAGTTTTCAAAACCAAGAAGATCAATCGATTCATTTAAATATAGAAAACTATATAAAACAAAAGAGGCAAAATAAATAGATGATAGACAAGCCTCTGTGATAAAACAATGATTTTCTTATGGTAGGTAATCCAAGTAGGCTCATCGCTGTCAAATATAAACCAACCCTGCTTTACATTTATTTATCTGTCCCAGTCTCAGATAAAACATCAGCCTATAAACAATGAAACCCAGGCTAATGTTGAAAATGGTTTCCCTTATCCCTGGTGTCAAAGGTTCCGGGTTCCAACACGATTTGTGTGCACGATTTTGAAAAGACTTCCTAAGTTCACCCAGCTGCAAATGGGTACCCAGCTCTCTTCAGAGCTGGGGAAGCTGAAGGCAGTGAGGATGAGCAGCTCCCACCTCAGATACACCGTTGCTGGTACTAGCTGGCTCATGAACAGTCACTTCACCACACGGCATTAGCTATATGGGAACAAGAAAAAATACTGTTGACTAACGTTAGCCTATATATTAGGTGTACTGCTATACTTACGTTCCTGGGTCCCCTCTCATGATGGAGGTCTGTGGCCGTCTGTATTAAAGAATATATAGTACAGATCCTTATAACTGACAGCATGCACCAACCTCACCTGACTATATCACCTGAGGTTTAGAACTTGCCTTTATAGTGATCGTTATCTAGCTGATAAACTTGGACCGGGATACCATCAATGACCTGTATATGTAAGAAGAAGGGCCATGATTGATGCACTTACCTTTTTTATGGTAATGATCAGTTGATACGTCACACACATAATTCTGGTTGATGCCAAACACAAATGCAAAAAAATCCGATCTTTTTTTCTGGTTGTCATGGAGCATGCTAATGATGCTAGGACAGTTGTTAGAGCATTTTACAAAAAATTTTTATGACACAAAGGTAATATACTTTTATGGTAATAAAATGTAAATGTAAAATGAAATTGTATCACATCCAAGGCTTTGCTTTGTCGATACAAAATAGTAGATCATTACAAAAGAATGACCACAAGAAACAACATGGTAGAAAAGGAATGGCCAGAGACTGTTGATGATTTTACTGCAGTATAGAAGCAGTACCAGGTCTTTGTGTCGATCCCCAACAAGTCTTTGGTGGTAGCTACACTTTACATATATGTTATTGAAAACCAGAAAACTAGTATATATGAACAAAGACAGAGGTTTGAAATCTTCTTTAAATTCAATTTATCCACCCATGATCCTGAACCAGGGGGCCCTGGTTTAATTCCCAGATTGGGCCAACACATATTGCAACACTCTCATCGGTTTCAGAATATCTCAGGTGACATGTAGATTCGAGTTAGGATGACTGACCGGAAACCCTCCGGGATATTGACCCCGATGGAAGCGGGATGACAGAGACAGACCCATTTCCTTGATAACTTGAAGATACACTTTGAATGCAAATTATCCACCTTTTCTTGTTTGCTATTTAGCAGACCTACTGTGTCGGAGTGTTGTTTCAGAGTATGCCCTAGAAATTATGTGATGAGTGAGTAGGAGCTTGGCATGACCAGACTCCTGAGCAGAGGGTTCAACAACCGGGATAACGAACTAGTAACATAGTCTCGCATCTTTATTCTATACTAAATAGTGGAAGAGCAACTAAAGGTTTAGTCCTTGAAGGATTTTGAATCATATATCATTATAATTAGAATAATCTATTTTATTTAACAAGAAAAAGAAAATATAAAATTATTTACATCTCTGCATGTATGCATAAAGTATAGGTGTATGAACAACTACGAGTATACTTTGATTTTTTCTCTGGGTAGGTCGGTACCTGACTGAAGCTAAAGCTCTGTAGAGAGACAAAATGTATGAATATAGACAAAATAGTATTAGAGATTCCCACTAACCATAATAGTTAATTGTAACTGTTATGATTTCTAGTTTTCTATGAGGGTTACAGGTTAGAGACTATTTGCTATAACAGAGAATATTGCAGACTTAATAAGGACTCTCTGAACCCTTGGCACATCCTGCAGCATCTGGGCTACTGCCATAACAAAGTGATACTCTGAGTCTGTACTGATTCCTACTGTCGGTGCCGCCGAGTGTGATAGCGCTGTCTGACTCTGAGATGCCTGTCGAGGAGACATCAGGGCCTTGTTAGCATGAGGCGACTCCTCTTTTGTGAGGCATCTATTACCTGGTTGCGTATCTAGAGGCTGAAACAAAAGAAGTCCAGGATATGACGTTGTTCTCTCTTAACGTCTTGCGTGTCTAAGGACAGAACTGTGGTGTTTGTTTCCGTATCAACCAGCAAGCACAGGCGACCATGGAATAAGCATGCAACCAATAGATCATCATTTTGATAACCTTGACACTTTATAAACAAGCACGTCCACAGAATTCTGTCTGCGTCATCGAACTCACTTTCAGGCACAGCCAGGAACATGGGTTTGGAAAAACCTACATTTCAGGCACACTTATGAGCAGTGGAGCTGAGAATGCATCTGAAACCCCATTTTAGACGCCAAACCTGATCACGTGAATGCACCTAATAGGCTAATACATAGTCATCATTATTATTTTTAACTGCAGATCCATGCGGTTTTACATTATTGCTAGATTAGATGATTTGATGGGGATAGAGGAAAAGCTCAGTGGTAGAGCGCTGGCTGGGCATGCAAAAACCTGGGGACGAATCTCAGTCATGGGGGCACCCATTGTAAGTATGAGCTCCTCACTTTAATTCTAGCTCCAAACAAAAAACAACCCTTTTCTATGAGGTGGACTATTTATTTTGACCAGCTCGGTGTGCTTCATGCTAAGCCATAGCTGGTGGATAAAAAACAAGTATCTGACCCGGCAGCTTCACAACAGTAAACACGTCCCACATGCAAGAAAAAGAATTTCGGCGGCTGACTTATCACAACCGAGAGTACTGTTTGCCAAATTGTCTTTTGTGTCAGAGGCTTGGACTTGCCAGTTGGTGGAGATGACAGCTCATTTTGAGTGCCCTCTGGCAAATGTTCTTGTTCGCGATTGCCGATTTCAGCTGCATTCTCTCGGAATATCAACAGAAGTGATCAATGTAAGCTAGCACCATGACCATCGGGTAGCAAAAAGGGTTAGCTGCAGTGTAGAGCCCGAACTGATACTATCGGATCAAAGAGAAAAGAAGACAGCTTTGTGATAGAGCCCGAACTGATACTATCGGATCAAAGAGAAAAGAAGACAGC
>Ga0224501_10003620_pt1 | contig 12190 bp, 6 predicted proteins | sample SF_Oct11_sed_USG_4_FD_169105 | JGI IMG/M metagenome (GOLD analysis project Ga0224501, IMG submission 169105) | Sediment microbial communities from San Francisco Bay, California, United States - SF_Oct11_sed_USGS_8_1 | ecosystem: Environmental > Aquatic > Marine > Sediment | place: USA... | reverse complement strand
TGGGCGGGGAGGGGGGGGGGGGGGAGGAGGAGGGACATGTTACAATAATCTAGAGGTGAGTGCTAAAACTAGAGCCATCGCAATCAGAAGCAGGGTTAGTGTCACCCATCTACTGATTGGTTCTACAAAGCTGCTGTGGCCACTCATGCAACAGCTAACTTACGGCTCCTTGAACCGAGGAGGGTCTTTCACCTTGACCTTTGGTGCGAGTTCTTTATCCATTTTGTGATCCACCCAGGGATCAACCAGACCAATGGCAGTCTGCCTAGTTGAGTACTCAGCAGGTGCTCCTATCAACTGTAAAAATGACAGTGGCTGCAATGTGCTCCTGATGTTAAGGCATACTGGGGGTTCGATGAGATGTTACCACCACATGGCTATATATCTGAATATACTTATAGTTAATAGAATTTACATATAAATAAACTGGGATTATTATTATAGTACTTTTCAATCTGCGATTTATTGACACCATGATTCAATAACATATGGTATCATATATAAACAAAGATGGAGATCGCAGATTTTTGGTCAAAATTTGGGGTCGATTTAAAAGCTAACACTATGGCAGCCATTTACCAGGAGACAGCTATTTTTAGGTTATCCAGTGATATCTGAGGCCAAAGGCATCAAAATGTTTTCTCAGTTGTCTTGAATACATTTCTATTGATTTGGGCCCTAGCCTGTGCTAATATATTTGTTGTGAGATTGTGATTTCCTACCTTGCCATCATCCCCGGTTTTCTCTATTACATGTACAGCGGTAACAGTGTTATAGTACGGCTCCAGAGCATTAAAGCAATAAGGTACATGTTCCTGTCTGAAACCAATCGGAAAACACAAGGTCAGCAAATGATTGTCTCAAATAAGTTCCACTCAAATTGGATCTTCAGTTCAAGAGACAGAAAGTCTGCCCACATAGTTTAGACATGATTAGTGTATGACTATATTGATCTAGCTGCCTAGCTTCTTCTAATCTACCTCTGTTTATTATTCATAATGTAAAGACCATGTAATGTGGCAACACCATGATTTACCTGAGTTATGTATATTAGTGTATATGGATATCTACACGAATAGTTATATGGTTCAAGCCCAGTGAAAGGGTGTGAGTTTGCACTGACACCCCTATAAATAAATAACCGCACGAGTTGCAAAAACTAGATCAAGTAAAAATACATGTTCATGGGTGCGACAGAAGACAACCACTTCCACTACAATTAATTACTGCATTAATCAGAGCTTCAGTTCAAATCTAACAAATTGTTGCTTCTTTTTCAGCAACCGGCTATTTGATCGACCATAGTACAAATGGATTCGTGAAAACCAAATGATATGTTCAATATATGTGCACGTGCTAGTATTACTCAGCTGTTTATAATGATTTTGACTGGTGAATAATGACCACTAGTACCACAGTTTCGCTATATGTAAGTTTATGTTGTGATTTAACTGGCGTAATGATGAAGGGAACCAACAAAAGCATAATTTCTATTGGACAATAATAAAAGACTTACGGGAGTGTATTGAATAAAAGTGTATTAAGGGCCTATAGTATGTTCGGTATAATTCATGAATAACAAGTTTCTATTGCACCCTTCAGCCATTGACTCATTAATATTGTAGCAAAACCCATTGCTATAGAAGCCCTTCACCCATTAAAGCACTGAAAGACATTCTTAACCCACCCGCACGATAACTCAGAGTTTGATACGAAACCATTACACCCTGCAAAAATTAGCTGTCTCAGAACTTACACAGGGGGTGCCTTTATTTTTGAAGACTCTTGCTCAAGACCTTTCTGCAATCTTTTCAGCTCCTCTTTGAAGAATTGTTTGGCTTTCTGTTCATTCTCATCTAAAAGATAAGATTGACCATCAGTAGTGAGTGATATCGAGAGCTAGTTAGATGAGAAGAGGCAGTACTGTCTAACACGACCACAGAGAGAGGAACACAGACTGTCAAGTGCTTCACCACCGGTGCTGGGGTAACACTGCGCGTTGTCCGGATCGGAAATTCACATTCGATAACCGTTATATGTGATAAAGTTTTGTTTAAAACAATTCTTTATTATGGCAACCTCCTATTGCACTGGTGGCAGAGGAAGTAAAGTACAACGAATGAGGAGAACACTAAAGAGAGAGGTAATGAGCGGAAAAAAGAAACAGCGGTAATTCACGTAGCACCACTCTATAGCTACAGGCCTCCGTACCTGCTGTACTGGATTTTGATTTGGCTTTTGATTGTTTCGGTTCCAATTCACTGACGACAGTAAGTGTATCATCGTCATCTGGAAATGTCAAGGTTAAGTGTGCTAATTGAGTATTGAGTATTGAGCTATCCAGTGTAGCGTACGCGCGAACGGACACACACGACGGCAATAGAAACTGGGTAATAGCTAACATCACTTATTAGATGTTAGGATGGCCAAAGTATGGTTAGAGATATAGACCTTTACAGTTATCATAGAAATTAGCTCAATGATTGGAACTTATAAACAGATGACTATGAGCACCAAGCACCTTTATTCGACATGGCCATGTTGATTTTAATGTGATGCTAACGGACTTGTGATAAAAAGAACTGCGATGTGGATATTGTCGCGCCGACCATTAAGTAAGTAGAGTGTTTATCAAATTATTAATAGCCAGCCTTGTTGACACAGTAAATCACAATCAAGTGAGCAAACTCATACATTAGCACAGCATAGTGAGTGTACACTTAGCATAGCAGACTGCATGACAGCAAACTGTATAGTAGGTTGGGAAATACCTTCATTGGCCTTTTTGCTTTGCGACTCTGATGGAGGCTGACTAGCAGTCTACAAACAACAATAATAGCGATACAATTTTTGTTCATCAATGGTACTAGGAACAAGCACTTGGAGCCAGTTAGATATCAAATCAATACCAATAGCTATCCTTGGCGATAAACACAGTGCAATGACTGGGTTCCCATTTACTGCTTCCTAGACTGTCAGCTACCTTAGCTACAAGCAAGCTAATTAGTCAACAACTAGGAACACCTTGCCTGAGACACAGCAGTATTTTTGGAAGACACGTCACGTCTTAAGATGTTCGGACTTACCTCTTCGTGTTGTTGATCACCCGACTCAGACATTCCTAAACTCCTCAATAGCTATCCTACACGGCTAATTGCCTACGATGATAGCCTTTTGTCTGTTGCAAAGTGCTGAGCTACGCGAGTGCCCTTTGCTACCATAGCAACCACAGCGACATTCTGATTGGCTGAATCATACAAACGTACGCATGGAATCGCTAGAATATTACTATATTACTATGATACTTATGGAAATCCATTGATAGGAATACATTGCTATCAATGTACGAATATCAATGTGGAAATTCCCACTGACTTTTCTTGAGTATTGAATGATCTGCATTGATTATGTAACATCAAATAACAATGCTGCCTAGCTCAAGTAGCAAATGATGCTTTTGATCATTTAATTATGCACTAATTCGTTAGTCTATTGCTACTTGTCTCAAAACTAAGCAAGCTATCTGCTCCAAATAACTGCCACAACAGTGATGTGTCACCATATGGAGCGCTTGCTAGCTTGAGCAGTGACGATGCGGGTCACTTTATGCCACTGGGCTGAAGAGTTTTGTTACCTCTGGTTTATACTCGCAGTGATCACACTGCCTAATTCAGTGGGCATTCCCACAATGATCATGATGCATGATGAAACCATTTCTTATAAGAACGGCAATATTTAACTGCTGTGAAACAGACTTTTATAATCATCATTGCACTCATATAATTTTATAAATAAAGATAGTTTCCAAGTAATACCATGCAAATATATTCAGATTCAAAAAGTTAATCAGCCGCCAATCTCGAAACATACCAAATGATTGCTCCTCGAGGAAGTGAAAGAGAATGCACAGTGTGTTTCGTGTTCCATGTATTATCAGAGACGCATGGATATGTAAATTGCCATGCAAAGCAGACGCATAGAGCTCTAGTAAGTATTTCTATGGACTGAGATGCATGATGGAAGCCCAGCAGGTCTATATGAAGCCTCACTTCAATCATTACTATTCCAGATAGTGACCATGCCCATTTTATCTTCCTCTCTAGCATCCTAATGTAACAGCGAAACTCAGAAGTCACTAAAAGCTATATCTTCCCTGATTGTCGGCTGATGACCCTGACCAGCTGGTCTACCATTCACAGACTTGTCCTGACTGTTACCTCGACTAAGCACTCGCAGACTTCCGCGTCGGTTCCCACTAGAAGTACTAGCTGGTGACTCTGTAAAACATGCGATAATCAACGCAATCTTTAGATATAACTGTTTATTTCTTGGTTTTTGGCTCTACAATTAGTTCCCTGCATCTTCCTTCCATTTTGAATGGCATATTTGAGTAAATCGGGTTAAACAATATGAAAATCATATTAGAGGTAGTAGCTTAACTAGCATATGCACGAAAAGCAGATATTGGATAGAAAGTATGTCTTTTTAATGAGTACAGTTTGTTAATTTTTAAACCAAACGTTGCTGTAGAGGCAGCAATACCACTCAAAGAAGGCACAGGTTTTGCACATCAATGGATAGATAACTCAAAAACAAAAGCATGAAACAGAATTTAGGTGTCCTCCATGCATTGTGGTAAGTGACAGGTGACAGCATGCATGACTGTTATTTCCGTTCACATACTTTTCTTATCATCATTCATTCTGTCATTTACTGATGGTACTGGCGATACAGTTACGCTCCCGTTTTGATTTTGTGCGCTGCCAAACCCGCTGTCTTTCGGCGAAGGAGCGCTGTCACTCGAGTCCGGTCCAGCTGATCCCACTCGGGAGGCAATTCCTGGAGCAGAGGACATAAGTGCCGCTCCCGGGGCGCTAACGGATCGCAAAAGTTTGCGGAAGGCTTTAGATGGAAGATGGTCACCAATGTAAATGTTGGCCTCATTTCCATTTTCATCTATAGAAAAGATAAAGTGAGGAAAACACAGACATGCATAGTATACGGTGTATCACAACCACACCATGCATGTAAGGATACGCAACAATGGAAGGAAGGAGGAGGGTTCATTCTATATACAGTGATACCTCAATTCAAAGAACTGATATAAATATTTTGTCTCTTGTGCCAATTAAAGATTTTTTTCTGAAATCTAAGTATTAGGGGACTTTCTATGATTGCGTCTGTTCAATTTTGCCAAGAATTAAAAGAATTTCTTTTATATTGAAGGATCACTGTAGAGAAGTTAGTTCACTCGGTGATAGATGATAATTCTGCCTCTGAGTAACCTACCCTCTCTGATAGTGTAAGTGTTACCGCCCGCTGATTGCTCCTCACTCCTGACAGCGCTGGTAGTCGGAGATTGGTAGGAAGCATCGTGGCTTCCTGAAACTACAATGTGGTGGTGACTGGTGAGGGGATGATGGCGGTGATTACAAAGTGTGGCACATAGATAGGACTGTATCAATTACGTGAGATTAACAAGATCTTCATGATGACACTGGATTGCAGGACAACCACACCAGATCTGATGGCCTGGCATGGTTTGGGGTGAGAGAATAAGTCGACCATGGTCTCCCTGTTCCTACGCAAAGACCAGGTTGGCTTTCAATATACAGGGGTGTGTTTTCAGCCTGCTCATTGATTAACAGGCCTTGCCCCACACCTCTCCATCTAGAATATGACAAGATCACATATATGAGCATCAGGTTGTGGATAGGTCACAGCTTATAAGCGCATGGTGTATTATTGTGATGGATGGAAGAAGTGGAAGGTAACGTGAATTGGGTCTGACATGTAGTGATACTTGCATGATGTGTTTAAAATCCCAATCGTTTCCGTGCTATGAAACAAGAGGACCTGAGCCCTGACATGGTTTCCCAAATAATATCCGCTGATGATAATTCATGATAACAGATGATTTGCATTGGAAAAATAGGTTAGAGTTCTATACCAAAGCCAGGCGAGAAGGTGCCTCAATGAGGCTTTTTAAAGCTTTATCCGGAATTTCGGTGCAAGAACTCACAGTTTGACTCGCTATCCTCGCTGTCCGTTCCTGTCAGCCATTGGAGAACCTTGAATGACAGACCATGTTTGCTACCCCCAGCAGACTGAATTCTGCCACTGGTTCGGCCAGAAGCTTGAGCCTGCTGCTCCTCCATTAGTGCTGCCATGACTGCGGAGTTACGGAGGTCAGGCCCTGGACGATCATTCCACCTATAGGAAGGTTGAGGACAACGGTGAGCCAATGAAAACAAGTGTCTCTAAAACATGCATTCACACATGCTAGAGCAGCTGGAGGCAGTAAGTCCTGGTCACAGAAGCTATTACTACGTCTGCAAACTGTCGATGCCAGATGTAATGATCGCCAGAAGCTACATGCGATCTCTCAAACAGCTATCCACAAACCTATTGCGTGTTCTGGTCTGACTCTGCTGGATCAGAGCAGCACGATCAGGACTGAAATTAAAGATTCTTGTCATTTTATATGTTAAACATCCTGAGCTTCATCGCGTAAAACTTGAGATTTCATTTTTTAAAGTCGAGCCAGTGAGTGGGAGATATTTGAAGGTAGGGAGAATGCTGACGTGCCATGGTGGAATTGATAAAAGTCAACACCAAGACACACCAAAGAAACACTGGAAACCACCAGGGAGTGAGCCCTTCAACTAAACTATGAATCCGATAGAAAGAATTGTCAGTATGATAACCACAGGGAGTTAGAAAAGCAGACACGCGTATTTTAAGGTTGAATCAACCTGTATAAATTTAGTGCTCAGCCAACGCATTATCCAAGAACTATAGGCAAAATGGTTTCCAGCAGAGTGGATCCAATGCTATATAGGTGTTGCTCAGTCAGTAACTTAGAGCAGTTCAGGGATACACTCAGCATAAATCTGTGAATCTGTGAAGTGGTCCTCCAGTTTGCGAAGACAACTCCACTGAGAGTCGCTCGATGGCTAGCCATGTGCTTGATCGAAGGCGATGGTCAATGGAATCTTGACTAGCTGGTCCAGGATTACCAAATCAAGATTTAGTCAAATCATTGATAGCGTGGTGTGATCGAATTCAATTTAATGCACTCATTTGTTTAACTAGGAGCTTGGCAATACTGCAAAGCTCATTTTCTTCAGAAAAAAAACCCAAATTTTAGAACAGCTGGCAGCTTGGAAAGTTATAATCTCAAAATGGTTTAAATCCATTCACCTTCGACTGTCAACAAACAGATGCCTAACCTGATACTCTTTACTGGTTTATCATGTGTTTTTACCTCCTGGCCTGTCCCGCTCTGGAAGAGAATTTAGGCAAGTTATAAAAGGAGAATATAAGTGTGCTTTAGTGAACCAGACTAAAGGTGCTTTTACCTCCAGAAAGCATCCAGTCCGATTTGTATTGACACTGGACGGTTGAATAGGAGTCCTTAACTCCATTGTTTCAATTGCACAGCATGATCTGTCTCAGGTATCTGAAGCAGATTGCATGGTTGTATGTTTGTCTCCAATACAGCGACAGAACTGGCTTGATCTGTTTCGGGCTCCACCTGATCCAATGCGGACTGGATATAAAGTGGAGTGTAAGAGCACCCAATCTGTTTCATCTAGGATATGCGGAGACAAACACTGTTTAGGCTTACTTGATAGCAGCCATAGTTCCATCAGGTTGTAGTATGTATGCAGCCACTTCTTCCTGGTCAGGAACAGCGCCATCTGGCGGTGGGAAGCTCTGAGGTGCGGGGTGAAAATGAGATGACATCATTTGCTGCTGCTGTTGCTACAAATAGATATGCATTATCTCTTTGGTTAATCTTTATATGTACAGCGTACTGAAATAACACAAGCTGGAGAAAAGCACTGTAAGAGAACGCAAGTTAGAATATTTGGCGGAAATCTGTAACCAGGTGAACTTATTGCTCTTCGGTAATCACCCGCCACATGTCAAAGAGCCAAATCACCTGACTGCAAACCAGATGTCCGCTAGTTGGAGTTGTTTTACACACGTCGACTTCGGTTTACTGGTTAGGTGACCTGGCTCTACGGTGTGTGGCGGGTGGTAGGGCGAAAGCATAGAGGATAACTATATGGGCGAGAGAGACAAAGTACTACTTCTTTCGGAGTTGCATTACCTTGACCATCTCGCGGTATGCCGGTGTGAACAAACTCTGAGGATCGATAGGTGCTGCTGGTCTTTCCTCACTCAGTTGCCTCATTGGCTGATAGCTCTTTGACCTTTGGGGCTTAGGCCTGGTTGGAGGAGCCATTTTTTGCCTGTAACAGCGGTTGTTAATCTTAAAACATGGAGACTGCAAAAGTTGGATGATACAAAACAGCACAGTGAGCATTTTGAAATAGCACTACTCCTTTTAGCATTTTGCTAACAGCCATGTTCTTGTTTTTAACAGTGACAAGACTGGTGAGTGGCTTCAATTGGGTGTTATAGAGGGTGGCGACAGATCAACACACACTGCGAACCCACACGCAGCACCAAAAATGCTTTATTTAATGGTGAATTTGACTTTTTGGCTATGCAAAAATCTGTCATGAACTCTACGAAAGAGATGGAATCATTTTAGATAACTCGGGTGAATGCGGGTTCATTGCGTTTTTATGCATGTGGTGACACGATGAGCATTCAGTTGGTGAACGAGTTAGAAATTGATTATCTCAAACAGATTTCACACAATTCCTATAGCTGGTAGTGCATGCCTTATTATAACCTGTTATACTCCTCTTGTCTAAAATACGCAGAATCATTGTTGTATTGAAAATTGACCTCACAGGAAACTGGTCGTTATTTTGCAATTCTTGATTACAACTATTACAGGTACATAGGATGTTTCTGTAAGAATTAAGCCGGAAAATTTTACGCCATATTGGTTGTTGCATATAGACAAACATGTGATTGCCACCAGTACTCTACTACATAGGGCTTTGATAATTACCCTGTGAGTAGTTTGCTATAGGAATCTAAACTCATTGACTCTAACAAATCACTCAGATAGGAAGTCAGACTGAATAATCCACCTAATCACCAATGCTGATTTCGCAACCCGGCATTCCTGTTGCACCAGTCTTTCAACTGGAGGATCTTATCACATCCATCACATGCGGATAATTCTACCAAGGATCCACAAATTCAAGGAGCCGCAATCCATTCATGGGTTGTTGCTTCAGTTTATACTCCATAAAATAATCATTCCCTGTGGGGAAGCTTATATAGTTTGCTCCCTGTCCAACAAGGGAGCTTTGTTGGAAAGAAGTGGAATGAAGGTTGAATGGCCTTCCTATCACCACTATTGAATTTTATTGTGATTCAGACTCCCAACTTATTGCGTGCACTAATTTTCTAACCGCTAAGCCATGGCATGTGTACAAGTATTAACGATGGTAGGTACAATATTCAATAGTACAACGTGTCTGGTACAGCTGCTCAAAACATTTCATAATTATGCGAGGTTACTCAGGCTAGTCTGAAGCAGTTGAATTTTTTTCAGAATTACATGAAGCTGGGAGTATAACTTCCTCATAATTATTCGTAATTTCCTCACTCTTGTTATTGGGTGCTTAATTTTGACCAAAGGTGGTATATAAAGATTAAAAAGCACTGTGTGTGAATCATAGATATGTAAATCCTATGATGGCATGAATGTTTGTTAGTAAATACAGACCACCACTGCTCTGGACAGGAACAGAAACTTAGTAGACTATAACCACTGAATTCATACCTGTAGATATATCTTCCCCTTAAACCTGTGCTCTGATAAGAGGCTGTTTCAAATGTGCATGGCAAAGGGTATCATATAAACTGCGCATATAGGCATGAGTTATTGTTCCTAAAGCTCCATTCACCTAAGCATCTGGTGTCAGTGGTGCATCACAGCCACTATGAGAACATTGGTGGCACTAATGGTGATATGCAGAGATATTGAAACATACCTTTTGCTCAGACTCATGCCAATATCTTCATCTCACCATAGTCGGTGTTTCAGTTACAGGTTTCTTTCCCTCCTATCTGGCTGGACCTAGGCGTATGTGACAAAGGAAAGAGGGAGAGTGAGTTATTCACCTTTGCTTCAGTTCATTCATGCCTCCTGATGGTAGATAAGAATATGGCCGATCTTCCGGTCGCTTATTAAACTGACTCAGAAGCTGGTCCGGTACACAGTCCTACAAGGCAAAAACGGATAAAGGTTTGGTCTATGGAGTATTATTCTTATCTTATTCGGATATAACTCAACAGACATTAAACACCTGCAAATATAGAACATGACCATTTGATGCAAAGCATAAGGTGGTGTGGTCCATGGTGTGCCACTCGAAGGAAGGTGGTCTATATTATGGAGTCTCGAAGCTTTGATTGGAGCATGATACTGTAATTACAGTTCCTGCCACATTGTGCCATCTGTAGACTTTGCACATTGAATAACTGAATCATAACAGAAACGCTGGGAGCTTAATGCCAATATTGCAGAAGTAGGGTTTGTTGCTTGTCTAAATGTTTGCCAGAAGCCTGTTTTGCTTGCAAATCAAATGTCTAGATGACCTGCGATGGCACACCACTGTTTAGAGAAAAATCAACCGTATCATTGGAATAATTGCTGACATTTGACAAAACACTTTTCTCGTGCAAACATCATTGCGAGGACTTCTTTAACTCCTGGACTGATAGATACTCATTGGGTATTACATTGGTATTATGCCCGTACCATTGATACAAACTCCTGATGCAGCTGAATAGTTACAGTAAAACCCACAGTGAACATATCCGGTGATGGTTTGCCATGAATTTAAAATAAGCTGCCCATGGATATCCTAACAGCTTCATGAATTACATGTATGGGAATTGACGTTATAACTACAGATTGTAATACTATCAGTATTACATGTCTATAGTAATAACAGTGTATGTTAGATATCACTCTTTCTGGGTATGAGTTTATAAGTTTACTTCATAAGCACCCAGGAGATAACTTCCAGTGTTGTGGGTTGGCAGTCTATAACTGCAGGGTTGTTATGTAACTATGAGGTTTTATGACCAAACTAACCTGGTTTGGAGAATCCATGTTTAGTTTTGTGTGTGTAGATTTAGATGGTACTGAATGGCCTCTTATAAATCTTTGGGGAGATATTTCTCGGTTAGATTGTATTCGAGTTGTAGATGAGTTATGATGCGAATTCGCTTGGAATCGAAATTGTGGTTGATATGACAGAGGCTCTATGATTTGTTGACCCTTCAGAGGCTCTATGTGCAATCCTTCTAGGTTCAGTGGAAGGTTATTCTCCGGATTATGATATAACCCCGCGGGTGAGTTGTGCTGCTGTATCCTCCCTGTAATGTGTGGTTGGGTAGGTGCGAATGCCTTGTAACTCTGTTGTGGTTTACCCGCAGCCTGTTGTGAGTGTTGATGCTTCAGTTGGTTAGTCTGACAGTGAGACGTTGAGCGATTGTCGTTATAATCCACGGAGTTAAATTCTTCTTTCCTTTCTTTTTGCTGCTCTAGATAACTGTACAACTGATCATTCCTATAACAGACAGCACCTCTTCACATCAGCCAATACGGAAATGCTCACGAGATAGTAATGATGATTGCGAAGCTCCAATGCCCTATTAGCCCTATTCTACTCACTTCTCATCTTATTTATCATAAACAACTGCAGAGCTAGTTAATGTAGGTTACTCACACAATACTGGCAGAGTCTACACTTAATTACCGTGCGTGCTGCGCGAGTTAACGCTGTATAAACTTGTTGCTGGTAGGTTTTGTACCTGTTGTTCTGTACAACTCAGTTCAGCGAAGATGGGCCTCACTTTAATCAAAATGGACTTAACATCCTGACACTTGTGTAAACTAATTACACTCGTGTCAAGGGCCGCACTACATCTGAACTACACAGGCATAATTGAGAACTAGCCTTAGCACCACGCATGCAGGAATCAAAATTATTTGCAGTCAGGAACATCTGGGTGGAAGAATAGTTTTATTACTAACTCGACCATCGTTCCCGCTAGATGGCATATCGATGCAAAGTTAGAAGGGTCCTATATTAGTATACTCTGTCTATTAGCCAGACCCGTTGGAAGGTACATGTTGCAAGTACGAGTTATCAAAATTAAGTGACACATGATCGCCAGCAGTAGTAGCAGTAGTAGCAGTAGTAGCAGTAGTAGCAGTAGTAGCAGTAGTAGCAGTAGTAGC
>Ga0224501_10003619_pt1 | contig 12190 bp, 12 predicted proteins | sample SF_Oct11_sed_USG_4_FD_169105 | JGI IMG/M metagenome (GOLD analysis project Ga0224501, IMG submission 169105) | Sediment microbial communities from San Francisco Bay, California, United States - SF_Oct11_sed_USGS_8_1 | ecosystem: Environmental > Aquatic > Marine > Sediment | place: USA... | reverse complement strand
AGCAACAGATGACCCACCAATTGATGGTAAATTACCAAAAGCTGTATCACCCTTGATTACACCCGGTGCTAACTGAGCCAAATCAGAAAGATTTCTGGCAACAGGCATTCTGGCTATTTCTTCATCGTCAAATACAAAATTGGATTCGGAAGAAGTTACATCAAGAGACTTCACAATACTTCCAACAACAGTAATCTTGTTACCTGCAGCTGTCATAGAAAGGTTTACCAAAGTTTTAGAACCAAGGCCAACAGCAAATGTATCTGTTATTTCTTCATATTGAGATGAAGAAGTTACCAAATCATATTCACCGGATGGTAGTAATGGAAATTTGTACTGTCCACCAGAATCAGTAACTACAGTTCTGGTTAATCCAGTTCCTTTATGAGTAATGGTAACAGTTACACCAGATGCAACTGCGCCACTAGAGTCTTTTGCAACACCCTGCAAAAAACCTTTATCATCTGTTTCAGCATAGACAGGAGCTGAAACCAAACCTGCAACTACAGCACCAACGGCTGCAGCTGCAAGTGTTCTCTTAAAGTTATACGTTTTCAATTTATTTCTCCCTTAAAGTATTTGTTATTAAGGTTGTTTACTAGACCGTTTTCAATATCTCCACAATCTCCATTATAAAAGAGCAATTCTGAAGATATAGAAACACTATCGCCATGTACAAATAATATACCTAGCGTCCGACATGTTAATGTTTAAACAGTAAAGTTATCAAGGAGTGAATATTGATCTGGGACATAAAATGTCATTTTTTTATGATGATTTAATTAAAGTTGTTTTAAAACATCAGGTTACAAATCTTTATAACTAAATCTTCTTAAACGCCCTTTCCAGCTCAAATTGCTGCGATGTAACAAAACTTTCCATAGACTGAAGTTTTCTCTCCATTATGGAAAATTTTTGTTCGATTTCTTCCAGCATATCTGATGGAGGTTTACCAGCTTTCCATACTTCTCCAACAGTTGAGCGATAAGGTTTATGCTCAGTGGTTTTTGAACTTTTTCTATTATCAAACTTTGCACCGGAATCAACCACATCAGGTTTTACATCCAGTATAAAATACAATACGAAATAAATAACCACAATCGCTGAACCAGCACTAAGAAGAATCATACTTACCGCAATAATTCTGACCAGCCATACTTCTAGACCAAAATACTCAGCAACACCAGCACAAACACCTAATATTTTGGCCTGAGCCGGATTTCGATACAGTTTTCTGTCTTCCTGCTCATTACTCCTGTTCATGTTTTTTTCTCCATCCAGGGGTTTCCTGATCCAGAATTTTTTCCAACGTTTCAATTCTTTCAATCATTCCATTAGCTATCTCTTTTAACTCAACCAGCCGTTGATGTTCTTGCTCAGATATACCTGATTCTTTTTGATTTTTTGAACGGTAATGCAAAACCAGCCATATTGGCGCTACAATAACCATAAAGACAATAATAGGTGCAACCATTATCTCTTCCATTTATTTTTCTCCTTTTTTGCTTTTGTTAACTCTGGCTTTTAGAGCCTGAAGTTGCTCGTCAATTTTTTCCTGTTTTTCCAATTCATTAATTTCATCGGCAAGACTCGACTTTTTACCTATGTCATAAGATTCTACCTCAGATTCAAGCTCATTCATTTTTCGCTCAAATTGATCAAAACGATCAAGCGCTGATTCTGCTGCATTATCATTGATAACCTTTTTAACCTTCAATCTGGAACTACTTGCTTGCTGACGCATCAACAAAGCTTTCTGCCTGTTTCTTGCATCATCAAGTTTCTCCTGAAGTTGAGCAACCTCTTCTGACAAATGGGCAAGTTGAGATTCAAGCTTCGCTTTTTGCTGAATTAAGGATTCTGAAGTTTCTCGAATGCGATTACATTCTGCCAACGCAGCTTTAGCCAAGTCATCTCTGTCTTTTGATATAGCCAACTCTGCTTTTTGCTCCCAGTCCTCAGCATCTTCACTCAATCTTTCGATTTGCATTTCCAGCTCTTTCTTGTCGGCAATGGTTTTGGCGGAAATGGTTCTTACTTCCACCAACGTATCTTCCATTTCCTGGACAATTAACCTTATCATTTTTTTCGGGTCTTCTGCCTTGTCCAGCAAAGCATTAATATTTGAATTCACTATGTCAGCAAATCTTGAAAATATACCCATGTCAGTACTCCTTAATCTTTCAAAAACCTTTTAAAACAAAATTTCAACCCAATCAAGTGTTTTTCGCTTTCCGGAATCTTTATATTCATTTTGAATCGGTTCAACCGAAATAACGCTTTCCATTCTTTTCAGGCTATCAGAACCGTGACTTCTTTCAAACTCTGAAATACTACCTAAAAAAATACCATATAGACCGACAAGACCAATACTAATCTCGACAAACAACTTGCTTCTTCTTTTTGACTGCCTTGTAGTTTCTTTTAGTTCGGTTGCCATGATCGACTCCAATATCTTTTCAATATTCTTATTACAGAATTCATGCCAACTTTTTTAATCACGTAACATACTGATTTTTAAGATATTTATTTGCCTTTATATTTTGACACAAATTACATATGATTTATTTGACCAAATAAGTAGTTAAATTGGCTAACTAAATGTAGAATCCGACCATAACAAATAAATTCGGATTAAAATAAATACATGGAACAGCAAAGGGATAATCTGATTGGAGAAGCGCTTTCTTTTCTTGAAGCTATAGAGAAAGTATCTTTATTGGCAACCATCAACCGTCCTGTATTGATTGTCGGTGAACGTGGTACTGGCAAGGAACTTTTTGCCGCGAGGCTTCACTATCTGTCATCTCGTTGGGATCAAGCTTTCGTCAAATTAAATTGTGCCGCGATTAACGAAAATCTTTTGGAAACAGAACTCTTTGGCCATGAATCAGGGGCTTTTACCGGAGCCAACAAAAAACATATAGGACGATTTGAACTTGCTCACACAGGGTCGCTTTTCATAGATGAGCTGGGAAACAGCTCTGCAGCAGTTCAGGAAAAGTTACTTCGCGTGATTGAATATGGCGAAATGGAACGAGTGGGAGGTAACAAAACTATTAATATTGATGTGAGAATTATAGCCGCCACCAATGAAAATTTACCTGAAATGGCAAAGCAAAATAAATTTAGGGCGGATCTGTTGGATAGACTGGCCTTTGATGTGATTACAATTCCACCTTTAAGAGATAGAAAAACCGATATTCCAATTCTTGCTGAACATTTTGCCTTGTCTATGACAAAAGAATTGGGAAGAGACTTTTTTGCAGGCTTTGATAAAAATGCAGCGAAAGATTTGCTGGATTATCATTGGCCAGGTAATGTCAGAGAACTTAAAAATGTAATTGAACGGGCAATTTACAAAACACCATCGGACGAACCAATCACCACAATTGATATTGATCCTTTTGATTCGCCTTACCAGCTGTCAGGAGAACGCACAACTCAACAAGATTCAGACATAAAATCCGAATCTTCTGTAAAAGCTGAAAATACCCCAATTAATACTGGCAAGTTTCAACCGCCAGCGTTACCATTGGACTTTAAAGAAACAATTACTTCATTTGAAGTGGATTTGATTCAAAACGCGATGAAGCAGGCGCACTTTAATCAAAAAAAATGTGCAGAGCTATTGGGGTTAACCTATCATCAGCTCAGAGGCTATTTGAAAAAATACCAACTACTCAACAATAAATGATTAGCTTGTTAAAAAACTTTACCAAATGCTGGTGGCGACAAAAGGCTCGTGCATCGTTGCCATTTCTTTTACTCTTTTTCCTGCCAGCTTGTGAATATCAGGATCTCAAACCAATCAGAGATCAGGTGCTAGTCTATTGTTCTGAGGGTAATCCTGAAACCTTTAACCCACAACTTTCCACCTCTGGTGTAACTTTTGATGCTTCTTCCCGAACGCTATACAACAGACTGGTTGAGTTTAAACCGAATTCAAATGAAATAGCGCCATCACTTGCTGAATCCTGGTCTATTTCGCCAGATGGTAAAGAGTATACCTTCCATCTAAGAGAAAATGTCAGCTTTCACCAAACAGAACATTTCAGACCTACACGTTACCTTAATGCCGATGATGTTATTTTCAGTTTTTCAAAACAAAGTGATAACTCACATCCTTTTCATAACACTTCTCAGCTTTCATACCGATATTACGAATCAATGGGGTTGCAAAACCTGATTGAATCCATTGAGAAATCAGGTCAACACACTGTCATATTCAAACTCAGCCGTCCTGAAAGTCCTTTTCTTGCCACTTTGACAATGGATTTCACATCAATTCTTTCTGCCGAATATGCTGATTCACTTTTAATTCAAAACAAACGAGAAAATATTGACAGTCTGCCGGTAGGAACAGGCCCTTACCAACTCACAAGATATCAGCCTGATGCATTTATTCGTTACAAAGCCCATGCCAACTACTGGAATGGAGAGCAGCAACTAAAAAATCTTGTTTTTGCCATAACACCTGATCCATCGCTCAGATTTGCCAGAGTCATTGCTGGTGAATGTGATTTAATGACCAACCCGCTACCGATACATTTGATGACAACAAAAAAATACCCTCAAATCAAAGTTACTACTCAACCAGGTTTAAATACAGCATTTTTATCTCTGAATACTCAAAAGCCCCCATTTGATAACCCTCAAGTCAGAAAAGCAATTGAGTTAGCGATAAACAAGCCATCTATTATCAAAGTGGTATATCAAAACAACGCATCATTAGCCAATAGTATTATTCCTCCAACTTCCTGGGCTCATGTTAATAGCCTTTCTGCTTCACAGTTTGATCCACAAAAATCCAGACAACTGCTCGAAGGAGCTGGTTACGCATCCGGATTTGAACTTGACCTATGGATAATGTCTGCTCAAAGAGCCTACAATCCCAATGCCATAAAAATGGCTGAGCTCATACAACAAAATCTTAAGGCTGTAGGGATATCAGTCAACATACATTCTTTTGAATACGCAACATTCCTGAATAAAATAAGAAATGGAGAACATCAGGCAGCACTCGCTGGCTGGATTGGTGACAATGGCGATCCTGATAACTTTTTTACCCCTCTGATAAGTTGTTCAGCTACCAAAAGTGGAACCAATTCAACCTTTTGGTGTGATAATGAAATTGATCAACATATTCAGCAAGCTAAACTGGAGAAGCGGCAAGCTACTCGCTATAAAATATATGAGAAACTCCAGCAAAAATTACGGCAAGAATCCCCATTGGTTCCTATTGCTCACGCCACACGTTTTGTCGTTTTATCTCACAAGGTACAAAACTTTAAGATGTTATCAACTGGTGGCGTTTCCTTTGAGGGGGTTTATCTAGAACAGGGTAGCAATGATGATTAAAATAATTTTAAATCAGTTTGCCAATTTGCTACTGAGTCTGTTTGGTTTAAGTTTACTCTCTTTTCTTTTATCCTTGCTTTTTCCAACTGACACAATCTATTCCTATCAACAAACTAATCTATTTGAAAAATACTGGTTTTATCTTAATCAGATTATTTCCCTCGAATGGGGCACTTCTCTTATTCACGGGCGAAATGTGTTTAATGATTTTATTTTAAATTTACCAGCGACGATTGAATTAATATTTTTTGCCTTTGCCTTTGCAGCAATTATTGGCATTCCTTTGGGGGTATGGTCGGCACAACATAAGTTTAGTTATAAAGATAAAACGGTCTTATTTGGTAGTTTAATGGGTTATTCATTACCTATTTACTGGTGGGCATCAATTCTGGTACTTTTTTTCTCAGTTTCACTCGGATTGACTCCTGTTGCTGGACGTATTGGTTTTGAATATGAAATACAACCTGTAACCGGTTTTATTCTAATCGATAGCCTGATCTCCGATACACCATACAAAATTGATGCTTTTTACAATGCACTTAAACATCTGTTTCTTCCTGCCGTAGTGTTGGGTACCGTGCCCATGGCAATTTTTGTAAGAATTACCCGCTCTGCTATGATTGACGTTTTGTCCAGCGACTTCATAAGAGCCGCAAAATCAAGAGGATTAGCACATCATAAGGTCTTGTGGCACCATGCTCTGAGAAATGTAATGCTGCCTGTGTTAACTGCAATGAGTATCCAGATAAGTGTTTTACTAACCGGAATACTAATTACTGAAATAATTTTTTCATGGCCAGGAATCGGAAAATGGCTTCTTGAAGCTGTTCACCGAAGAGACTATGCAACCATTCACGGTGGTATTCTCGCAATGTCATCTCTGGTAATCATAACCAATATGGTTATTCAGGTTGTTTCACACTACTTCAATCCAGAACTCAGGTTTAAACGATGAAGCACTCTGAAATCTATTATCAGGCCGATTACATACCAGGTATGTTTGAAAACTGGTGGAAACGGTTTATTCAGAACAAACTATCCTTTGTTGCCTTGATGGGATTAGGCCTGTTTTTGCTTATCGCAATACTTGCTCCACTGATTGCACCACATGATCCTCTTGTTCAATATGACGAAGTATTTTTACCACCTTTTTGGGATACTGATGGCAATGCCAGATTTTTATTAGGAACTGACGCATTGGGCAGAGATGTTTTATCTCGGCTAATTTACGGCATCCGTCTAACCCTTGAATTGTCTGTTACAGTAGTTGTCATCGCATCAACTATTGGCGTTTTGCTGGGTGTTGCAACAACTTCAGCGCACAAATGGGTAGAAACCCTGATATTAAGATTAATGGATTTATTTTTAGCGCTACCATCTTTATTGGTAGCCATTGCTATAGTATCTGTTTTGGGAAGCGGCGTTACCAATGTAATTTATGCTGTTACCATCATTTTAATTCCACATTTTGTATTAATAACCCGCAGTGCAATACGAATTGAAATGGAAAAAGATTATGTCACTGCAATGATACTTGATGGCTCAAATAAATTTCGACTATTTTATTCAACAATTTTGCCCAACATTGTTTCTGCTCTTATCATTCAGTTAGCCGTAGCCCTATCGACAGCAGTTCTTGAGATAACAGCGTTAGGCTTTTTGGGATTAGGGGCAAGTCCGCCATCACCTGAACTGGGAACAATTTTATCAGAATCTCATATCTACATTATCAGCGCTCCCTGGACAGTTACTTTACCTGGTCTGGCTATTTTCTTTATTGTCTTTTCTATTAATCTTGTAAGTGATGGATTGATGGATACTCGGTCAAAGGAGCAATAGAATGAATCTGCTCAGAATAGAAAATCTTTCCATTAGCAGCCGAAATAATCAGGGAGAAAAGCTCTCTATAATTGATAATCTTTCTATCCAGATGAATTCAGGTGAAATCCTTGGCTTAGTGGGAGAATCCGGTTCTGGTAAGAGTATTCTGGCACTTGCCATTATGGGTCTTGTTTCTCAACATATTGAGGTGAAAGCTGATTATTTCAGTCTCGATGGCCAAGACTTGATGAAATTAAGCCATTCACAACGTAGTAAATATATTTCATCCAAAGCCTCAATGATTTTTCAAGAACCCAGAACCAATTTGAATCCCTGTTATAGTATAGAAAGACATTTGGATGAAGTGATTAACATTCATCAAAATCTTTCTCACCATAAAAGAAAAGAGCTATCTCTTGAGTTACTGTTATCTGTAGGCGTTAATGACCCTGAAATTATTCTTAAACGCTATCCTCATCAGTTATCTAATGGTATGTGTCAACGTGTCGCTATAGCTGTCGCTTTAGCTTGCAAACCTAAACTGTTAATTGCAGATGAACCAACCACCGATCTGGATGTAACCATTCAATCTCAAATACTGGACCTTTTGATTAAGCTAAATATGACTGAACAATTGGGACTGATATTAATAACACATGATTTCGCCTTGTTATCTGAATCAACTGATAAAATCGGTGTTATTTACTCAGGTAAACTGATGGAACACGCTGAATCTAAAAGTATATTAAAGAAACCTAGGCATCCCTATACGCAAGCATTAATTGGTAGTATTCCTCAACTTGGCAAAAGGCATCAATCAGGGAGTCGACTTGTCACACTGGATGGACATATTCCATCAAACGAACAACTACCTGTGGGTTGTCGATTAGGTCCTCGTTGCCCCGTTGCTACAAGACAATGTGTCAAACCGCCTGAACTGCATCTTATAGCTGATCACGGCTATGTAAGATGTCATAGGGCTGATGAATCAGCTGACATAACAAAAGGAATATAAAAAAGTGAATATCCTTAAAGTTAATCACCTGAGTAAACACTATACGGTCAATCGTGGCTTGTTACGTCGCTCTTTAGTAGTCCGAGCTGTAAATGACATCACATTTAGTCTACAAGCTGGAAAAACGCTTGCAGTGGTTGGAGAAACAGGTTCTGGCAAATCTACACTTGCCCGCCAAATTATTGGTCTTGAAAATATGACCAAAGGAGATATCGTTCTTAATGAGGTAAAGTTAAATTTTACCAATAATGATCATAGAAAGATGCGATTAAACAAAATCAGAATGATCTTTCAAAATCCTTTCGATGCACTTAATCCAAAGCTGAGAATCGGTAAAAGCCTTGAAGACACACTGATTATTAATACAACTCTGGATGCAAAACATCGTAAGGAAAAGATAATACAAACTCTTGAGACAGTTGGCTTAAGATCAGAACATCGAAAATATTATCCACATATGTTCACCAGTGGGCAAAGACAGCGTATCGCCATCGCCAGAGCTATAATTCTGGAACCCCAAATCATAATTGCAGATGAACCCTTATCTGCTCTGGATGTTTCTATTCAGGCTCAAATTTTAAATTTACTTCAGGAACTTCAGGAAAAGATGGGGATATCTTATATTTTTATTTCACACGACCTGAATGTTATAGAACATATTGCTGACCATGTGCTTGTTATGTACCGAGGTCAAATGGTTGAATATGGTAGCGTATCTCAGGTTTTTGATGATCCGAAACATCCGTACACACAAACGCTTTTTGCAAGTACACCAATGTATCAAAAGCGCTTTTCCAGTATCAAGCCCTCTCTGGGAAAAAAGAACACTGTCTATCGTGAAGATTGCTGTAATTTTTCTGCAAGGTGCTATAAAAAAGATGATAGTTGCAATATGACTTGCCCATCAATCACTACCGAAAAAGACGGGCATCAGTATCGTTGCATTAAATCAGACTGATTGATACTTTTGTCATCAGGATAATAATTTTATTCCTGTAAAGCAAGATTCCTTCTAATCTCTGCCTGCTTCCTTAAATGATTACGATAAGCAGAGTAGAGTGCATTGGAAAAATAATTCGACATAAAAGCTTTACCCTGCTGTCTTGACGAAGCATCAACTTCATCCCAATTCCCTTTTTCTACTGAAGTCAGGCTCAAAAGCGTGAAAGATTGAAATTCTTCTACAAGATCATAAACTGCCAATTCAGTTTCCGGAAGTAACATACGGAAAAACATTTGATTTGCAGAGTAGGATAAATTCGCATTATTTAATTGAACCTGGTTCAATTCCACCCACTGTAATTCTTGTTCCTTCATTTCCTCACTAATATCACCAGATGATTTAAGTTTTTCAATCAATTGTTCAGAGAATTGTCGTGCCAAATCTCTTGCTCCAGACTGCTTCAACATTAACTCAACCTGTGACTTAACGTCTTCTAGTGGTTTAGTATGAGAAGGCTGATGAGAATTAATTCTCAATACCACTACCTGCTTCTCGGAAATTTCCAACGGGGCTGAATTCAAGCGCCCATCAATAACCTCAGAGCTAAAGGCGGCTTCTATAATTCTGGGATCGGAAAAGATACCAGCACCTCCACTTTTACCAAAGAGCGGGCTTGTCTTTAATTCAATGCCTGTTGCTTCTGCTGTTTCAACTAATGAATCAGCAATTTCAAATGATTTGTCCTTAAGAACTTCTATCTGACTGAAATAAAGTTCTGATGCTCTTTGCTGTTTTAACTCTGCAACAACATCATTCCTTGCCACATCTAAAGGAACAACTTCTCCTTCAATAATATTGGTCAACTTAAGTATTTGATAGCCATCTTCGATTTTAACAGGTTCAGTTACATCACCAACTTTGCCAAGTTTTTCAACCGCAAATTCAGCAGCCTCTTCAAGACTGCCTTTAGGTAAGACACCTAAATCACCACCTGTTTCTCTGGTTGGAATATCGTCAGATTCTGTTTGAGCAATAGCTGAAAAGTCTTCCCCTTGCTTGATTCGTTGGCTAATTGATTGAGCTTTTTGCAATGCCTCATCATCGCCAGAATCAGAGAGGATTAAAATATGTGAATATTGACGTTCTTCTTCACTTCTATATATGGCTGAATTATTTTGATAAAAAGACATTATTTCATCTTCAGTTAATTCTATTCGGTTTTCCAAGTCTTCTGCCTTGAGCTCCACATACTCGACTGAAACCATTTCTTCAACTCTGAACTGCTCAATATTTTGCTGATAATATTGTTCAAATTGTGCTTCATCGATCTGAACTTTATCAAGAAATTTCTCGACAGATACAACCAAAGCCTTTCCACTTCTCTTTTGATTAACAGTTTGATGCAGGTTTTTCAATTCATAATCCAAAACAAACTCGGAATTTAATAAACCATCTGACAACTGACCAACGACTTCCTGAGTCTCTATCATTTGTTTAAACTGATTTCTCGAAATACCTGCTTGCTGAATGATTCTGTCAACCAAATATGATGAATATTTTCCGTCTTCCTGATATGAAGGATTGTTTTGAATTACGTCTCTCAAGGCTGCGGTTGATAATCTTAAACCAAAGTTCTCGGTGGAATGTTCAATCAGTTTTCTGGAAATAACTTGCTGAAGGACATTTTCTCTAAAGTTTCTTTCATCCTCATCCGTTTTGACGTTATTTTGGTAATATTCCGCTCTACTTTGCTTAACATTTTCGTAGGCCACCTGAAACTCATTCTGAGAAACACTTTTCCCATTAACGGTCACAACAGCATTTTGGTCACCCAAAAAGAATGCTGCAGTGAAATAACCTGCGAAAATAAATGAAAATACAATGATGAAAATAATTGCCTTCATCCAGGGCTTTTTAGCGCCTTCTCTAATACTATCCAACATTTGTTACTTGCTCTCGGAATTAATCATCTTGGAAAAAATTCTTGACTCAGAATGTTCAATTTACTGATATCAAAATTAATACTGACTAAAAATCAGTCTACAATTTACCTTTTCTATCAATACAGATTTGTTTCTGCATTTGTTCACAATTTATATATTACATGCAAAGAAAACGCGCCAGTAAAGGCGCGTATAATTCTTTGGCGGAGCGGACGGGACTCGAACCCGCGACCCCCGGCGTGACAGGCCGGTATTCTAACCAGCTGAACTACCGCTCCCAAATCAACCCTATTCAATCGAAAATCCATTTATCCCAAACTTCACTGAATAAACAGCAAACAATTTACAGGTTGGTGGGCGCTGCTGGGCTCGAACCAGCGACCCTCGCCTTGTAAGGGCGATGCTCTCCCAACTGAGCTAAGCGCCCTCAAATTACCTCTAGTTTACCGCGTCCTTTAAGCCTTTACCAGCTTTGAAGCCTGGAATTCTAGCCGCAGGAATCTGGATTGCAGCACCGGTCTGTGGATTACGTCCGGTACGAGCTGCTCTGTCTTTTACAGAAAATGTTCCAAAACCAACCAAAGTTACCTGATCGCCTTTACGAAGTGTTTCAGTAATAGTATCAATAACAGCATCCAATGCACGTGCAGCTGAAGCTTTAGAAATATCAGCACCTGATGCGATAGCATCTACTAGTTCAGATTTATTCACTTAATTCCCCTTTAATTTTTATCTGTGAAAGTTTGAAGCCCGAAAAGAATCTATTCGCGCTTCGCCGATAACTTTATACCAATGGTTTAAATTACCTGTCAAGCAACAATTCACTATAAAGTAAGAAAAACTACTGCATTGGTTAAAATTACTGCATATTTCCCCTTTTTTTGTCAAAAAAGCAGCTTTTAAAACAAAAATTGAGTCAATTTTTTTCAAGCCACAATTAATGTGGTTTGATGTATTCTTCGTCTTTTTCGTCTTGATTTTTCACTTCCGTCAAAGACTTTTCCTGATTAACCAGAGGTGTTGGCAAGCTAATCAATGCTTTTTCCAACACTTCATCAATCCATTTTACAGGTATTATCTCCAATCCTTCGATGACATTATCCGGAA
>Ga0224501_10003618_pt1 | contig 12192 bp, 8 predicted proteins | sample SF_Oct11_sed_USG_4_FD_169105 | JGI IMG/M metagenome (GOLD analysis project Ga0224501, IMG submission 169105) | Sediment microbial communities from San Francisco Bay, California, United States - SF_Oct11_sed_USGS_8_1 | ecosystem: Environmental > Aquatic > Marine > Sediment | place: USA... | reverse complement strand
CCATCTACCCAGACGTCATCGAGTCGGCCGGTGCCAAGTCGGGCAAGGCGCACCTGATTAAATCGCATCACAATGTCGGCGGCCTGCCCGACTACATGCAGCTCAAGCTGTGTGAGCCGCTGCGTGAGCTGTTCAAGGACGAGGTGCGCAAGCTCGGCGTCGAACTCGGCCTGCCCTACGATATGGTCTACCGCCACCCCTTCCCGGGCCCGGGTCTTGGCGTGCGCATCCTCGGAGAGGTGAAGAAGGAGTATGCCGACATCCTGCGTCTGGCCGACCACATCTTTATCGAGGAGCTGATGAAGGCCGACCTCTACCACAAGACCTCGCAGGCCTTCACCGTCTTCCTGCCGGTCAAGTCCGTGGGAGTTACCGGTGACGGTCGTCGTTATCAATATGTCGTCGCCCTGCGTGCCGTCGAGACCATCGACTTCATGACCGCCCGCTGGGCGCACCTGCCGTACGACTTTCTCGACCATGTTTGTCGGCGGATTGTTAATGAGGTGTCGGGTATTTCGCGGGTTGTTTATGACATTACCGGGAAGCCGCCTGGGACGATTGAGTGGGAGTGATGTGAAAAAAGGCGACCGAATGGTCGCTTTTTTGTTTACCTCAGAGCGAGATGCTCACAGTTGTTGCAATCTAGTGTGGGCTATTTGGTTTGGAACCCCCATGTATTAGCCAAGAGACTTTCTAGACCAGTGTACTCTTCGCTTCTCGCGAGAATGAAGTTTGGCTTTTTGAACAGTGCGCGTACCCCTTCGCTGGCTTTTAGCCCCTCTTCACTCATTAGAGCATCGGTGATCTGCTGACGTAACTCATCGCTAATCTTGGGTCCTACGCTGAAGGTGCGATCTGGATAGCCACGGGTCTCCATTTTAAGCAACTTGAGTTCCGCCTTCTCCTCATCACTCAACTTCCCCCATAGCTTGTCTCTGAATACGACAGCATCCCCCCGATCTTTCTGAATGCACTCTAGCAGCTTTTTAAAGCCCTGATTACGTACGAGTGTAGGTTGCGTTATCGGGTTTGGGTAGTGGGAGAGGAACGCCATTGTAAGCATATTGGGTGGCGCAAAGGCACATACGTGAGCAGTTTCAAGTTCCTCGATAGAATTGAATCGTGAATCTTTTTTTGTTGCGACAACGATTCTTATCTCGCCGGGAAAACGTACGATCGGAGTGTAGTTTAATGAAACCATGCGCCAACTGGTATAATGGGGGCCATCGAACACCATATCGTAATGCCCCTGGCGCATTTTAGATGAGTAGGTCAGAAAGTTGAATGGTATCTCAATCCTGAATTGTTTACCTGTTGCCTTGTTAAGGTAATCAACTAAAGGTGTATAGGCCTTTTGGGTGGCCTCTCTGGAGTGTGTTGGTGCGGTAGCAAAGATAATAATATCCTCAGCCAGGGCACTTGCATTAGCTACTAATAGCCATGTGATGATAATTGCGCGGACGATCGTGGACATCGACTCCTCCTTGATCTTTTGTTATAGATTTAATTTGTTATTGGTTGATTTTGTATCAACAGCCCAATGCTAACAATTAACTGAATCGCTGACAAACTGCATATTATTGGTGTTTTATGATCTGCTAATATTCCTGTAAGTCATTGTTGGTCATGGTTTAACTTTGATCCGATATATCGTACCACTCTGATAAGCCCCCACATAAACCTCCCCATCCTCTCCCTCCCCAAACGTACTAATCAACAACCCATCATCCCGAAAATAATCTATCGCTAAACTGAGCAGGGATTTCGGGTCGTAGAGGGTTTTATGCTGTATCACCGTGCCATCTTTATACCTTAATCCCCAGATCGCCTGGTTAACGAAATCGCCGTAGAGGTAGGTGCCGCACAGCTCTGGGATCGCCCTGCCGCGGTAGACGTAGCCGCCGGTGATGGAACGTCCTACCTCATGGGTATAGCTGTAGATGGGCAGGGTGTAGCCCTTCTTATTACAGTTGGGATTCACACCAGGTGTGCATTGCGGCCCTTCCATCACGCGCCAGCCGTAGTTTTTTCCCTTTTCGATAATGTTGATCTCTTCGATCTCGTCCTGGCCCACGTCGGCGGCGTAGAGTTGACCTGTTTTGCGATCAAAGGAGAAGCGCCAGGGGTTGCGCAGGCCGTAGGCGTAGATCTCGGGGCGGGCGTTAGGGGTGTGGATAAAGGGATTGTCGGCGGGGATGGTGTAGGCCTTGCCATTCTCTTTGTTGTCTACATCAATACGCAGAATGGTGCCCAGCAGTGTGCTGAGGTTCTGACCGTGATTTTTCGGATCGTTGCCTGATCCGCCGTCGCCGACGCCGATGTAGAGATAACCATCCGGCCCGAATGCGAGCTGACCACCATTGTGGTTACCCCACGGCTGGTCGATAGTGAGGAGGATACGTTCGCTTTTGGCATCAATGGTCGTGTCGGTGAAGTGAAACTCGGAGATGACGGTTTTCAACATTGGCCGTTTGGCGGTGTAGTTGAGGTATAACAGGCCGTTGGTTTTAAATTCAGGGTGGAATGCGATCCCCAAAAGGCCGCGCTCGCCGCCAAAGCTGATCTGATCGCTAATATCGAGTAGTGGGTGCTCCTGTAATTTGCCGTTGGCGATGAGGTGGATTGTCCCTGCCTGCTCAAGTATGAACAGTCGTCCGCTGCCGTCGCCGGCATGGGTGATGGCGACCGGGTTCTGCAACCCCTTTGCTACGACCTGCAACTGAATGTCAGGGATGAAGTTGCCCTCATTGCTGCCACTGGCAAGCGCACTCTGGCAGAGAATGAGGGGGGTAATTAGAGGAATGAGTCGATTAAACATGATCATCTTATCCGCTGAGATTACTTCCAATCATAGAACAGTTGGAAGCGAGTGTTGAGTTTGCGTCACAAAACCACAAACTGTTAGTCATGAGGATCTGGACACTTCACCCGAAATATCTGGACGGCAAAGGGCTGGTCGCCCTGTGGCGTGAGACCCTGCTGGCGCAGAAGGTGCTGCTGGGCGAGACCAAGGGCTATCGCAATCACCCGCAGCTTGAGCGCTTTCGCACGGCTGGCAATCCCGTCGGGGCGGTGGCGAGTTACCTGCGCGAGGTGGTTGCTGAGGCGCAGCGGCGCGGTTACAACTTCGATGCCTCGAAGATAGTGAACCGTCGATACCGAGGGCGGATCACCGTGACCACCGGCCAGGTGGCATACGAGCGTGCGCACCTTCGGTGCAAGCTGGTGCAGCGGGCACCGCAGTGGTTGCCACTGTTGCAGGATGAATGGGAACTTGAGTTACACCCGGTATTCAAATTGGTGGATGGGTTGGTAGAGCCGTGGGAAGTGGTTTGAACCGCGATGGCTGTTACCATACACTGCAATGATACAAACCAATAATAACACTTGAATTTTATGCGTATTCTTCTCTTTATCTCTCTCTACCTCGCCATCTATGGTGGGATGCACTACTACCTCTATCGGTCTCTGCGGCGGGGGTTTGCGTTGACTGGCCGGTGGCATATTGCGCTAGTCGTTTTTCTTGTTCTGATGATACTGGGGCCGCTCAGCACGCGCGGACTGGAGACGATTGAGTGGCACGCCGCGGCAGAGGGGTGGGCGGTACTGGTCTTTGGCTGGATGGGGTTGCTGGTGATGTCGATCACCCTGTTCTTTTTTATCGATATCGGGCGCTACCTCTACCGACTCCTCTATTTTGTTAAGCGACAGAAGATCGCCCCAGAGCAACTCCCCTGGCGTGCGCTGATTAGCGCGGTGTTTGTGATTAGTGCTGGTGCCTCGGTCTATGGCTACTTTGCGGCGAAGGAGATCCGGATTGAGCTGGTCACTATCTCCACCGATAAACTGCCCGCCGGGATAACGAGTTACCGCATGGTGCAGCTGACCGACGTCCATCTGGGGGTGATGACCGATGCGGTGTGGCTGGAGCGCATTGTTAACGAGGTGAATGGCCTCAAGCCGGATCTGATTGTGACTACGGGTGACATTATCGACAGTCGCATCGGTTCTGCAGCCCCCTATCAGCAGACGCTGGCGAAGCTGCAGGCTCCCGATGGCAAGTATGGGGTGGCGGGTAACCATGAATTCTTTGCCGGTATAGACAAGTCTGTGGCCTTTATGGAAGAGGCCGGTTTTGTGATGCTGCGAGGCAGTTCCGCCAAAGCGACGCCGTGGCTGCACCTGCATGGTGTGGATGACCGCGAGGGTAGGCACAGCGGGGTGAAAGTCGAGGATCATGAGGCACCATTGATGCAGGCGGCTGAGCAGCAGGTCTTCAATCTGGTATTGAAGCACCAGCCTGTGATACGTGATGAGAGTGTTGGCAGATTTGACCTGCAACTGGCAGGGCACGTGCACCAGGGGCAGATCTTCCCCTTTCGCCTTGCCACCTGGATCGCCTATCCGGTGGCGATGGGGATGAGTGAGCTGGGCAAGGGCTCATCCATCTACGTCAGCCGTGGCACCGGCACCTGGGGGCCGCCGATGCGGGTGATGGCGCCACCCGAGATCACACTATTCGAGTTTTTGCCCATGAGATGAGCTACAGGCCTTGAAATCGCCGCGCCGGCCAATATCTAAACACTATTGTTAGTTATTGGGTGCGTACATTAGAGCGATCATGAACAGTAGTTACCTCTCCCTGTTCGGGTTGGAGTACGACCCGCTTCTCTTCCTCCTCTCCTGTGTGGTGGCCTTTTTTACCTCCTATATGGCTCTGGGGCTACGCCAGGCACTGATTGGTGACTCTGGCCGTACGATCTGGCTCTGGGCCGGGGGGTTCTCGTTGGGCTCCGGGATCTGGGGGATGCACTTCATTGGTCTACTTGCCTGGCGGGTGCCGATGCCCCTGAGCTATGACCCCTGGTTGGTGATCTACTCGCTTGTGATAGCCGCAGCGGCATCGATGGTGGCGTTGATTGCCATTCGCCATGAACGCCCAACACAGTCCGTTCTGCTGGTGGGTGGTACGGTGATGGGTCTGGGGATCGCCTCTATGCACTTTAGCGGCATGGAGGCGGTAGAGATGGGGGCAATGGCTTACAGCACTCCATTGGTCATCCTCTCCATTGCCATCGCGGTAATTGCCGCGAATGTTGCGCTGCGCATTGTCTGTTATTTCGATGATGAGCGTCGCCGCGGAAAAGTGTTACTTAAGGGTGTGGCAGCACTGGTCATGATGACGGCGATTACCGGTATGCACTATACGGGTATGGCGGCGATGGAGATGCCACAAATGGCACATGGATTTACCGTGAGTCAGGGTAATGAGGCATTGGCACTGGCGATTGCAGTGGTGATGATTCTGGTAATGGGGCTAGCTGTGTTGCTGGCTGGAACGCGCCGTCAGATGAGTAGTGGCCACCGTCTTGCCATGCTGCTTGGGGTGAATGCTGCGGGTATTGCGATTGTGGCCAGTGTGGCGATTTTATTGCTTTACCAAAACTCGGTCGAACAGCAGCGTGAGCGTCTTGGGGATGCGGTGCGAAGCCAGGCACGACTGATTGAAGCGGTAGCACGCTTTGATGCCATCAACAGTCAGGATGCACATGTGGATGGGGCCAAGGGGGCCACGGTAGAGCAGATTAGCGACAGTCATCAACACTTTCAGGGGCTGGGCGATAGCGGTGAGTTGATACTGCTTGAACGGGCAGGGGACGGCATTCTGGTATTGAGTAATACCCGTCAGGAGAATATGCGCAAGGGGCTTACACTGCACCGGGAGAATAGTCGCGCAATCCTCTTTAATCGGGCCCTGAGTGAGGCAGCAGGGTGGATGTTTACCCGAGACCCCCACTATGGCCAGGAGGTGCTGGCGGTGTATGAGCCGTTGAGCCACTACAACCTGGCGATTGTGGCGATGATGGATCTGGAGGAGATCCGTGCCCCATTTATACAGGCGACGTTGCTTACCCTGCTGGCGACCCTCTTTGTGGTGGTGATGAGTTCAGGGCTGGTCTTCACTATTACCAATCGGGTGATCTGTTCACTAAAAGATGCGCTCGATATGGGCGAGCAGTTGGAGACGCAATTGCGAGAGGCGAATAGTGAGCTGGAGCAGCGCGTTGCGGAGCGTACCGTGGCGCTGAGTGAGAAAAATGCTGCTCTGGATCAGGCACTCATAGATGCCCGTGCTGCTACCAGGGCGAAGTCGGAATTTGTGGCCAACATGTCGCACGAGATCCGCACCCCGATGAATGGCATCCTCGGCATGCTTACTCTGTTGCAGGATAGTGAGCTGGATGTAGAGCAGCGTGACCGGGTCAATACCGCACTCAGCTCTGGTGAGTCTCTGCTGACCATCCTTAACGATATTCTCGATTTTTCCAAGATCGAGGCGGGCAAGATGACGCTGGATAGTCACGACATGGATATTCAGAAGACGGTTGAGGATGTGGTGGCGCTGTTTGCGCAAAAGGCCGATGACAAGGGGGTGGAGCTGCTCGCCGACCTGACGGGGGCGGGGGGAGATATCATGGTGAAGGGGGATAGTACCCGCTTTCGCCAGGTGCTCTCCAATCTGTTGGGCAATGCGGTGAAGTTCACCGAACAGGGCGAGATCATCGTGCGGGTGACCAAGCCCGAAGATCAGCCCGAGGGAAAACTGCTGTTGCGATTTGAGGTGAAGGACAGCGGCATCGGTATCAGTGAATCGGCGCAGAGACACATCTTTGAGGCATTTAGTCAGGCCGATGGCAGCACTACACGCCACTTCGGCGGCACCGGGCTGGGGCTTAGTATCTCATCACAACTGGTAGCGCTGATGGGTGGAGAGATAGGGGTGGACTCTAAGCCGGACGATGGTAGCACCTTCTGGTTTACCTGTTGCTTTGGGGAGGTGACAGAGAAGAGTCAATTAACCATCGGTAGCGAAGAACTTAAACGGCTGCGCACACTGGTGGTCGATGACAATCCGGTTAATCAACGCATACTCAGCAAGCATCTGAGTGACTGGCAGATGAGTTACGACGTTGCCAGTGATGGAATCGAGGCTCTGGAGTGGCTCAGAAAGGGACAACATATGGGATCGCCCTACGACCTTGTGTTACTCGACATGATGATGCCCGGCATGGATGGCAAAGAGGTGGCTGAAGTCGTAAAAAGTTCCACAGATTATGGTGCACCGAAAATCATACTGCTTACCTCTGCCTCAATTAGTTGCACCGAGGAGTCGTTAAAGGCGAAGTTGTTTTATGCCTGCATCAGTAAGCCGGTACGTCACACCGTACTGTTCGATAATATTCGTCACCTGTTTGGTAAGGTTGAGGTCAATAAACCGAAACTGGAGGATGAAGGGAGAGGGGTGGTGCTGCGTACCGATGCCCGTATTCTGCTAGCCGAGGACAACAGTGTGAACCAGAAGGTGGCACTGGGGATGTTAAAAAAATTCGGATTTAATGCTGAAATTGTTAATGATGGGGTAGAGGCGTTGCAGGCGGTACAGACAAAAAGCTATGACCTGATCTTTATGGATATGCAGATGCCAAATATGGATGGTTATGAAGCGACTAGACGTATTCGTGATTTGGGTGGTCACTATAGTCGGTTGCCCATTATTGCCATGACCGCCAATGCCATGGAGGGAGACCGTGAAAAGTGCCTCGCCTACGGCATGGATGACTATATCAGCAAGCCGATCAAGCGAGGCACTCTGCAACAGGTACTCGACCTGTGGTTAAGGGCGGACAGCGTGGCGGTTTAACCACTACTCTGACTGTTTCCTTTGCGGTGTGGCTTTTTGAGCTTTAGCTTCTTTTTAGGCCCATCTTTTGCCTCACCTTTTGGTGGTCCCTTACGTTTGAACCCTTTCTTCTCACCATCACCATGCAGTTTTGAGATGTTGAGCTTCTGCCCCGCTACCCAGACGTTCTTCAGGTGGAAGAGGGCATCTCTGGGCATCCCCTGCGGCAGGTCTACCAGGCTGTAGTCGTCGAAGATCTTGATGCGACCGATATTACGGCTCTCCAGATTGGCCTCGTTGGCGATGGCACCGACAATGTTGCCCGGTTGCACGTCGTGGTTACGCCCTACCTCAACGCGATAGGTCTCCATGCCTTCATCACTGCGCGGCTTGCGTTTGAACTCATCGTGTCCCTTACCGAAGCGCTCCTTCTCCGGCCTCTCCTCACGCGGCCTGTGCTCACGTTGCGGTTTGTCCTTGAGTAGCAGCGGGCTATCGCCCTGCAGCAGCTTGGCCAGGGCGGCAGCGATCTCGATCGCCGGCACGTTGTGCTCCTGCTCGTACTGTTCCACCAACTGCTGACAGAAGCCGAGGTTGTCCTCGGTGGCGAGGGTGTCGGTGATCTTCTGCTTGAAGCTGGCGATGCGCTTGTCGTTGATCACCTCGGTGGTGGGGAGCTGCATCTCCTCGATCTTCTGCCGCGTCGCCTTTTCGATGGCAAATAGCATGCGCTTCTCGCGCGGGGCGATGAAGAGGATCGCATCGCCTTTGCGCCCGGCGCGACCGGTGCGGCCGATGCGGTGGACGTAGGACTCGGTATCGTGCGGCACGTCGTAGTTGATGACGTGGCTGATGCGCGGCACGTCGAGGCCACGGGCCACCACGTCGGTGGCGACGATGATGTCGAGTTTGCCGGATTTCAGTGCGTCGACGATCTTCTCGCGCATCTGCTGCGGGATATCGCCGTTGAGTGCAGCGGCGGCGTGGCCGCGTGCCTGCAGCTTCTCGGCGAGCTCCTCGGTAGCGATTTTGGTGCGTACGAAGACGATGATGCCGTCGAACTCCTCGGCCTCAAGGATGCGGGTGAGGGCATCGAGTTTGTGCAGGCCGCTGACAAACCAGTAACGCTGGCGGATGGTCTCGGCGGTGGTAGTCTTCACCTTGATGGTGATCACCGCCGGGTCATTGAGATATTTCTTGGTGATGCGACGGATCTCCTCCGGCATCGTGGCTGAGAAGAGTGCGATTTGCCGCTCAGGCGGGGTCTCGCTGAGCACCCACTCCACATCGTCGATAAAGCCCATGCGCAGCATCTCGTCGGCCTCGTCAAGCACCAGAGCGTTGAGTCCATCGAGCTTGAGTGTGCCACGGCGCATGTGGTCCATCACCCGCCCCGGGGTGCCGACAACGACGTGTACACCACGCTGTAGCTGTTTGAGCTGGGTACGGTAGTCCTGGCCACCGTAGATCGGCATCACATGCAGACCTTTCAGGTGGTGGGCGTAACGTTGAAACGCCTCGGCTACCTGGATCGCCAGCTCGCGGGTGGGGGCGAGTACCAGTACCTGTGGTTCGTTGCGACTTAAGTCGATGCGCGAGAGCAGCGGCAGGGCGAAGGCGGCGGTCTTACCGGTGCCGGTCTGCGCCTGACCCAATACATCACGGCCAGCCAGCAGGTAGGGAATGGTCTCGGCCTGGATCGGCGAGGGGGTCTCGTAGCCGATCTCATCAAGGGCTTTGAGAATAGGGGCACCAAGGCCCAGTTCGCTAAACGCGGGCTGTGCGGGGGAATCTGCGGACATGGAGTCTTACCTGAAAAGTCCCGAAAGGGAGTGAGAATTGACCTATTATAGCATGGATAATGGAGTACCAACTGGAATATTCAAATAAACTTATATAGAACATTAAATTTCTCTCCCCCCTGTGGTTCAATAGTGCCATGTCTATCGAACTCGAATCCCCCGATCTCCACTGGATGCGCTGTGCACTGGTGTTGGCCACCCTCGCCGCGCGCGAGGGGGAGGTGCCGGTGGGGGCGGTGATCGTCAGGGATGGTGAACTCATCGCCGAGGGGCGCAATAGCCCCATCGCCGGTAACGACCCGACCGCCCACGCCGAGATACAGGCGCTGCGGGCTGCAGGAAGGGCCCTCAACAACTACCGTCTGGGTGGCACCACCCTCTATGTTACCCTGGAGCCCTGCCCGATGTGCGCTGGGGCGATGGTTCACGCCCGGGTGGAGCGGGTAGTCTTCGCCGCCACCGACCCGCGTACTGGCGCAGCCGGATCCATCTACAACATTCTGCAAAGTAACGAGCTTAACCACCGCTGTGAGGTGCAGGGTGGGGTGCTGGCGGAGGAGAGCGCGGCGCTGTTGCGGGAGTTTTTTCGCTCCAGGCGCTAGTCGATAAGGGAATACCCGACTACAACACTCCATATTTAATCGCTATGCTGAAGCTGTGATGATTAGTGAGGAGTTTCCCATGAGGTGGCTGTCTACCCTCTCCCTGATGCTGTTTCTAATACCGCTCGCCCAGGCGGCCGACTATCCGCCTTCCCTGGTAGAGATGAAGCTGGTGCAGGTTGCACCCCACAGCTACTACGTGCAGGGGCAGGCGGGCACCGCGACCGAAAACGAGGGCTTTATCTCTAATGCCGGGGTGGTGGTGACCGAGGCGGGGGTGGTGATCATCGATGCCCTGGGGACACCGTCATTGGCACAGAAGCTGATGCAGCAGATCCGCACCGTGACCGATAGGCCGGTGGTGAAGGTGATTGTTACCCACTACCACGCCGACCACGTCTTTGGCCTGCAGTACTTTAAGGAGCTAGGTGCGGAGATTATTGCCCCGGCCGGCGCAGAGAAGTATCTGGAATCAGATACGGCAAAGGAGCGGCTGGAGGAGCGACGCTTTTCGCTGGAGCCCTATGTCAATGACGATACCCATCTGGTGTGGCCGGATCGTTACGTCGAATCAGCCGAGGAGTTGCTGGTCGGCGGTATCAACTTTCGTCTAACGGTGATCGGCGATGCCCACTCCGATGCCGATATGACCGTCTATGTGGAGAACGATCGGGTGCTCTACTCGGGCGATGTGATCTTCGAGGGGCGTGTCCCCTTCCTCGGCAGTGCCAATACCAGACTATGGCTCAAGGTGCTCGATGAGATGAACAGCGCCAACCTGGCGGCACTGGTCTCGGGCCATGGCGCCTATCAGAAGGCGCCGGTAAAGGCGGTGGGGATGACTCACCGCTACCTCTCCTACCTGCGTGAGACGATGGGGGCCGCGGTGGAGGAGCTGATGCCGTTTGATGAGGTCTATGATGCCACCGACTGGTCAGAGTTTGAAAAACTGCCCGCCTTTGAGGCGGCGCACCGGCGTAACGCCTATCAGGTCTTTCTTTCGATGGAGCGGGAGTTTCTGGCCGAGTAGTTACAGTGCCGGGCTATCGATGCTGATGGCACGAGAGGGTGGGGTGAAGCTCGGTTTTTCCTTCTCCATCTGCCAACTGAGAATGGCATAGTAGCTGCGGATATGTTCGACGTAATGTACCGCCTCATTGCCACGGGCGTAGCCGTGTTTGGTCTTGTTGTACCATTTGCGCTTGCGCAGCAGCGGCAGGTTCTCTTTGACATCTTTCCAGCTGTCGGGGTTGCCGCCGCGTGACTCGGTGAGCTTGCGCGCATCCTCCAGGTGGCCATAGCCAATATTGTAGGCGGCGAGGGCAAGCCAGGTACGGTCTGGTTCCTTAATCCGTTCTGGTACCTTTTTCATCAGTTGACTCAGGTAGAGGGCACCACCGCGGATGCTCTCGACCGGATCGGTTCGTTCATTGACACCCAGTTCCCCGGCGGTTACCTCGGTAAGCATCATGATCCCCTTGACCCCGGTGGGGGAGACCGCACTGGGGTCCCAGTGTGACTCCTGATAGGCGGCAGCGGCGACCAGCATCCAGTCGACGCCAAACTCCTTGCCGGCATATTCGAACAGGTGCTGGTACTCGGGGAGACGCTGTTTGATATGCAACTGGAAGGTGCGGGTGCCGACGTAGTCGAAGCGTTCCAGATGGCCATAATAGCGCTCGATCAGCTTATCCAGCTCGCCGTTCTCCTTGATGCGATTGAAGTAGTCGCTGGCGGCGTTGTAGATGGAATCATCCTTAAACTTGGGGAAGGCCCAGGCGAGGGGTTCGGGTTCGCTCAGGTCGAAGGCGACGCGCAACTCCGGATAGAAGCGCTGGTTCATCATCACCTCGTTGGAGTCGGCGACGGTGTAGTCGATCAACTCCTCCCACACCAGGGTCAGCAGCTCTTCGCTCCCCGCTTCACTATTCTCACGCCAGCTCAGATTGTGGTAGTCGGTGTGCAGTTTGTGGAGCTGCTCCTCGTGGCTGCTGTTGGCGACGATCTCCAGCACACCGTCGAGGTGGTTGAGGCTCTTCGGTTTTTTGGTACCGGTACGGTAGATGAGTTGTTGGGTGATCTGCTGATAGGGAGGGGTAAAGCGTGC
>Ga0224501_10003617_pt1 | contig 12193 bp, 8 predicted proteins | sample SF_Oct11_sed_USG_4_FD_169105 | JGI IMG/M metagenome (GOLD analysis project Ga0224501, IMG submission 169105) | Sediment microbial communities from San Francisco Bay, California, United States - SF_Oct11_sed_USGS_8_1 | ecosystem: Environmental > Aquatic > Marine > Sediment | place: USA... | reverse complement strand
GTCACTCGGTTCGCCTCAGCCTCAGCCTATTCTAGGTAACCGAGTATGCTCTATCAGCTCATATACGCGATAAGGGGCGTGCTGAAAGTTGACATTGGTGAGACTTTATCTTAAACGATCTTAGTACGAAACCGGATACACTCGAATGTTGCTAGGTAATTTGACTAATTTCTGAGCGAGCAATTTGATTGGTTAATGAGTCGGACGTCCTAAGGCAGATGAGGCATATTTTTTCCCTGGGAAGCGAACGCTTGGGCATCTGAGGGAGCTTTCGAGGCAGATCAGAGAAGGCTTTTATAGTCCCATTTTTTGTGTGGTTGGGCGTCTGTTTTGAGAGTCTGATCCGAGGCGGACCGGACGCAGCTTGACTATAAAAACGCCTTTATTCACCAAAAACACTGGTCACTGTCGTACCTGCCCTGCATATATATTGCCCTTGGGCGCACTGAGTCACAACCCTGCCAACGCAAAATCCAGTTCTCAATATAGAACGTGAATTGTGTTGTCTTCTCATTTCATGAACTTTGTGACCAGTGTTATTGCTATCAGTCCAAAGCGAGTGCTCGTATACGTGTAAAAGGTATTATTTGTCTATGGGAGTTCCTCATAAGGGTGCTTTACGGTGAACTGCTGAGCTGTCCATGCAGTCAAGCCGGTGTCAGTGACTCACTGAACATTGCCACTCTGCAGGCGGGCTATTATTTTTTTCATCGGTCGTATTCTTTCAGGTCATGAGCAATGCCAAGGCTTTAGCCAAAGGCCTGCTTAGTCGTGGGTATGAGCTCGTAGCAGGAGGCACCGATAACCACCTGCTACTGTGGGATTTGAGACCCAAGGGTATGGACGGAAGTCGTGTCGAAAGAATTAGCGAGCTTTGTGAGATCAGCGTTAACAAGAACACATGTCCAGGAGACAAAAGTGCCTTCAACCCCGGTGGCATCAGACTCGGTAAGTGAAAGACAGCCTTCATTATATTACAGCTGGACAAAAAAAACGCTAATTGGGAGTAAGGGATGTCAAAGGCAGGACGGAAATATTTTATGACAACAAGCAGACGTCGGTCTGTGTTTAACCTTCTTGATCATGCGTAACCCAAATTGAACCAGTAATGAATGTATTTCAAGTTATCTTCATTTTTTTTATCACTTGTGTTTCCTATGTTGCACAGATTTCCAGAACTCCAAAAATTTACATACAGAATAGTTCTAATCTCGGGAATTGTTTGCAGTGGCACTTATTCGTTGAATGGTATATTCTTTGAATTTACTTATTTTATTTGCTGACCATATAACCAAACAAACACTTCCATGGGTCTGTTTGTAGGAACTCCCGCTGTGACCTCACGTGGAATGGTTGAGTCGGATATGGAAATGGTTGCTGGCTATCTCGATGAGACTGTGGATATCGCGAGAGCCGCCAAGGCCAAGACAAGTAAATCTTGAGGATTTGCTTAACAATACTTCTCGATAAGAGTGATGTGCTTAGGTTGACGGATCACCACCCTCCAAAGACCATCCATTCAGTCTTGTAGCTTGTGCTTCACACTGAACCAGCGGGTGCTCTAACAGAGTGGAGCGGGCCTTGGACATAGTCAGCTTCCACTATGTTAAACCTGCCGGGGCAGCAACTTGATTAGTTGCTTTCTTTGTCGCACTGTGACCAACATCAAATCAATGTTGGATAAAAATGCTATAAAACTAGCGTGGGAAGGTTATGGAGAACTCGTGGTGAATTGAAATGATAGTTTCAGCAATCATTCTTGCTGTTTGCCCACTCCAATAGACTCTTTCTTGTCAATGTATGCAAGTTTCCCATAGGATTAACCACTGTTAACCCAGCTGTTGTATCATTGCCAATTATCTGCTTTTTTAAATTTTAGAAACTCTCAAAGAATTCAAGGACTTGGTGATGATGGACAGTGAAATTAAAGGAAGAATTGGAGATCTAAAATCTCGTGTTACGAGCTTTGCCGAAAAATTCCCAATGCCAGGCTATGATGGTCATTAAACCAGCTGGTACAACTGCTACCCAGTGCAATGGATAGTTATGGACAATAGTCTGGACAGAGAAGCTTGCCAGAATAATAGTAAGCCGTAATGGTGATATTTGCTACTAACGCATCTACCCTTTTGCTATTAGTCTGGGTATTGGCCTACATGTGCATGTATATATGCATGTATACATGTACATGTATATATGCATGTACATGGTCTCATAATTATTGTAAAATGCTCAATGCGGATCTGATCGGGTATTTAATAAATGCCATCATGAACAAACAAAACTACACTTGTCACTCCCGTCTACATCACTGGCATAGATAGATTTAGCATAAGTTTTGGCGCAAGTTTGCATGCACAAACCTGATATCTTTATTTTAGCTCAGTAATGTGAACTCAGAATAATAATTACTATAAATACTACTCCTGCAGTACTCCGGCCACCAGGTGTCATTATATCTCATTTGCCGATCACCGACACAAACAGGTTGTCACCTCCATTACAGAAAGCCCAGCTACCACGATGTGAATGCACAAGTTATTAGTAAATAGGTGGGTAATTAAGTTACTATACCACATAATCCGTGGAAGTGCTATCTGTGAAACGAAATGGTTTTATTATTTCTGGAAATAACGAGACAGTTCACTATGCCATGAAGCTTCATGGCTTAGCCAGATTCGACATGATCAATTGGGAAAAAGACTTGTTAAGGTTAGTAATTGTTTATCCGATCCATCTTCCTCGAGATCCTGAGAATTTCCTAGTTGTGAATGTTAGACGCATCATTACCATGGAATACATGTAATACTATCCATGGGAAAAACCATACATGTACATATTAACTCTCAACGAAACAAAAATACTATGCTTTCATCCGGTGTATAATTATTACCAGGTAAATCTTTACAAAATCCTAAAGATAAGCGGTGTATAATGTACTAGGTGTGAATACCTTTAGGTTTATGCGGTTTTTTGCTCGGCGTGTTGTGTGTTTCTGGTATGGCCGGTTTCAGCTCTTTACCATACACCGTGTCCAATCCAAGGCCGAGGAACACGAAGCCGGTGCCAAGCCACTGACGGGGCAGCATCGGGTGGCCGAATAGGAGAACCGAAGCGAGAATGGTAAAGAACTTCCTAGTCGTGGTAGCGATGGAACAGGAGAGTGGTCCAAAGTTGGTGACCATCAGGAATATAAAATGCTACAACAGGCGCATTTATTATTTATAGTCATGCAATGTGTGTTATGGGTTCATTGCTGGGGGGCCGTGGTGCCTGGAGATAAATGCAGCACACCATACACTCCAAGTGATCAGGCAGACCCACCTGGATGAGAAGGTTCTTTGGCCTAGATTAAGATGCAATTGAGCCGGAATTAAGAAAGAATATTGTGACATCAGAGAGGTAGTTGGCAATTGTTTACCGGCAACGGTTACCTTTCCACCTGATATACGTAATGGGAATGGGAGTGTCATGTGACTAAAAGGATTTCCCAGACGACAGCTAACCGTTAACAAAACCAGTAGGATTCTCTAAACAGTTACAGCCCCTATTTTTGTTTTTCTTGTTTTACTCGCCGTGAACCTTGGTGGAACCTACCCAGACGTCTTGTTCGAGGTCTTAGGCAACACATCTGGCTTTGTTCGTTACAATAGTGGTATCCCGTGTGGCCCAAAACCCACTTTAAAAAGGAGTCTATAAATCGAGATTCCTAACGAGCGCTATGAGTACTAGCTATGAGTACTAGCTATGAGTGCTTGCGCTGCGATATGAGTACTAGCGCTGCGATATGAGTACTAGCGCTGCGATATGAGTACTAGCGCTGGGATATGAGTACTAGCGCTGCGATATGAGTACTAGCGCTGCGATATGAGTACTAGCGCTGCGATATGAGTACTAGCGCTGCGATATGAGTACTAGCGCTGCGATATGAGTACTAGCGCTGCGCTATGAATACTAACGCTGCGCTATGAGTACTAGCGCTGCGATAGTCTTCTTCCCTAACCTCTTCCGCATCCTAACCTCTATTATGCAGAGTTGTCCATTACTACCGGTATTTAGTAGCGAGACGACAACTCCAAATACAGGTGCATATTATGTGGAGTTGTCCACTTTCACCGGTTTTCCTTAATGAGACAATAACTTCAAATAAATCATTTACTAACCTGACCAAGAGCGCTAGCCATTCCAAATATAACCATGTTTACTAGCACGTGAGGATTCCTATTGGCAAAGAGAGTGAACTCGTATGCTTCCCCCATAGACAGAGCGATAGCGAGCCACAACAGTGACCAGAGGTTAACATTAAACATCATGTCAAAAGACTTGGTGTTATGGCCATGCTTCATTCGAGATTGTGTGGCTCCGGTGGCTCCGTCTAGTGTTAATGAGACAACCTGTGTATGAAAGATCCGTTTACACATGGGACATGGCAAAGGAAAGGAGAAGAATGAGAAAAATAAGCTGAAGGGGACTGCTTCAAAGTCTCTTAACCAAGAAACCTTGCTGCTAATAATTGATCAATTATAGGTACATATAGTTGGTGAAGTTCAATAACCAGCAGCTAGGCATTGACTAATGAGCTAAAACCAGACAAAGGTTATGTTAGGTTATACAACCTCAGATAACTATCAGCCACGCGTTTGGGACGGCGTGCGTGCGTACAGTGCACCTGCAGGGGATGATGGTGTTACGACCATCATTAGACACATGCACAATCGTATCGACCCATTCAATGAGACGTAATGACTACACTCGGGGCTACACCAGCCGGTGTCGTCACTTACCAATAGAAATTCACCAATACCGAATGAATGATCAGTATCGAGACCGGTGCTTTTTGAGTCTTTAAATATAAACAGAGCTACTCCTATAGTAATGAGTAGCACAAAGAAGTACTTGGCGAGCGGGTATCTTTTGTGGGCAAAAACCACGCCCATAATCATCACTGGGATGGGTTTGGCAGACTTTCCCAATACCTGCAAAGCAAAAATCTCAACAGATTATAGAATCAGTAGTGACGTGATGAAGGAAAACAACACAGACAGTTTTTTGGGTATAATCGAAGCCATAATGAACATTCTGATATCCGCCCTAGCTAAACGAAGGAAGAAGGAACCTCACAGAAGGAAGCTAACCAAAGGATGGGATTATCTGAATGAATAGCTTCTGTGGAACTTATTGAGAACCAATAACAAAAATGTTAATCATGAAAAATCAGCGTCACTGTTTTTTGATATTAATCACAAATCCAACAAAAAATCTACAGGCTAAATAGTTTAACGCTTGTAATCCATTACTGATAAGTGACAACGATCTGGATTATTGATAACGCTCGAAACTAAGTGGCAACTCCTTGTCATCCTGAGATATTCCAGTATGCAGCCAGACAATAGCTTTATAATTGTCAACCGAATAAGCTTAGCTCATAGTCTGCAGCAGATTAGCAGACGATTCGGGTTTGGATATAATCAGACTGAGGCCATCAAATCAAAAACCAAACTACCAAATCTAATGGAAAGAGTTTAGCGACAAAAATGGAAATGGGCAAGACATGCAGTGGGCGTGACCAATAACTTGGCTAAAGATCTAACACAATGGAAACATAGTATCAGACGGAAGCCAAAATGACCAAAAACCAAGTGTTCTGATGACATCGAGAAGCTGTGGGTAATCCAGTGATTAAAACTGGCAGAGGAACGCGCTAACTGGGGGAAAACGTCCATCCAAGAGTTGAGAGACCATGGCTGATAATGATAATAAGACAATACTACGCTCGCTGCGTATTACGACTATTACGCACTCACCTGAGTGGGGTATGATACCCACTGAAGGGCTTTATTGCTGGCCAGCATAGCCCCAAGGTATGACATGGAACAGACAGCGTATAGATGGGATGATGTAGTATCCACATGGTGTCTATCCATAACCTTTTTAACTACAAACAACATCGGGTAAAATAACAGTGCTTCTTCTTCAGCAACTTGTAGCCCCAAGTTTGGAACTAAGACGCATTCAAGGAGTGGCTTTAAAGATGCAAAGAAAAGGCTTATAGTAAACTCACGGTAGGCAAAGTTCCTATTTTCGTATTAAATATTTCGATGCCAATACGCTGGTTTATCCTGTATCAGTTACAAATAACTGATATTCTCAGAGAAAGAAACGAATTCGTTCCTGATAGACGATGCACGATACACCTACAGGGGATGTGACTTGAAACGCCAGAATTAACGTGTAAAAGATAAACAAAAATGTCACTCAGTGAATCTTATTTCAATAATTGGGAGTTCTATTCTTTAAATTCAGCGTAACAGGAAAAAGACTTGTATTTTGTAACTAATTACGCTAATTAGGATGCACAAAGTTAATATGTTGCGCTGCTTTTACACCACTCAATATCGAGGCCAAGGTCACCTAGTTGACTAAACTCGCCAAAACCGGGGTGTGAATGAAAGTTCATAGCTACTACTAGTACTATACCTACTAAATTACTAGCTAGTACTAGTAGTTATCTGTCGGATACTAACAAACATCATAACTAATGAATGCAGGTAAGCCAGTTATGAAGATAATGAGAGTATCGAATGCATTCTGATTGTAACTGATACTGATTTCGATATATGAATCTTCATGAGCTAATCATTACCATTTCCGTTTCCAACCCTGGGTAAACTTATACTTACCAGTAAGGGCGAATATGGAGTTGATAATGCATTGTATAAAGACTAGAGAAATGGTGTAGGTGAATTTCTCAGCGCTACCATCTTCTTTTTCATACTTTCCTTTCGTTCTATTAGAAAAAGAAAGGGGATCTGATAATGAACAATATGGACTGTGACAACAATGTTTACAAATCTCTATTATTTAACTCATTAATTGTTACATTTAAGAGATTAAATCTGAAGAGCCTAAGGGAATAAACTAAAAATCTGAGATAGAATAGGCTTTTTTGCAGATCCAAACCCCGATTCACTCCTAGACAAGAGACTGTCAGGGGCAGAGAATGGCTCAGTGACTTACTGTGTTTATTGTATTCATGGCGGAGTCAGTAGGCAACCCGCCCAGTGAGTGACATGAACAGACTCATTTTATTGAAGTTGAGACGACTTCGGACATGGTATCATTGCCATCATTGATATTGATAAGCACAGACTCACTCACTGACTCAGGCATGTTTCTGGTTGGTCGCTAGTCACTTAATAGTTGGTGAGTCTCAGTCACAAACTCAGAGTCAGTGAGTGAATCACTCTCCGTCACTGACTCTGAATGTGAGTCAGTCGCCCTCAGTATACCACAATAGTCTACGTCTAGTCTATCATCTATCGATCTATGTCCATCTATCAGTGAGTAGCAACGGCATTTACTAGTTAGTTAGTCACTACGGGAGTATGACTAACTAAGTCTAATAATTATAATAGTATCATACTCATAGTATGACTGACTGAGTATGACTATGACTATGAGTATGACTCGTTGACTGAGCATTCGTATTTACTCAGTTAGTCAATACTCACTCAGTTTTAGTTAGTTAGTCTCAGTCTCACACTCACTCACTCACTGAGTTAGTGAGTTACTGTTACTAGTGTTAGTCAGGTACATTTGCAGTGGAGAGAGTTACTGATTTATAATTAGACCACTCAGTGACTCACTGAATCCCGGCTTTAGTTTTAGTTTCAGTTTTAATCTGATTAGTTATTTGTTACTTAGCTCTATTCACTCACTCACTAATTTTTTAACTCAAATATTGTACAGCTGGAGTATAATTATACAGGTTGGTTGATCAGTCAGCTTATATTGGCACAGTTGCCGACTGTGTTAGTCACTTAGGTTAGTGAGTTACACTTACAGTGAGTTACAGTTAGTTAGAGTTACAGTACACAGAACAGTAACATAGTCAGTGAGTAAGTCAGCAACAGACTAACGCACACTAAGTAACTAACTTAGTTGCTACTTACTTACTTACACAGGTACACAGTCACAGTGACAGTGCACTACACTACCGTCTACGACTACACTCTACAGTCTACAGTGTTACTGTTAGTGAGTTACAACTTACAGTTACATTAACATTGATTGACTTAGTTACTCACGGACTAACTCAGTCAATAAATACTTACATCTTTTCCTGAAGAATCCCATAGTAAAAATAACAAATGAATATTCCTCCTGCATACAGAAAAAACTTTCCTTTATCCCACATGGTTGACGAATCACTACTATCGATCGGGATATCGATACTGGAGTGAACCTCCTTTTTGTTCAACATGAAGAAAAACGATACGCCACACTCATTGGTGCGACTTTTCTATGTGGCACTCCCTGACTGGAAAACTCTAGTTCGAGCGCCGCGTCATAGGCTTTTGATTGGCTGGTCGGAAAGGCTATCGCCGAAATGCCCTAGAGCAGCTTTGCGTACCAATTGAGCTACTATGTCACTGAATTCCCAAAAAGTATCATCAGAACTAGGCGAGGCAAACTGGGGTCAGTATTATTGTCTATAAATCGTTGGTTCCTTTCAGTTAAAATGGTTTATTCCAGTTCAAAACCCCTATTCGTTCGTGTTTCAGGCGGTCTAAAAGAAGAGAAGACAACTCTATGACGACTCCTCCGCAACAAGGTCGCCGATTTGCCGGACGGCAAATCGTCTACTATACTCGGGAAAGCATGGTCGAGATCTGACCTGCCAGAATTATGGGGCGGAGCCTATTTCTATCGCACGACTTTCTTATAGCAACAATCCAGCATGGCTTTTTGTGAGTGTTGTATAAGTAAAAGTATTCCCATCATAAAGTTATAATGTCTTCTTATAGAAGGTACTGTTCTTTTGCTGAAGCAGAGGAGGCCGTTCAGAACCTTGAGCTAAGCAATACTGTTGAGTATTTGAATGTGAAGAGAAGAAATACTCCAGTGGAGCCAGATAGGACGATAAATGACTGTATGTACACTGCAGTAAGGTACTCATGGACATAGGGGTACTGCTATGAGTTATCTGCGTCCGGACCGGTTTATCGAGTCCGGACCAGAAAAATGTGTACGCGGATGGATTTGAACCAAATCCGGACGTGTAATCCTCAGTCGTCCGGAACCACATGCTCAGACGCAGCCAATAATGTTAGTAAATATTCAGAAGGCACTACTAGAAGAATTTTGGTTTTGACAAGTTTTTTCGTTCGAGGAGGTATGCAATTGTGCTGCCAAGCCCTGGAATTCCGTGTGCCAATCGATAGTGACCATCTATTTGATAGACATATATTTTATTCATATAGCGAACTCGCCAATTCTCCAATCACATACCCATTCACCCGTTGATTGAGCCATCGATCGCAGCCAGGTGAGAAATCTCAACCATGTATGATGAGACTTTTAGTAACTCCGCATCATACTATCATACTATCGACTATCATACTATCAACTATCATGCTATCAACTATCATACTATCAACTATCATACTATCAACTATCATACTATCAACTATCATACTATCAACTATCATACTATCAACTATCATACTATCAACTATCATACTATCAGCTATCATACTATCAACTATCATACTATCAACTATCATACTATCAACTATCGCTATGATGTCACTCCGCATCATACTATCAACTATCATACTATCAACTATCATACTATCAACTATCGCTATGATGTATCTTCGTATGCTACAGTTGATACTAATCCAGTTGTTACCAGTTTCTCCATCAGTAGCATAGTCAATTTGAAATATCTGAAATATCACTGTATTTCCCATCGTATTATTTTTATGTATAAGATAACAGTTAACCATGTAGGCTAAATACTGTCTTCCATATTTCTCTAGGCTCTGAATAAACTAGATGAAACTTTCCTATCTGTGGAATATCTATGGCCTGGCAACGGCACTAGATGGCATACTGGTATAATGATCTGTTCTCAACGGTCATACTCGGATGTTTCACACTATCTTTAGTAAGGATGAGACAACATAATCAAACGCCCGCATACTTTTCAACAGTTTCACAATGGAGCATGAAGACTCATACCTCAAGAGAGTGGGGCTTTAAGAAAAGTGTACCTGTGAGCGCAAAGCTCAACATTTGGCAGCCCAGTGTTATAACCATTATGCTGTGAACTGAACAAATACAGTATGTTCTGTTTTTCATAACTCCACTTGTAATACTGAGCTGGTGTTTGGCGCTCCCGCCTTTCAACCTAGCTGAGGATCTGTATTTTAACACCACCGAGTTCTGGTTTTGGATCCCACCTGTGACTCTTGAAGGAATCTGGTCTTTGCTTCCCCCAAGTTGATCTTGTCCAATGGGAGAGATTTCAAATTTCTGATGGAAGTACATGGTATCTAAAGTACTGGGTACATGGTTTCGAGCTTGGGGTACATGGTTTCAAGAGTACGGAGTACCTGGTTTCGAGAGTACAGGGTAGATGGTTTCGAAGGTACTTGGGTACGAGTGTACGGGGTCCATAGTTTCTCACTACCCCTGCAGAACAACATGTGGCCACAGTGTTTGTTACATTCAGTCAAGTACTAGTGAAACTAAACCAATATAAGCGGAATAAAAACACCGGGGTCTTACCATTGGTCAATTTCAGCCAGGCTGAGTGCCTCCCCTCCCAAAGTAGGAGACGCCAGTATAAATATGTATACCACGGTTAATCGTTGCCCTGTATAACATGTGCATGACAGAATAACTGTCAGGAAGTTTTGCAGAAACTATACTCTATCGAGTCTTTGTGACTCAGCATTTCCCAGGATGTGTCATTAGGAGACTTTCTGCTTGCACCTGCGTTCCCCATAGAGAAGGTAACTGTATGGAAGGGCCTCCTTTATTTAACGGCAAGCATCTACCGGCCAATGAATATTCTCTTTTCTCTGTCCCACAGAATACTTGCTCAGTGAAAGAGTAATTTATTTGCTGATGAAATGATTCATGAAAAAAACCCTATAATTCTGGACTCAGTAACTCTACATTATAAGACCGTTTCAACCTCAACCAAGACAATCTTACTTACCGAGTAGAAGGTTCGAAGCTTTGTACCATCTAGCTAAAGGTTGTAAGTCACCATTGGATGTTCTATAGCACAGGTGGAGCAGCTCTTTCTCTGAAACATGGCATGTACAACAATCGTTATCACACATTCATCAGAAAATATTAGATGAAAATGTATGATGATGTCTTAAAGAATAATACCTGCTTACGCCAACATAATCATAGATCAGAAAGTGGTGCTGTAAATCAAACAACCTGCAGTAATAAGTAAAACATAGCTATAAATACAAATAGGAAACATGATAATCTAACCTACCTCTAAAACGGTGCATATCAAGTTGCGGATACACAGAAAGCCAACTGACCCGACCGAAGGCAGCAGCTGGATTTGACTATCCTACATAAGAGAAAAGAGATGTTTAAAGGTGTTATGACGTGGGCAAAAGTGACTTCACTTGTTTGTAGATTCTGAAGCCTACCGTGAACAAATGGGCCCAATACCCAGCTTAAATGGAAGCTTAGATATAGCCCTATCCAATGCACATACTTAGAGCCCTCGGTGATGCACTTTTCAGACCGTCGATGCACCAGAATGGGCCTCGAGATAGGAAATAACACAGAGCTGTTTGCATTGATTTCTCGGCTTACGCGCTGATGTTTGGAAAATCCTCTTGCAGGTGTACACTGGACTTTTAGTTACACAAGTCTATATAGAGAAAATGTTCCACAAAAATACAGAAATAGGCCGGGTTTCAGAGTGCAGTTTTTCACCTCTGTCAGCGAGCGTTAGTGCCATTATTGCAAAATTATGGAGGTCCGAAGGCAACGGCCTCTATTTAGGGCTAGGGAAAATCGGCAAAGTACTTCTTATAACTTAAGTTTTTTCCAATCTTACGTTCAAATTTAAATCTACTCGATGTTATAAGGGGCTGAAGATCATTAGGTTATTAAGTTTTAGTAACTAGATCCCATTTTATTTCTATTTGGGCCATTTGGGCCGCAGTTATTCGAGTGACCGATATTAGGTTTGTGGAAAAAGATCACTAGCTATCGCCGCAATGAATGCGGAGTTGCCTCCCTTTAAGAATGGGGATCACAACTCCGAAAGTGCGTTTATCATTGACCGTGTCATAACCCTTTAAAGCAATTGATTTATTAGAGTATTAGTGCACTGAAAAACATGGTCACACATTGTACCCTTGAT
>Ga0224501_10003616_pt1 | contig 12193 bp, 5 predicted proteins | sample SF_Oct11_sed_USG_4_FD_169105 | JGI IMG/M metagenome (GOLD analysis project Ga0224501, IMG submission 169105) | Sediment microbial communities from San Francisco Bay, California, United States - SF_Oct11_sed_USGS_8_1 | ecosystem: Environmental > Aquatic > Marine > Sediment | place: USA... | reverse complement strand
GTAAGATAATGTCAAATTAGGAGTTGGTGCACTTTCCCGGCTTTGCCAGAGGCTGAAAAGTCATATCAGAAGGTGGTATATAAATGGAAATATCATGGATGCTAATATCTTCTGCCTACTGAGTAAAGAACATAATAATAACTATTATTGCCTATGCAACGTAACGAAATAATTCTCACAACATACAAACTAGATTTTTTTATCTCAGTTTCAGTGGGATGCAACTGAACTGTCGTATGCATCAGACATTCATGTAGATTCGTCATTTGAATCGAGATTTTTCACCGAATTTTTGGTCTTTTATGCCAGATGTTCAGTTTTACAACCAGCCACGTCACCAGGCGTAATGCCCTTCCAGTGATATGCTGATTCACACATTTACAGGGAATTGACGCCAAATATCTGGATTGCCCCACCTATCCACTCTGGTTTGACATGCCTGGGGATGATGAGTGTAGTGAAGATGCTGACTGCTCTCCTGGTATGAAGTGTTGTGAATGGGGTTCTCACTTGGAGTGCCAGTCTGGAGTCGACATCAGACGCAAACCATGTGAGTTAATGATCAAGCACTCCTCCGAGGGGACAGACTATTTTTAGCTGATCAACTCTTCTATCGGTTGTTTTAGATCAGAATAACTACTCTAGAAAGTTTTGGATCTGAATAACTTCTCTATGTAGTTTTGGATCGAATTTAATTTCTTTATCATGGGCTAGAACAGATTTCAACTAACAATACGGTGACAGGCTGATGTGGCAAACTACATGTATTTCCCGCCTTATTATCACACTCTCATATAGACCGCAGCTATCTATGTCTGGTGGCTCAGTTTTTTAATGCGAAGCCATCTATTCTCATATGGAATGTCATTTTCCATCTCCCTTTTTAGTTTCATGCTCCAAAAAGGAATGGTCGGATGATGAGAAAATGACATTTAGAGGTAATTTAAAGTTGTCTCATGCAGAACAGTATACGCTCCTTAGCCCATCCGCTTCTTAGCCCATCCGCATTCAAATTTGGTCTGCCTGGTTATAATCATTGGTATAGGGTCCTTTATGTCACAATTTCAATAGAGGCCTGGCCTTCTGTTGGCAGGTTTCTTTCCATGGTGGAAGCACAAATAGATTATAGCTGTAAGTTTTTCCTTACGTTACTCAGGCATCTTGGTCATCATAATTGTTTAGTTCACCTTTTAGGCTCAAAACTTGCTCTGAAGCTGTAGGACCAGAAAATTATGGGAGGATCTCATACTCACAGACGGCTAGGACTAGAACCCAGGATCTTCTGAGTTACCCCTCCCTTCCAGTATATAGGAACTGAGTAACTATCCAATCACATAATATTCTCTCATGAAATTTGTGTTTGCAGAGCTGTATGGTTGTATCGCGGATTATCCAGGATGTGATTATGATTCTGAGTGTCCTGGAGATGAGAAGTGCTGTAGGACCCACTGTGACTACTATGAATGTGATGCCGATTCTGGGGAGGTATGTAACAACTACAGTCGATGATTGACTCATTCCAAACATGCGGACAGAAGACACACTTTATATAGACAGCAGACCAGTCCATAATCTTACAAGCAAACAGATTTTTATGCCTTTTATGCCTTTGACGCCTGAATGTCGATTAATAGTATTGAGTAGTAAGCTACAAAAAAATACAGAAATGAAGCCACGGGTTTTCAGTTGGCTAAACAATTATTTTTCCTACCAGTACCTTATAGTCAGGATTTCATTCAGGTCACTTAACTACTGTTGTTGCAGAACCCCGATGTGTGTGAGAAAGACAAGACGTACAAATTTAAACAGGGCTCAGTAGCCTGTGTAACGGATAATGATTGCCCTGGCAAGGAAAACTGCTGCCCTACAGATAATGCAGATGTGAACGGTCAATGTGTGGCCTCCAAAATCCAGGGAAACTCAGGACAGTAAATTCAAAATGTCTAATCAATGTGCAAAATTAGACTAGGACCTGTTGATCACATTCATTTAGAAATATGTGTGCCTTTATTCGATAACCCAGTGGAAATATGATGCTAGATTCAGGCCTATATTACCATAATGAATAAAACTTATTTATTTATCGTTCATGTAATCACGATGATATACTAATGAGTAAAGACTTGGTTATATTTATAAGGGTCTCATCCGTAATTCTAGCTAAAAATGGTTCTAAAATCTCCGTGAAGTTAGCCGCTTTCAATTCAGCGGCCATACCTACAATGAAAAGCAGATGGTGGAATATTGAAATTATTGATGGTGCCTCGAGAAAGATGGATGAACCATGGAGTTATCCTGTAGGGATGATTAAACTCTATGGCATGGCCATGCTACTATAGTTGGGAAGGTTGAAAATGGTTGTAGCTCTTTTGATGCTGTTATGAGTCTCTGCAGTTAGAAGTTTTCGCCCAACAAAGTACTTGTAAATCCCCCCAATTGGGCCTCTAAATGGAAATGGTACACCAGGGTGAGCGACTGAAATTACTGCCTAGATTGCTGTTGTTGAATTTGTGATAGAATAAGGTAAGCAACAGGGATTGAGGCGATGATAAAGCTGTGGGTTGCCGCGATCATAAACTTAAAGCCATTGAAGGGGTTGTATACCTGCCATCCGGTTACTAGACCAAAAAGTGATAAGCACCTATTTCCGCGGTCAGTACCCCCAAGTTTGGAATGTGATAGTGGCTTGCACGGTTTTATATATGAAAAGAACTGCAATGCACACCATTGGGAAAGACTGAATGGCAGGAACTCATTGGTTTGAGTACCAACAGTAAAAACCCACATCCACAACCTATCCAACTATAATGTCTTCCAATTATTCTGACAGACTACACAAAATAGAGCCATTCAGATCAACCTTCCCACTCACCATTAGCTACCAGCTGGTTTAATAGCATAAGAGTATTCTGAAGCACTTCTTGTATGGGTAGCTCTTCTTTGGCCATCATTGCTGAAAGCTTTGTCAACACATCTGTGTCCTTAATTGTCCTACTCAGTTTATCTGTAAAATACAAGCTACTTATGCTAGGACAGGAGAGAAAACATGTCTCAGTGGTGAGAATGCACCACCTGTGTGTGCATAGAGAGTTCTATCTCAGAAAAATCAGTGATGGCGACATTTGATCTTAATTTGCTCTTGAGCTCTTACAAAGTCTCCCTGTTAACCATGGAGAAAACTCCATGGCCCCCCCCCCCGCACAAAAACTAGTAATGAGGGGTGCGAACAAAAAGATTAGGCTAACATTGCACGGACCGAGCACTTAACACTCCTGGCCAAATGGGCTCATTCTCTTCACATGGTAGGGAGCTCAAAACATTTAGTAAATTGTTCAAAACCAGTTAGTCATGATAGCTCAGTGGGAGAATAAAGGCATTTCACTGTCTGTCTTCTCCGTGGTCCGGATTTAATTCTCAGCAATGGCTGAATATTTCAAGAGATTTTCCCCTGGCTGATTACACTCTGCCAACCCGTCCTGAGCCAGTATGACCTGTGGACATCGAGGAGGAATGCCTACTTCCAACCATGGGCAGACAATGGTGAAAAAGACAAGACCCAACCCCTTACTCACCCGGCAGACTGGTTGCCATGAGTATTAGACTAATGAGGCCTTCATTCTGCATGACTGCGTGTTCTGAGTTGACAAGAAACAGAAGGTGTTTAATACCGCATTCCATGACATTCTTCATCACACTAGGGTTGCGGCTGTTCTTCACGAGTGACGCCAGACATCTTATAGATTCGCCTAATAAACATTATCAAGTTGATATCAATCCAATACAGGATCTTTTACAACAGGAGACAAGAAAGGGACACACATGCCGCTACTTTCATAGTATTTTGGAAATTATTGGTTGGCAGAAAGCCATACTGGTAAGTGTATTTTCTTTGTATTCGCTCACATTGACCTCGTGAATGCAGGTGGTACCATCATCCCAAACTAAATAACAGGGTAAGTAGGTGGGGGGATGGAATAAAGTCTGTGAAGATGGAGACTAATAGGCAAAGAATTCTGCTGGTACCTTTCAACAGAGTGTTGGTGTCAATATCAGCAAAATGCGCGACTCTTCTCACAAAATTCTCATCTGATCCCAGCAAGGTAGCTTGTTTCTCTACAAGACATCACAGTGTTCATTAGATGCCTCTTTTCAACAGTACAATAGCCACAACAGGCCTTCTTGGCAACCCAACTTATGCCTACATTTCTGCCAGGGTAGGCACTTATGGCCGTATGATTTTATTTTTACATACATTCATAGCGTTCATTTCCATAGAGAGGGTATAGCGGGGTAATTCAGTGGTATAACGCTGAGATCACAACCGAGACCTGGGTTGAAATCTCGGTCATGGCGTGCTCCCATTGTGAGTATGAGGTCCTCACTTTAATTCTAGCTCAAGACAAAAAAGCCTCATTATAAGGTGGAGTGTTGATCTTGACCCGCTCTTGGTGCTCCATGCGAGGCGTAACCAGTGATAAAACAAGAATCTAACCCGGCAGCGCCGCCATAACAGTGAAGACATTATATGAGAGAAAAAACTCCAAGAAAGTCAGGGAAATAACTAACCTTGCTTATCGAGCAGCAGTCGTATTAGACCCATCAGTTTACTGGCTATGATGGTGTTCTCCGTCTCCATGTAGGGCAATAGATGCTCCATAATCCCGTGCTCCAGTAAATGGCTTTTGTTCCTATCTGTAAGAGGAAATCGGTTTCCAGGCACCTCTCTCCGAGTATGGTGGTGGTGGCTGGCCTTTGATTCTTCCTGTTCAGCGTAACTATGGTACGTCATACTTTCTTATTCCAAAACATTCATTGATGGCTCTTTCAAATAGGGCTCTGTCTATTTTATGGCTCTGATGATGGACGGGTTTTCGACATATTTAACTGTATACGAAAGCTGTTGATAATGGCTTCCAGTTTATTATTCCTACACATAAACCAAATGCATTTTCTTCAGAAATACGTCAACAGTCACCTCTGTGAAATCTAGACCATTGTTTATGACAGTTGGTCAGAAGTTGTAGCATGCACGGCATCAGAAGACGCTATAGACGTAACCCGAATGGACATAAGGGTTCTATCCCAGGGCACCATCTGACTCTGTGACTGTAGAGAGATACTCACGGGCTATAGCGAGATTCCTCAGTGCGCTCAGTATGGCGTGGATAGTAGGAGCTGTGGCCTGGTCCTTACTGAATGGATGCAGCTGATCCAGGCAATGGTGTAACTCATCACTAATCCCCATCGTAATTATCAGACTGCTATGCTCATCTACAAGGAGTAACAGTTCCCGTCATGAGAGGTAACCTCCCCTCTATGACTAGGATAGCTCTATAATATTTGTGGAATTGTTTGGCATTTGAATGGAAGTGGTTGCCAGCGATAACCTTTTTTGCTTCAGCCAAAACTAATAGCCAAGTGAGTGAAATGGAAATGCCAAAGGGGGGGGGGGAAGTACCTAAATAACTTTAAATTCGACATTGGACTTCTCTTATATCTGCATAATGTATTTCAGACACCTGCCACTATCTGTTCTTATTATACAGGTCAAGGTTGGGTTCAAGGTAAGGTCATGGGTCACCTACCATCTCGAGCGAAATTTCCAATAGCAAATGCAGCCGATTGGAGAAGCTGAGCATTAGAGCTGTGAAGCCAATCACACACCGACTTGAATAGGAGACCATTACCTCCATCAAACCAGATTTTCATTGCTTCATCTGAGAACAGAATAAATGGAATGTTTACCAATGGTTAATGGAGGGGTGGACATCACATAATTTATTTTGACGATAGTCTTGCAAGTTATAATATTATACAGTAACCACCTAGAGATCTCTACATAAATAACTTTATGGGTACGACCATTCTATTGTTGCATGACTTGTGTCTGCGAGCCCGAACAAATATCCACATGGTTATATAAAGATCACTTCCACGCTAGCACCAGGTATAGTGAGCAAATATAGGGCTATAACGGTCAGTGGGTTGAAAATGAACTAGGAAAGGCAGAACACCCATCAGAATTAACTCCTTACTAACCGCTTAACTGAGAAATACGCGAAACTCAAAGATCAGTGGTAACTGGCAACCAATTTGAGGTAGGTTTTCTTTGTGCTATCTTTGATTGTCATCGTCATCTCAGTCATTGCCCATTAACTCAAGTGATTTACTAATGATTACTAATTTCTGTGAATGTTACACTGACTGTGACTCACTGGTTGAGTGACTATAAGCGTGACTGTGAGTGTGGTTTATGATCACATTTACACACTTCACACTCACAATGAGTGAGTAATGTACTAGTAAGAGTGAAACTAAATAACACTGTGAACAGGAGTCTGAATAAGTACTCTATCAATTCACTCCTTTGATTTATTCAATCAATCAACCAATAAATCAATCAGTCAATAAATCAATGATCAAAGAATTTGGTGACATATTAACAGATGTTCTACTACGCCTTCTACTACTAGTCAGGTTAGTGGCTGTTTTAGGAATTAGATGGTGGCTCACTGAGTCATTAGTCAATGACTCATTCACAGTCATTCTGTGATTGTGACTCCCTGACTGTGGCCATGGGTGAGGATCTGTACATAGAATTAATTTAGATTTCAGCAGTAAGTAATAGCATGCAAACAAGCTATTGATTTAATGGGTGCATTAGGCGGATCGTGTCTTTTTCAGTAGAGAATATCTCTGGTATGGAAATCCTGGTGGAGTTGGCCGATGCAGAACTGATGCACACCAATAGCGCCGCTGAAGCTATGATAACCACAATAATACGCAAAGCCGAGTGAGAGGTACAATGATCATGAATTTATATACTAAAATAGCAATGAATGTGCCTATATGTGCGTTAGATCTATGTCTATTGTCTATTCACCATAATGCAGTTTTCATTGCATGTACTAAAGCTAGCTGGCATATGGGCTGCGATTCTGTAGAGCAAAATGAATAGTACCATGTCGCCTTTCTTTGACAGGCAGTTACAGCTACAGAAGGGAGTGGAGTGAGTACCGACGTCATTGAGGTGAGGTTCATGTCTATTTCAGTGACTGTGGATGATCAAGCTGTTTTCTTTATACATAGACTCTGGGATGTATATTATGTCAAGCTCCTCTTAGACGACGTATCATTGGAATATATATTTGCAGTATGGATTGTTGTAGCTATTAGATTTAATTTCATAGCGTGAGCAAAAGTCAATCTGGGGGTCGGTTCATCCGATCACACTCCTATCATGCCTTGTTTAGGAAGTCTTGTAATCAGGGTCTGACTACCAAGGGAAACAGCATTGCAGCTGGCCAACAATGTGGAGTATGGCGAAGGTAGGTATGTTTGCAGGTGGTGCCGCATAGTTTAACTGTGCGTGATAATTTTTCCCATGGCTACCTCCAGGTCTGGACTAAACTGAACGTTAAAGATTCACTGCTTGCAGTACTAATGTTCTTGGATTTATCAGTGTATGCACAACTCCAAGGCATTTCAGAAGGCTTGGGCTGCAGCACAAAGGCATGGAGGGACCATTAGATGTGATCAGCCATGCTGTCTCCGTTGCTTTATAAAGGAAAGACACCAATCGTAGTTAAAAGGTAAAGCATAAATAAATTTATATTTACAGGTAAAATTTACACATAGTTTTATGTACACACCAACAGCTACGTATGTGTCAAAGCAAATACTCGGCTTTAATATCTATCTTATTATTCTTGCTATATACATGTACTTGTTATTTTATACATCAATTACCATGTATTGTAGACAAACAGTCTGTGAAATAACAGAAATTTTGGAACCGGGAAGATCAGCTGCTCTGAAAAAGTGAAGGCTACAACGCAGAGCTTATAAACCATGTTTAGCATATTGATGGCAATGACAAGTTGAAGTCATTTGGAATATGTCTATATAGCTGCATAGATGGCTTTAGTCATAAACTGCTTTGGTTAAAGGCAGCGAGAACAAACAAGAACCCAAAGCTGGTGGCCAGCTACTATTTGCATGGACAGGGGTACTGAAAATCATAACCTTGCAGGTGGTCAAATCCTACTCGAACCTCATCAGACCTGGATGCCATCCTCAATTCTTGACCCTTCAAATCATATTCAGCACATAGAAGGGTTTTGGTCATTTCTGCGAACGCGTATTCTTTAGGTATATATGGATTTATTTAAAGGGGTTATGACACAGTCAATGGTAGACACACTTTTGGAGTTGTAGTCCTCATTCTTGAAGGGAGGCAACTCCACGTTCGTTGCAGCGATAGCGAGTGGTCTTTTTCCACAAACGAATGTCGGTCACTCGTATAACTACGGCCCAAATAGAAATAAAATGGGACCTAATTACTAAAACTTAGTAACCTAATGATCTTCACCCCCTTATAACATCGAGCAGAACTTAAAATTGAACGTAAGATTGGAGAAAACTTAAGTTATAAGAAGTGATTTGCCGGTTTTCCCTAGAGGTTGTTGCGTTCGGGCCTCTATAATTTCGCAATAATGGCAATAACGCTCGCTGACAGAGGTGAAAAACTGCACTCTGAAATCCTATTTCAATATTTTTGTTGAACATTTTCTCTATATAGACTTATGTAACTACATGTCTAGTGTGCACCTGCAAGAGGATTTTCCAAACATCAGCGCGTAAGCCGAGAAATCAACGCAAACACCACCAGCTCTGTGTTAATTTTTTATCTCAAGGCCAATTCTGTTGCGTCGATGGTCTGAAAAGTGCATCACCGAGGGCTTTAGGTATGTGCATTGGATAGGGTTATATCTAAGCTTCCATTTGGGCCCAATTGTGCATGGTAGGCTTTAAAATTTGAAAACAAGTGAAGACACTTTTGGCCATGGCCTAACCCCTTTAAAGACCTCTCTGCATATGACCTACTTGACACTTCTAATAGTCTACACAAAGACTGTCTTGCTTTCTGCTTTCTCAATTTGATAAGAGCTTAACTAGATCAGGTTCTGGACTGGAACAGTCAACGAATAAGAAAAATGAATCATCCTGACTGTCCTTTAGGGATACCTAACTTCCAGTTGTCTACCCTCCTGAAGGTTTCTCTGATCAGGATGCAGCCCCAATAGAAGGGTTGCTCACGTCACATGCTGTGCTCCAACTCTGTGAACGAAATGGGTCAGACTTCTATGAGGAATTTCAAGCTTTAGGGTTACATTGGGTTACACTAGGGAAATGGACGTTTCCTCAACAAACAATACACAATGCTTCAGAGCTCTTTGGTAACTTGATTTTCACCATGTGTGTATGATAGATAGTACAAGAGCTTTTGTTTTTTATTATTATAATTATAGCATGATTCATAATATGGGACAGTAGGTGATAAAGTATCCTGTTGTAATAGGCATGGCATCAATAAACAAGGCCTTCCAAAAGTATCATTGTCTTGTGAAAACCAGCCTTTAAAAAAGCACCAATCAAAGTCAACCCCAGGGGCTTCTTTAAATTCATCATATCTCAAGGCAGACATGGTTGGTAGCTGAACAAGATCATGAATGAGGCACATTTGTGTAATTTATATGTTAGAAGAAAATTAAATATTGGGTTTATTAGATAAACCAGCTCCATACCTTCATACCTGAATCCTGACAAGGCACTTAATTGTTCATTGGGCACCGACCAAAGCAAATCTCAGTTGGTGGAAACCGACTCCAGCCGATCCTGCATCAGTATAAACAGTTGTATGCGGACTCCATCCAAATATGGTGTGTGCGTGTGTGTGCGCGCGCGTGCGTATTGCAAGATCACAGATAGCGGCGCCGCTCCACTCCTCTTGGTGCCGTCATAATGTCTCGGCTTGGATAAAATCCGGTAACAGAAGGGTAATATTGAGCGACTCATCTATATAAGGATATAAGGTGGTGCCAACCCAATGTAACTTCTCGTCGCTACCTTATTGGCTGAACTTCGATACTGCAGATATGCTTTCGACAAAAGTCTTTTGATTTCCCACCATTTATGCTAATCTATACTTCTTACTTACCGTTTTGCAGCCGATCATCAACATGTGATAACAGTGATCAAAAATGATGTTTGTATGGTCTTCATAATCATTAAAATTAAATTGTGAACAATAAGCATAAGTAAGTGCGTACAATTCATTATAATCACCGCTGCTGGTTATTTATCTATTTAAAATTAAGCGTGATGGGCTGAGATTACTCACATTCACTGTAACTTACTGTGACAGTCGCTGACTGTGCGCCACAGATTCAGTGAGTGTGACAATGACTATGAGCTGAATTATGCAAGTTTGGACAAGGTGGAGACCATAATCTACAGTTTTGAGTGAAAGTAATTCACTTATTATAATTTGGAACCAATTACTCTGCTGTCTCAGTGACATAAAGTCCCTATGTCACTGGCTGTCTGAAACTTTAACTTAATTACCAATGCTAATACTGTAACACTGATAGTTAATACCAGTAACAGTAACACTAAGTAGACCTTTCACTAGTAGGCCTTGTAGTTTACTGTGTAACTGACTATCAGTAAGTTGAGTAACACACTAACTAATTGAGAAAAATACAAGTACAACTTCATGTACAAGGCTTACAAGTTAACTAATAAATAAGCGCTAGTAGTAGTAGTAGTAGTACTAGTTGTAGTTGTAGTACATGTAGTACAAAACAAAAACAGGAATGAAAAACGACAACCATTGACTCAATATTGACTGACTGACATTGAATGATTGACTGATCTGAGAGATTGTCATGATGATTGATTTAAATTTGATGATTGAACCAATCAATTGTTATGATTATCATTATATAGCAACCTGAGCGATCTCTAACCCATTGACATTAACTCACCTTCCATAGCTGCCATCACCTCCTGTGGATTTGCTCCATCAAAATTCGTAACTAGAAACGCCATTATAGATTTTGCCTATTTACATGTAGTTCAGGTGCTGCACGCTGGGATGAAAATCTGTGAATGAATGAGTGATGGGGTTGCGTCTGCTGAACGGCTATATATAGGAATTTCAATTCCCTTCCCCAAACGCAAAAGCTAGACAGGTTGTCTCCTCCTGATTATAGGATGATCGCAGAGGGTAGACCTCACCAGAGTGAATATTTAATATTGTTAGTTGTCTGAGCACTTGGTGTTGTAACAATCTGAGCAACAATCTGAGTTGTATTGAGTTGTCTTTTTAGTACAGTGCGATGAAGCAAAACGCAAAAAGCACGTTTTTATGATGTCTTCACTGTTAGTGTGGAGTTGCCCGATTAGATATTTGTCTTTTCACCAGTCAAGGCCTAGCTAGCATGGAGCACCATGAGCGGGTCAGTATCAATGCTCCACTGCATAGTGAGCCTTGCTTTTGTTTTCACAATGTGACCCCGCTGTGACCCAGACACGAGGCCAGGTGCTCACGGCTGCGACCCCAGCTCTCTACCACTGAGCAATCAGACTGCTATCAACTGTGAAAAGATGGTATTGAGCTTACCTCCTGTTAGTACAAGCACAAGCAGCTCAGAGGCGGTTCTAACCAGCTCTTCATCTTCACTCTGTGTGCTGCTGGACAACAAGCTGACAATCCCCAGTAGATGCATGTCTGCGGTCGATTCGGCAATATCCCGTTTCACCTCGTCTAAAATTAAGTGGGGTGAGAGAAAAAGCGAGTGAATGGAACTGCCATTGGACAATTGTTTTGAGAGCGCTGTGAAGGAGGTGTGTTGTATGAGCAGAGACACCTCCTTCACAGGGCTTTGATCATGACTCACTAAGGGAATGAAGAGGGGTCCGGGAAATCAAGATGCGAGTGAATTGGCAATCATAATCTGCAGGAGGAAAGAATTACCGATTTGAGGGGGAGGAGACTGGATTGAGTTGAGAATGTAAAGTAAAGTAAAGCCTGTGTACCAGAATCAGACGCTAGTGACGACAGCAACCCCAGTAAAATCTCATCCGTATCTTCAATGTTAGTGTTGACAAACAGTTTCAGTAGTGTCTTTACACATCCTGACTTGATCACTGCTTCTTTGCCTCCTTCTGAAAAAAACACCATATATTCTGTAGAACCTGTGCCAGATTGACTTGGTGGAGGGGGGGCGGGGTGATGAAAATGCAAAATAGTTGAGATTGAACTATAAGACTCTATAATCCTCATACTGAACCAAAACACTTTTAGTAATTGTTGTGGGTTTCAAATGGCCGAGCTTCAGTCCGATCG
>Ga0224501_10003615_pt1 | contig 12194 bp, 11 predicted proteins | sample SF_Oct11_sed_USG_4_FD_169105 | JGI IMG/M metagenome (GOLD analysis project Ga0224501, IMG submission 169105) | Sediment microbial communities from San Francisco Bay, California, United States - SF_Oct11_sed_USGS_8_1 | ecosystem: Environmental > Aquatic > Marine > Sediment | place: USA... | reverse complement strand
GCTCAGCTCAAACTAGTCTCAGGGTTGTATATCTGTGGAAATGCATACATGCATAAATGAGATCGATGAACTGGTACAACTACTTCTTGCAGTTCATAAGGCCCCCTAATCCGATCAAATATATGCTAGGTAATAGAAAAATCCACTCACTATATCTACATAATTGTGTCGAAACGTTAATAGGAGGGCAGAACAGGGCATATGTGGAGTCGAAATCAGTTAAATGATATAGACACACAGGCATCCGTCTGTTAATTTGCATTGACCACTTTCACATCCTCTCGAATCTTACTCCACACAAAATTTTGGCATCTCAAATAACTGTAATAATTGTTGCTAATTAGTTTTACCATCTCTTACTTTGTGCAAATACTGTGTTTGGCGTGTCACATATAAAAAATGTAATGTGATTAACATAGTATATCCACATCTAATAGTCTGTAAGAAAAATTGTAATATTATCAGATCTTGTAGATGCGCGACAGAAAAGAGTGGCGAAACCAAAGCGGCCCAGCGTAAGGTGATCTTTTCACAAGCCAAATACATGTAGAGATCAAGTTGACATGGTATGACAACTCCAAGTCTATGACTGCGCGTTTTCCATGATCACCTTTAGGAAATTCTTCGCTTGCACTAGTGACATGCTTGCATTTGCATGCCACATACAGAAGGTAACTTTATGTGCGCCTTATCGAACTATAATTTGTAACCAACAGGTAAAGTGTATGGTACCGCTGGAAACCTCTCACTGGTCCTCGGTGCAGTGAGCTATCTATCAAGCTATTGCTGCACCCTAACTTTTTGATAATATCTGACCTACTACATCATTTGGTCAAAAAGAGAAGTTCACAGGGCAAACATGACTGACAGCAGTGGAGCTGAATAATACAGTGGGGCCAGGAATCCTCCATTCCAATCAGCTGGCGACAATGAAGTGGTCAGGTTTTCCTTCTTTCTCACACCCAGAAGCACATCGATTTCTGGCTCTGCCTTTTTACATGCCTTGGCCATGTTTTGCCCTGCACTCTCAAAGGACTGCCCCCGGGCACTATAAGGTACTATAATCATTACCGAGAATACTCTTGATAAACGGCAATATAGCTCCAGGTCGCTCAAGCTAATGAAACTTTTTGCCCCAGTCTTTCGTCGGTTTTGGGCTAAGATTAATGCGATCCAAAAACTCACGCTCACAAAGGGAGCCTGCCATGACTGGGATTCGAACCCAGGTTGCGAGCCCAATACCATACCACTGAACTATCCCGCTGTCCCTCAGTGTCTCAGGGGTTTGAGTTTGATTTGGTTCTACGACATGATTTTAAGATGCCATGCACTGATCACTCACTGGCAATAGCTTTCAAATGGGGTTGCATAGTTGATGTCATTTGCAAGCAAGACAGCAAAAAGTGATCAGAGAATACAGTCCAGCCGGTCACGCAGCTGCCAAAGATTGCAGTCAGACAGGCAGTCTATCTTATGCTTCTTCGTCAGGGCCATCCACTGTCTTCGTTGCATAAGTCATCCATCATTACTGTAACATTAGAACAGAATCAAGAATTGAGTCTAGATTCTATGCGTGTAGAGAATCACAATCAGAATCCTTCACTGCTGACTCAATATTTCCACATTGGGTCAGAGAGTGTTGTTGAGTCACAATATAAAACAGCCGCTACATACTATAGACCAATCTGTTAGAGTCGGGCCATGTCTACCAACGACTGCCTGGTAGTTGTTCAAACCATGGGAATATAATATTATTCATTTCAACAACAATTGATTGAAATATCTTCTCCGTTCTCACCATGCAGTGTCGATCTACAACAGACATTACCGCAATAGGCTTATTCCATGAGTCATTTCTGTTTGTAAAGCAATGGAAAAATCCGTGTAACATTTGCAAGATATTGTAAATGTATAATTTGTAAAGAATTATACACAATGTTATTTTAGTAGAGCAGAGCTTCATGGATCTTGGCATTTCCTGTCCCACAACTCAAACATGTTTTTGTATTTCCTAATTGGTTATTATGAGAAACAAAAGTTGCTGTCAATAACAGAGCTTCACAACCAGTCTTGCCATTAATAAAAAAACCCCTCAGTATATGCACTCATCGATAACCCAAATCCCTCTCTCTATTCATCCTTAAAGGACGCGATGTCAGTATACAAGAGACCCTCAGTGTGCCCCACCAGGAGCTCGACTCCCTACATACATTCCTTCATTTAGGAGATCTTGTCAATACGCCTAAACCCTCAGCGTACTCTCACCAGAAACTCAAATGCCCATCTCCAACCATTGCTCTTTATAGAAGGCCATGTCAGCATACCGGGAATCTTCAGTGTCCCCCACATAAAGCTCAAATCCCTCAATACATTCCTCTGCTGAGGAGCCTGCGGGTAATAAAAAATCACGAGTGTACTACGTCTTTGCCCCTGCCCTACGCCGGGAAGTCTAGCCACCGATTGGAGCGCGGGCTCTATATGTCTCCGCCCATTCGGAAGTCACGTGTCACTGTTCCTTTAGTCTTCATTTCCTAGTTATTTTGCTCGCATTTTGCCGGTTCTTATTTATCTCGTAGTCTGTGACAAATTAGGTAGGTATACCCTTGGTGTTTTTATTGTGATTTCAGATCAACTATCAGTGCTTCCATGTAAGTTCCCGGAGCACTTGTAAATTTAAAATAATCGCAAAAATAACTTATTGAATAACCCCTTGACTTGAGTGATGATTATCGAGCAAAAATTCAATTTTTTTTTGTACAGTAGAGCAAGTGTAACACTAACAGTCACTTACTCAGTGCTTACTCAGTTCGGTAAATAAGTATTTCTTGATCAGTTTTACTTTTAGTCGCTCATACTCGTATTTACACATGGGGGGGGGCAATGACACAGTCATTGACTCACTCATTGTCAGTGTCAGTTTATGGTTGGATGACTGGATGAGTCATTCATGATTCGGTGACTGAATTGAATAACTCCATATTTATCCACCTAATTAGGTTTTGTCAATTTGCTTATTTTGGTTTTACTCGCTTTGTGACTTGTCAAAAACTTTGCCTACCATGTACTGAAATGGGTCTGCCAACTTACACCGGTAATTCTCTCAGCGACGTAAAGGACATTCCCGTATGTCACTGGGCTGAGGTAGAATTGGGTTTACGATTTGATTTTGAATGGGTAGCCAACTTAGTACCCTTGAGAATTTGTAAGCGCATTTATAGATTCAGGACCCATTCTGTCAGCATAAAATTATTTTAGAAGGGCCCAATTGATTGATCATATGACTATACTCTGTCAGCTGAAACAGTTAATACCCCTTCTATGTAGTCTCATCTCACGCCTACCAACGGAAATCTATTCTCTCTGAAATCTGTCATATAACTGAAATTTAGAGTTATTTGTTGGTCAATCAGACATAATTGCACTCAACTGAGCTGCCGCCTTTTGTCTCAAATTTTGCTATTAATCCTGGTAGGAGACAAACATTTCAAACTGATTGACTTTGTTGCCTTTAAATTTAGGTGGAAGAGGTAAGGGGGCAAAATGGTCACAAGTATCAGCCATACAACGGTTACCAAGCTTATATTGATGGAGTGATAACCGCTATCTTTCTCAGTTGCGGGTCCAAGGGCGACAATTATCTAATTATTCCTGCAACCCGCAGAGTGAACTCTCATCAATCACATCACAAACTAAGGCTGTCACGGAATCCTATTTATTCATGTTACAGACGAGAATGTCGGTTCGAGTAGTGAGACAGTCGCGATTCCGTCACGTGTTTGGCACAGCCGCACGTAAGGACAGCTGCTATGATGGCTTGAGAATCACCAAGACGAACTGGGATGGTTCGATGTATTGTGCCGTGAACCCTCGGTATCTGGCCATCATCGTAGAATCAGCCGGCGGTGGCGCCTTTATTGTTCAGCCTATTGAGAAGGTGTGTTTTAGAGTGTTGGAATATAAACGTATCCCCTTCGCTATTGCTTCTCATCTGATCAATGATCTTATGGGAATCGTTCTGTCTTTAAAACCATGGTATGGGTTGGTTTACTTTACTGTCCGCCTAGTTTAAAATCACTTGGTTATATATGGAATAGTACCGATTTGGAGTCATTTATTCGAAATTAGAACAGCCGGGACAGCCCACTTCCTGACTGAAACAGTGCTATGTCTGGGACACTGCAGTCCTAATTCGGAGCAGTGTGTCCGATAGAGAAATGAACCCACTGGCTAGAAATGGGTGCTGCAGACGGTGATTGATTGTTGGCATTCCTTCATCGACTGACCGGTTGCCTTATTTGGAGTGATGTATCACTCACTGACTGATAACAGTTGGCACTGTTATAATTATCTGCCCTGGACCCCTGGATTGATAGTCGCCTGGTAACAGTAATGTCACGGCCAATTTGTAAGCATGCCAATTCTCCTTGCCCACTCACTGTAAATCAGATTATTTGACCTCAGTGTCACTCTTTTAACAGACTGGTCGTATCGAGAGAGACACACCCGTTGTTGGAGGACACAGTGCAGAGGTTCTCGACATCAAGTGGTGCCCCCATCATGATGAGGTCATCGCCAGTGCCAGTGCTGACTGCACAGGTAGGTCGTCTCAACTAAGTCCGTTTCACAAGCCCCAGGTTCACAGTTTCACGATTTCATACATTGTATGTTGCGAGGTTGAATGATTTCGAGTAAAGTGGAAAAAATACATTTGATGGTGGTCCAGGTCCAATAGATTAACTTGGTTATCCATAACTGACACATGTAGCATGTGACCAAAGAAAACTCAAAGCATTCCGTGGAACTATCACCCGACAAACAATCCTCAACTTTATTTAATTGTTGCTATATGACTGCTATTAGAAGTCCTGCATAATACAGTTATTGGAGCTGATGCTTCTAGTTGGCCACCTATGAAGACAAATGTGTGAAGATAGGGCTTCATCTTTGCGGTTACTTCTGCTGCTGTTTTTGTGACAAACATCGCTGCACACACTCTGGTTGTTTACGTGTCCCATTGTCTGTGACTGTATTTCAGTTAAGATCTGGCAGATTCCTGATGGAGGTTTGACTGAGAACCTCACCGAACCCATCGTTGACCTGGTTTACCATCAGCGTAAAGTCGGTCTGATTGAATGGCACCCTACAGCTAGTAACATCCTCATCTCCAGCGGTGAGTATTTACCAAACAGGATGCAGCTCCGTAACTGGCCGCAACAAGTCGCAGGTGGCAGGTAATCCTTAACAATGCTACGGTGATAGGTAAATGTAGAAAGCTACACTTTCCATGGTATACATGTACGTATTAGGAAACCGGGCAACTCTCTGATGGGCTGTGTATTGGATAGCCTGAGAAGTCTATAAGGTCTTCCTTGTAAATTTTGAAAGTATTAAATATATTGCCGTTGTATTCGCAATGCGAGATAGCGATAATTAGCCCCAGATTCAGTAATCGTGATTCCGATCTGAAGGTAATTTATGTCACTCTTCAGCAACGCAGTATGCACAGTATTATATTTATACCTGCTGTGTGGTGGGTTCTACCACCTAAGTTGCTCTTTGGTTGTGATGCAACTGAATAAGGTTCCTTTGCCAGTACATTCAAAATTAGTATGGGTGTACAAGTTTGTACAGTTGGCATCCGCTTGAAACTAATACATGCATAACTTAGTAATGCAACCGGTGAAAACATCACAGAAAACTAGTGGGACTGGGTTACACATCAGTGATCTAGTGGCTACTATATGTATGTGTGACGTGTATAGAAGATGGTGCCAAGGCTGTGTTTATAGTTATCACAGAGATTAGGGTATATCTGTATTTGTGACTGGATATTGGAAACAGATACAGGGCGCTGGAATTCACATCAGGGTCGAGTGTAATTTGAAATGTTTTATAGGAAATGATAATGTGACCTGCCTTTGGGATGTCGGCACTGGTGAGGTTTTGGCTGTACTTGAGCTTAACGACATCATGTGCAGCGTAAACTTTAACCTAAACGGTGAAAAGATTGTCAGCACATGCAAGGACAAGATTACTCGTGTACACGATGCTCGTACTCTGCAAGTTGTCCAGGTAAGGATCCGCTTTTTTACTATCAAAGATGGTTCGCTTTGGGATGATGGAGGATTTTGTGTCAAAATAATAGTCCTAACTCTCACCCTGTGATAGCCGGATAGCTCAGTGGTGGAGCGCTGGACTCGCAACCGCTGAGTTTCTCATTAATTCCTGCCACTACCGCCTGGATCCTTTGAGTTAGGTCAGTGTTTGGCCTGAAATTATGTGTTAAAGCTCCTTGTATAAATCCTAGCTCCTACCATTCCCAATCAACGCTCCTGGTTCGAAGGTCTACCAAATGATGTTAGACCGATGCTGCTGAGACTAGTGGGGAAAGTTGAAAACTGCTGAATTTTCGGTGTAAGCGGCGAAACCAATGTGTTCCTCTAGTTCAAAGCTGGTCTTTTCTGCGAATTGAGGTTTTAGAAATGGCATTCTCACAGTGTCAGATCGACCAAACCACTGTAACATGTCAAACTCAGGGAGGGTTGTCCTGGAGGGAAGATGGGCCGCAGGATTTATGGGGGAAGCAGCTGAATGGCGAGTATAGGGTATAGTGCCCCATGGATTCACACCGCAGATACGGCGCATGCTTTATTATTCAGCAAGGAACCGTTAGTTACTATTATTATTAGGAGGGAAAGTGCCACGAAGGAAGCAAGCCAAGTCAGGCCGTCTTCACCGATGATGACAGGATCTTCACTCTGGGATTCTCTCGTATGTCGGATCGCCAGTTCGCTCTCTGGTCAAAGGTGAGATCTCACTGCCTTGTGGTTCATACAGGCTGGGGATTCTGAGAAGGTTTTTGATTAATGTACCTTCTGCAGAGAACCCGCCCATTGGACTCTTTAGTGTGCGTCTCTTCTCCGCTAACGTATTGCTTCAACATTGGTTTACAATTTATACAAGAGGGGTTTATATAGAGCGTCCTTGTGATGGGACATGAAGATTTCCAATATTTGATTACCACAACGTCCTTGTCAACAAACTCCTATGTACAGGGCTTATTGCAATCCATGGTTCCCAAATTTACTTCCCATGCAACCTGCCGGCTAGCAATTGCGAGTCGTGGACTCCTGATCACTATTGTGGGTAGTAGACGTAATGCGCTACTTACCTGAGCTCTGTCATTATCCTGGCTATAAAGTACTTGATTGCAAACTCGAGTAAACCTTATCTGCTAAAAGCGACAGACGAGTGCCTGAATCAACCCAACCGTGAATATTTTGTTTGGAAAGTTGGCGCTGTCTAACCGTTTCAAGTGTGTAATGAGTCATTGTGGATTTTTTCCATTTTCCGCACCCCAGAATTGCCATTGACTGGTGACCAACAAGCTCCTTGTTTCTGCTGTCAGGGGCCAAATATACTTTAGGAGTTTGCCTTTTACCCTGCACTTGGCAGACACGGCTTCACTCACCAAGGCATTTGTTTTGTAGGAAGGTGACAACAGCATTGGCTGCAAGGAGCCTCTCGCTATTGAAGATATTGACAAGTCTAATGGTGCTACATTCCCATTCTATGATCCAGATACGAACATTGTCTTCATTGCCGGAAAGGTACGAGTACATCCACTTTCACTTTAAAACTTTGCTGGTCTGATCTTCAAGACAGAACAGCTGTCACTGTCAGGAGTGAAGCAGAAGTTGGCCCACTGAGTCCGTTTGACTGTGTTTTCTGGGATAAGTCATTAGGATACTTTCCGCTTACATCTGTGTGCCCCATAGAAAAGGTCACTCTTAAGGAGGACCTTCTATGTTTAACAGTGCGATCCGAAACCCGAGGGCGTTACTAGAGACAAAGTTCTGCTCTTATTAAATATATCCCAGCATAGCCTGGCTAATGAGTTTATGACGTCCAACAGGTACACTAGACATGCCTCGTGAGGTAATGAGGGGTCACAGCTTCATCTGGGATGTGTCATTGCTCCAAAAGTTTTTTTTGCTGGAATTCAGTGACTAGCATGGCAGTTCATTCTCTTAGTGCCTACCTCTTCTTGTTCCGTGATGTTTTGTACGGAGAGTTTATTGTTGCGCGCAGAGTTTTTTACGCATGAAGTCTGCATTGTTGTTCGTGCAGAGACAGATTTATACGCATTACGCTTGTGCATAGCTGTGTGCTTAGACTGCTCTACTGTGATGTGTCTCATGTATTGTTGTGTGCAGAGATATAATTTGTGTATGCAGGGAGACACACTCATCAGATATTATGAGTTGCTACCAGAGGAGCCGTATGTATACCCACTTGCTCTCTACTCATCCACTGTGCCCCAGAGAGGTCTCGGATTCATGCCGAAACGCGGCGTCAACGTCAACATCTGTGAAATCGCCAGGTTTGTACCAGTCCATATGCCAAACTATATCTTGGTTTCCGTGAGGGCTAGGTATAATCCTACCGCAAAAGTATGCATATTGTTCAGTATTGCGTGCATTGAATTCACCATTGTGATTTTCTCATGGACACGCATTTGCTGACCGGTTAGCCATTGGAATTGTTCCCCCTAAACCAGGAAATGCAACTCCACCAACCTCATTTTGATATGGAAAAGAGCTGTATCAGAAAAATAAATGGATAACCGAAACCTGTCCTGTAAATTTTAGCTCCTATATGGCTAGACCACCAGTGTCGTGATCTGATTAAATGGACTTTTCATTCACCAGATAACCCTGATCTTTCTGAGGAGTGATTGGTCATCGCTTACTCGCTTAAATAACTGTGGATCATCTGCAGCATAATTTATTTTTACATGGACAACTTGATAAGACCATAGTGACTTCACCATCACATCTTGTAAACCGCTTCAGTTCTCACGATCAGCGACAGCAGCACTCCCCTCCCGCCAGGAATGTTGAAAGACGTTGCATTGCTTTAGTCTTTTAATACTGCGCACCTAGGTTTCACCAGCCCTTCCTGGTTTCCTCTTCCCTTCCGGTACCCACGACAGGGTGGTGTTTGTCGCGCTACCAGGCCTTCAGAGACAGTGGTCAAGAAACTTCCATCGTCTGGTCTCAGCTTCTTCCTGTCACTGTTGATGATTTTCTGTTGTAGATTCTATAAATTGGTGCAAGGATCGGGTAACCAGGGAGGTTTTTGTGAACCAATTGCCATGACAGTGCCTCGTAAGTCCGAACTATACCAGGATGACCTCTACCCCGATACATTCAGCGGCGAGGCCAGCCTAGACGCTGATGAGTGGTTCACTGAGAAGAAAGTCGGCGAGCCAAAAAAGGTAAAGAATATTCAAGGGAGAAACAATAAATGTGATGAATTGTGTAGATTATTCCATGATCAGGTTGAAGCTCAGAGATAAGATGTGATAGATGTTTTTACATGTACTATAGTACTGTTAGACCATAAGCTTGTTTATATGATAGTCCATGTTTTGGTAGTTTATATGATAGTCCATGTTTTGGTAGTTTATATGATTGTCCATGTTTTGGTAGTTTATATGATTGTCCATGTTTTGGTAGTTTATATGATTGTCCATGTTTTGGTAGTTTATATGGTTGTCCATGTTTTGGTAGCTTATATGATTGTCCATGTTTTGGTAGTTTATATGGTTGTCCATGTTTTGGTAGTTTATATGATTGTCCATGTTTTGGTAGTTTATATGATTGTCCATGTTTTGGTAGTTTATATGATTGTCCATGTTTTGGTAGTTTATATGATTGTCCATGTTGTGTTGTGTTGTGTAGTGTTGTGTTGTGTTGTGCTGGAGTTTCGGTTTTCTCTTTAGATGAACATGAGATCTTTGTTCGCGGATTCCGGTAAACAAAAGGCCAAGGTTAGATCATCAGTACTTACTGGAAACAAACCGAAGAAACCATCGCCGCTGACTCAGAGCACGCCTGCCGCATCAGCACCCGCTGCAGCTCCTGCTGCTGCCGTCGCTCCGGTCAAAGCCGCTGCTGCCAACGGTGCTGCTCCGGCTGCCCAGCCCAAGGAGACCGCATCGGTGAGTGAGGCCGGGCCCAATGACGAAAGCCAAGTCGTCATCATTCGCATCACTATTGCGATGATGTCATTACAATTGTGACCTCATAAGTAGTGACTCGTTCCGAACTCTGATGCCATCATGCCATTCATTCTTTGACTAAGTTAAATGACTCGTGTTGCTAGGCGCTGGAAGCTGAGCCCGAGGAGAAATCTCAGGCTAAAGTAAGTGCACAACGCAGGTTCTGCTCTGGCTGTAACCGATTCTGTGCTGTAATCAAAGACTCAATGGGTCTGCCAGATTTGTTTTCTTGCTAACAGTAACTTCTAGTTTCATATAGATCACAAATAGGGGCTAGCGTCTTCTAAGGCTGATCATCTTCACCCCCAAAAGCTCTACCAGAAAAGCGTGCATTTCGCAAGTACTGCTGTGAAAAAACCGCTTCCATTTTAAATGTGGCAAGATCAAAACATTTGTGGAGTTCAGGTTAAACAGCTTAATAATAAATTTTAGTTGGTTCACTCGTAGAGTTGTCCTGGAGTTACGGGAGGATAACTCTATGAGTTCACTCATCAGCCTTTCATTCTCAATGATTCTCACCCATTCTCATTTCGACTGATGACACTGGTCTGTCTCTAATCTGGAGATATCTACACAGCTGAAGCGGTCACACGGAAACTGCTATAGGCTATCCACTCCCAGATTCACCAGGAAACTGATTCGTTCCTTAAAACAATTCCATATATCTTGTTATATGGTTCATTGGGTTGGTGGACTTGACCTTTGCTGGTCTCCATACTTTAACATAACCTGAAGCACCGCTTCTCTTTCATTGCACTGTCATTTGGTCCTTTGGGCATTTTCCTGACTGATGTTGGTTTGGCTAGGATGTATTGGAGAAACTTGTGAGCGAGGTGAAAGAGTTGAAAATCATTGTGCGCAACCAAGAAAAACGTATAGAAATCCTGATGAAGGCCATGTCGGAAACGTCCGGCGCTAATGGCCAGAAAGCCGAAACCACCGATCCCATCCAAGTTTGATCGCGGACACGGTATACAAGTAATCTCTGCATGGAAATCGATGTAGTCACTCAGTGAAGGGTTGCTTGCTCGTCGGGTCTTTCTAAACCTTGATGATCGCTAATATCTCTCATATAATCTAACCCTCTCCCCAGCATGGGCAGCAGGGCTTCCTTATTATAGCCATAACATTCGGTTAATCAGTAGATGGTCTAAGCTTCTAGAACTTTGCATTCATGTCTCTCTCCCGCCAACTTTTCTATCACCGCCAGACCCACAGTCAGGCACTAGTTCATAATTGCTTTATAATCATTGTAAATATATGGCAGGTGAGCTTTGCTATAATTATTGTAATTTTTATCCCATGATCAAAACCGTGCAATTGCGTCCGGCCTACTTGGTTATCTTCACCAATCCCGCTCCGAAAAGAGTAGAACCATTTTTGTCCTCGAAAAATATTTGAAGACAGTCAAAGTGATGCATTTAAAGCCCAACACTTTTTTGTCAACTTTGTGTTATTCGAACGCCGGAGAAAAAGTAGCTACCAATCCTGGTATTACTCGGTGATCGGTGATTGACTATATACCCTTTTGTAGGCGGAGCCCTCAGCAGATGTCATCGCTCTGACAGAAATGGTCGAGAAGCTCAAGGCGACCGTAATGTCATACGGTGAAAGGATTGAGACCCTTGAAAGCAAGCTGGCTGAATATGAGGATAAGGTGCTGAATGCAGGGGCCGAGGAAGAGGAAGAGTGAGGCGTATCTTCTCCAAACCACGACCTTGACCTTGATTCATTAGATCTCGTAGGACTTATAGGAGCCCCTAGACTGTTAAAGTTCTAAGGGCTCTAGTTGAATTGAGTATGTAAACACGGCCTTCGCTTGCTTGCACCAATTAAATAAACGACATTCCGAGAGCTCCGTTATGAAGTTTCCTATAGTTTCCTATGGTTTTGGCGCCAAATGACAATATGTAAATAAGTTATTTATGTGCTGTCCATGGATTTGATACACCAACGATCAAATTTTGGCATCTTTTATACGTTTATAGCTGGTTTACATTGACCATACTATCAGCCTTCTGAGCTGCTATCTAGAGCTGAATGTTTCTATTTTTCTAGCATCTAGGAGAAGTTGTTCCATCACTATTGTCTTGGTCTAAGCCATTGAGATTAAATCTAATCAGATCAG
>Ga0224501_10003614_pt1 | contig 12195 bp, 9 predicted proteins | sample SF_Oct11_sed_USG_4_FD_169105 | JGI IMG/M metagenome (GOLD analysis project Ga0224501, IMG submission 169105) | Sediment microbial communities from San Francisco Bay, California, United States - SF_Oct11_sed_USGS_8_1 | ecosystem: Environmental > Aquatic > Marine > Sediment | place: USA... | reverse complement strand
AACACAATAGCTCAGTTACCTAGCATACCTCTAGATAAGAAAAACCACGAGGATGTAGATACTAATGCAGAAGACCACTTGTATGATGCAATTAGATATGGTATAATGACTAGACCTCGAAGTTCTTTATGGGATTTTAATCCATCAACACAACGCAGCGGCTTTCAGGCTTCTGATTCAACCTTTGGATATTAAGCATGGCTATAGACGAAAACGATCAAGGCGAACTGTTTGAAACGGATGATGTATCTGTAATTCAAGATGGTGATGAGCTAGACGCTTCTAGTGTTGTAGGTTATATTAATGAGCGCTTCAAGCGAGCAGAAGACTCTAGACAGAATGATGAGACTAGATGGTTACGTTCCTATAGAAACTATCGTGGTATTTATGGGTCAGACGTACAGTTCACTGAAACTGAGAAGTCTCGTGTATTCGTTAAAGTAACTAAAACAAAAACGTTAGCTGCATATGGTCAGATCGTAGACGTACTCTTTGGTAGCTCACGCTTTCCTCTTACAGTTAATCCTACGATGCTACCTGATGGTGTAGCTGAGTCGGTACACATTAGTATTAACCCTAATGCAGAACAAGGACAACAGGCGTTGTCGGAAGCCTTCGGTGAAAAGCCTAAGGTTTCTTTTTTGTTTGACCCTGATGAAAAGCTTAAACCCGGTGAGACTATGTTTGACCGTATGAAGCGCTTAGGTCCACTAGAGGATAGACTAGCTGCGCTGGGCGATAAAGTTATTGAGGGTGCAGGAACTACACAAGACACTGTAACTTTCCATCCAGCTATGGTTGCAGCTAAGAAGATGGAAAAGAAGATCCACGATCAGCTAGAAGAGAGTGGAGCTAATAAGCAGCTACGTCACACAGCATTTGAGATGGCTCTGTTTGGTACGGGTATTATGAAAGGCCCGTTTGCTGTAGATAAAGAGTATCCTAACTGGAATGAAGAGGGTGACTACGATCCACTGATTAAGACTGTGCCCTCTACTAGTCATGTATCTATATGGAACTTTTATCCTGACCCTGATGCGTACAACATGGATGAGGCTGAGTATGTAGTAGAGCGTCACCGTATGACACGCTCACAGATGCGTAGCTTGAAGTCACGTCCGTTCTTCCGTAATGAATCTATTGATGACGCTATTCGTTTAGGCGAATCATACGAGAAGAAGTACTGGGAACAGGACATGGAAGATGAGTCTTCTATGACTAACGCACCTGAACGTTATGAAGTACTAGAGTTTTGGGGTTACGTAGATACAGAGATCCTAGAAGAGAATGGTGTAACTATACCTCGTGAACTTAAAGACTCTGAGCAAGTAAATGTCAATGCTTGGATTTGTAACGACAAAGTACTACGCCTTGTACTTAACCCATTCAAGCCTACACGTATTCCTTACTATGCAGTACCGTATGAGTTGAATCCATACAGCTTCTTTGGTGTAGGTATTGCTGAGAATATGGATGACACCCAGACGCTTATGAATGGCTTTATGAGGATGGCGATAGACAACTCTGCGTTGAGTGGAAACTTAATCATTGAGGTCGATGAAACCAATTTAGTGCCGGGGCAGGACTTAAGTGTGTATCCTGGCAAGGTGTTCCGTAGACAGGGGGGTGCTCCAGGTCAAGGCATTTTTGGGACCAAGTTCCCTAATGTAGCCCAAGAAAACATGCAACTCTTTGATAAGGCTAGGGTTTTAGCAGATGAAAGCACAGGCTTCCCAAGTTTCGCACATGGTCAAACAGGCGTCAGCGGAGTGGGGAGAACTGCTTCTGGCATCTCTATGCTTATGTCTGCAGCTAATGGTAGCATACGAAATGTCGTTAAGAATGTTGATGATTATCTGATTGGCCCTATGGGCCGTGCATTCTTTGCGTTCAACATGCAGTTCGACTTTGACACAGACATCAAGGGTGACTTAGACGTTAAGGCGTCAGGCACAGAGAGCTTGATGGCTAACGAGGTACGCTCGCAGCGTTTGATGCAGTTCATGGGTGTAGCATCTAATCCTGCCCTCATGCCCTTCGTCAAGAGTGACTACATCATTCGTGAGATTGCTAAGTCTATGGACCTTGATCCTGACAAGGTAACGAACTCGCTGAGTGATGCAGCTATTCAGGCTGAGATCCTCAAGAAGTTCACACAGCCTCCAGAGGCTCCTGTAGGGCCAGAAGGTGCAGTTCAGGGGCCACCCCAGCCCAGCGCACCGGGAGCCGCTCCTGAGCAAGCTGGAGTAGCTGTCAGCGATACTACAGGTGCAGGTGGTGGTAACATTGGTACAGGTACAGCGCCAGTGCCGGGTGAGCAAGGGTTCACTGGTACATGAGCATTAAGAAGTTTGTGAACGATAAGCCTCTATGGGATTCTTTCGTAGAGGTACTAGATGTCAAGATAAGCTCTGCCCAGCGCAGGTTAGAACAAGAGAGTACTATTGAAGGCGTTTATCGTATTCAAGGTGAGATTGCAGCATTGCGTAAGTTAGCTTATTTAAGGGATGAAGTGAATGGACCAAACAGATAAAGAAATGAACGACATGCTGCTTGAAGAGCAAGTAGACCCTGTAAGTGGTAACACTGCTCCTGTAGGTGCTTTACCTTCTGAGGTACGTGATGACATTACAGTTAACGTAAGTCCTAATGAGTTTGTTATCCCTGCATACACACTGCGTTACTTTGGGGAAGACTTCTTTAATGAGCTACTAGGTGCAGCAGAGCAAGGCTGGGATCGTATTAAGGCAGGTGAAGAGCCTATGCCACCTAAGAGTGAATCTGATACAGAAGCCGTTAAAGATGGCTATGATGAGGGTGGAGCTATTCCGGGCGAAGACGTAGACGTACCACCTCCTGTTGGTGGCGGCTATGGTCAGTACGGTGGTACGGGTGCTACCTTTGGTGGCTTTGAGTTTAAGACTTTTATTAACCCTGAAACAGAACAAGAGATACGTATATACTTCTTTAACGGTAAGCCTCTTAGCCGTATACCTGAGGGCTTTCGTGAGAAGGGTGCTACTGCTGTAGAAGAACAGGAACAGGTTGCAGAAGAGCAAACTAGAGATGACGATGATACTTCTATAACAGCAGAAACTGCTAGAGAGAATGCACCTAACTGGACTAAGACTAAAGTAGAAGACTGGACTATGGATGATTATAATGATTATGCTGAGTCTATGAAAACAGGTAATACTACAGCAGGTGGCTTTATAGAAAATAGTATTCTTACTTTAGTAGGTTCTGTAATTGGTGGCCCAGCAGGAGCAGCCGCTCTGCCTTTATTAGCTAGAAAAGCAAAAGAAAAACAGGCTGCTAATGTTAATACTAACATAAATAATATTCTTAAATCAGGAAAAACATCAGAAGATTCAGACCTGACAAACGACGATATGAATATTCTATTTAAAGCACAGTTTGAAGCTAATAGTGTTAGCGATAGAGATCCTTCTTTAATATCTAAACTTACAGGTATTGGAGATGATAGAGGTCAAAGTGTAGGTGTACCTATATACGAACAAGCCTTCTATCAAAAAGATGATGGTAGCTTAGATATAGATGCTTTACTACCATCTAGCTCTACAGAAAAAACTTCTAGTGGTATATTAGAAAAAACTGCTACTATTACAAAAACTGTTGAGGATGAGAATGCCAGAGTTGCAGCTATAGAAGCAGAAAAAGCTAGACGTGAAGTGGAAAAAGCCGAAAGAAAACTAAAAGAGGCTGCAGATTTAGCAGAGGCTATACGGCTAGAGCAGGAACTTAAGGATAAACAGGCAGCAGCAGCTAAGGCAGCAACAGCGGCTAAAGCAGCAGCAGATAAAGCAGCAGCAGATAAAAAAAGAAAAGAGGCAGCAGCTAAAGCAGCAGCAGAGGCAGCGGCAACAGGTCAACCTGAAGCTAGTAATGTAAAAACTACACGTTTAGATTCAAGCAACCCTAATACTAGTAAAAATTTAGACGCTCATTTATCTAGTACGGAAAAAGCTTCACTAAAAGCTAATCCTTCTTTAGCGGGACACTATACTGCCACAGCAAACAGACGTTCCAATGAAGCTGCTCGTGGTGATACATCTAATACAGATAATGCTAATGAGGCTGCTGATAGCGGTGATGGATGCTGCTTTATTATGTTAGAAGCTCGTTATGGTAATGGTACTATGGATAAGGTAGTACGTAAATATCGGGATGAGTATATGACAGATCGTAATCGCAGAGGCTACTACAAAGTTGCAGAAGTATTTGTACCTCTAATGAGAAAGTCTCCTACATTTAAGTGGGTTATTACAAAAACATTTGCAGACCCTCTTGTATCTTATGGTAAATACCATTATAATGAAAAGAAAGTGGGTGTTGTATTTACACCAGTTAAAAACTTCTGGATGAAACTATTTGATATAGTAGGTGGAGATACTAAGTTTATTCGTGAGAACGGTGAAACTGTATAATAACTATAAGGCTACCCGGCAGTAATGCTGGCCCCAACATAAAAGGACTAAAACTATGCCAGAACTAACAGCGGTGGAGACACCTAAGAATGCAGGATTTGTACAGCCTAAAGGTGGATCACGGGCTAACAAGAAACGAATAGAGCAAGATGAAGCTGAACTAAAAGCTTTGATGGAAGCAGGACCAGATGGGCAACAGGAATCCAATGGCGAGGGATCTGCGACAACCCAAGTACAAACAGAGGGTAGTTCCCAACAAAAAGAAGCCAACTCTGAAGCTGAAGCACAAGAAGAAAACTTAAGTGGTGAGGAGCGTACTTATAAGAAACGCTACAGCGACTTACGTAATCACCTTAACAAACAAGCTGAAGAGTTAAAGGCTATCAAAGAGCAGCTAGGTAAAGCACAAGAGAATGGTACTGTGCGTCCACCTACGAGTGATGAGAGTATTGATGCGTGGGCTAAGAAGTATCCTGAGATTGCTGGCATTGTAGAAACAATTGCTGAGAAGAAAGCTCAAGAGAAGTTCAGCCACGCTGATGAGCGCCTACAGCAGATTGATAAGATGAATGCTGATGCCCATCGCCTCAAAGCTGAGAATGAGATCCGCACTATGCACACAGACTTTGATGATCTACGTGGTAGTGATGCATTTCATGACTGGGCTGGCGAACAACCTAAGTGGGTGCAGGACGCTCTATATGAGAACCAAGATGACCCTAAATCAGTTATACGAGTTATTGATCTATATAAGGTTGATAACGGAATGGACGTTAAAGGTAAGCGGCGTAAGACTAAAGATGCAGCCTCTGCAGTTGTAACTAAGCGTACAACTAAACCAGATAACGATAACCCAGCGGGACATATTCGTGAGTCACAAGTGCAGAAGATGTCTACGCATGAATACGAAGCAAACTCAGATGCTATCATGGAAGCTATCCGTAGTGGTAAATTTATTTATGATATTTCTGGGGGTGCACGTTAAAAAGCTATTGACAATGCATAGATATGTGATATAACTATGTATGTTAACTAAAGGAATATAAAGCCCTATTAAATTAGCTACCTTTGTATTCCTACTACAACTGAGCCAAAACTACTAAGATAAGACTTACCTGATCAAGTACAGGCCCGATAGTTCCAACGTAGGCCAACTGAGGAACAAATCGCACCCTAGAAAGAACAGCCTCTTACACAGTGTTTATGCTTACTTAATCATAAGCCAAACATCTATGGAGGATATTAACATGGCTTTTACAACAGCAGGTGGTTACGGGAATTTGCCAAACGGCAATTTTAGCCCAGTAATCTACTCAAAGCAGGTACAACTTGCTTTCCGTAAATCTACCGTATGTGGAGATATTACGAACTCTGATTATTTTGGTGAGATCGCTGCACAAGGTGATACAGTCAAAATTATTAAAGAACCTGAGATTTCTGTGAGCAGCTACGCTCGTGGAACACAGGTTTCAGCACAAGACTTAGACGATGAGGATTTCTCGTTAGTCGTTGATAAAGCTAACTATTTTGCTTTTAAAATGGACGATATCGAAGAAGCACACTCCCACGTCAATTTCATGCAGCTTGCAACAGATCGTGCAGCTTATCGTTTAGCTGATCAGTATGACCAAGAAGTACTTGGCTACTTGTCAGGCTTCAAACAGTCAGCATTACACGCACAAGCCGATACAGTAAATGACCAAGTTAATGGTTCTAAAGCTGTAACTACTGCAGGTTCAGATGAATTGCTATCAAGCATGAAACTGAAAAAGAGTGACTTTGGTAACATTTCAACGGCTTCTGCTGGCGATCATTCGATCCCACTAGCTGCACGTTTGCCAGGCGCTACTGCACTCCCAACTGCAACAGCTTCACCAGCAATGGTTGTAGCTCGTATGGCACGTTTGTTGGATCAACAACAAGTTGATACTCAAGGGCGCTGGCTGGTAGTTGACCCGGTATTCATGGAAATCTTGCGTGACGAGGACAGCCGCCTCATGAACTCAGATTATGGTGAATCAGGTGGTCTTCGCAATGGCTTGGTCTTGAACAACTTTCATGGCTTCCGTGTGTACACATCTTCAAACCTACCTAAAGTGGGTACAGGACCGGGTACAACTGGTTCAGCTAACCAGAACACTAACTATGGTGTGCTAGTTGCTGGTCATGATTCTGCTGTAGCAACTGCTGAGCAAATCAACAAGACTGAAACGTATCGTGACCCTGACAGCTTCGCTGACATTGTTCGTGGTATGCATCTATATGGTAGGAAGATTCTTCGTCCTGAAGGTCTTGTAACTGCCAAATATAACGCAGCTTAAGGGGGAACTGAAAATGGCTTTACAATCTCCAGTTCGTATCGAGACAGCCGTGATTGCTCACGGTGACTTGACCACTAGCTCAACTCATGATATTGGCACAGTACCACGCAACTGCGTAGTTCTTGCTGCTGGTTCTGAGTGTACTGCAGCAGCTACTGTTGGTGGTGCTAATGCGGTTTCATATGGCGTAACAGGTGGTGACACCGATATGCTAGGAACTGCAGACATCAATGGTGCAAAGACTTTGGGTGCTACTACTACTACAGTAAATGGCATCACAAATGTTACCACTGCAGATACAACAATCACTGCACTGCTTGCGGGTTCTAACGCCCCTTCAGCAGGTTCATATAAGTTCTTTGTAGTATATGCCCCAATGGGTGCTACAGGAGCAGCCGCTGAAGTAGATCGTGATCTGCTCGCATAAATACTTTAACTTTAGGGGCTGCTTTCGAGTGGCCCCTTTAGGCTATCTAGGAGTTAAATAATGGCAGGTATTAACTTCAGGACAGCAAGCAAGTTTGCTTCAGTTACAGGTAACTCTGCTAGTACCACTAGTAATCCTAATAATGCTACTGTATTGTTTACTTGCCCTGAAAGTCACGAAGCTGAAATAGTTTTTCTTATGGTGGCAAACGAAGATAGTTCAACATCTAATATCGGAATACAAGTATACCATGCAGATGACAACACTTACCACATGCTAGTAGGTGAAGAGTCTATAGCAGGTAATGACCACACTCAGTTTATTGGTGGTGGACCTTTGTTCTTACATGCAGGTGATAAGGTCTTAGTATTTAGACATACTTCTTCACATAATTTTGATGCTACACTTTCTTCTAGACTATACTTTACACCTGCTAAAAGGTTATAACAATGAGTACTTTTCTTAGTCTAACTAACGAACTCTTACGTCGATTGAATGAAGTTCAAATTGACCAAGCAGACTTTCCTAACGTTAAAAATGTTCAGGCACTGGCTAAGGATTCCATTAACTCATCTATCCGTCAGATGCTTCAGGATGCTCAAGAGTGGCCTTTTACTTTGGTAACATACGAACATACACTAGCTGCTGGCACTAATACTTATTCTTTTCCTGCCGACTACTCTAAAGCCGACTGGGATACATTTTATATTAAACAACTTACTTCAGAAAACAATACACCACAAAAACTAGAATTAATTACGTATGATCAATATCTTTCAAATTACAGAGCTATAGAAGATACTAGTGGTGAGGGTGGGAGAACTAGCCCTCGCTATGTATATATGACACAAGATACAAAGTTTGGCGTTACGCCTATTCCAAATGCAGCCTATGTAGTAGAATATAGATACTGGAAGTACCCTGCAGATCTTGTAGCTTATGATGATACAACATTAATACCTGATCGTTTTAAGCACGTTATTATAGATGGTGCTATGATGTACATGATGATGTTTAGATCTAATGAACAGAGTGCGTCCTTACATAGTCAGAAATTTGAAGACGGTATTAAGATGATGCGTAGGCTTGTTGTTGATCAACCCGTAAATGTATCTTCTACTGTAATACAAAGGTCTTCCTATAACACTATATCTGATAGAGTATAAGTATGGCTGACGCTTTACAAACATATGTCTCTGTTTGTGCAGGGGGTCTTGTTACTAACGTTGACCCACTTACTCAAAGTAACTCTTTGTCAGGCAGCGCAGTACGTCTAATTAACATGGAGCCATCTTTAGAAGGTGGTTACAGACGTATAAGCGGTTATGCAAACTCTTATGGTACACTTCCCGGTACTGGTAAAGTTTTAGGTCTTAATGTAAACGGTGAAATAAATCAAGGAATACTTGGTTGTAGAAAACCTTCTTCTGGCAATAACTATTTACATTGGTATAACCACTACTACGATGTAGCACTAGGATCAGGGCAAGGCTCTGGTTTTTCTGTAGGTGAAACAGTAACAGGTGTAGTTAGTTCAGGAGATGCTACCTTAGTAGCAGCAACAGGTACTGTAATATCTAGAACTTCTAATGCCCTTGTAATAAACTTTGGTAAATTGCCTAGTAATATTTTTGCTACAGGTAATGTACTTACAGGTGGTACATCTACTGCAACAGGTACAGTAGCAAGTACACCTACAGTCAAGGGTTGGCAAGCAGTATCATCTGCAGGTAGTCCTACCATGACAGGGGTTGACGTTGTAAGGTTTGAGCGTTATAATTGGACTGAAGAAGTCCTGCTACTAACAGACGGTATTAACCCTGCTGCTAAATATAACGGTACTACTTACACACAGATTACACATACTAATGCTCCAAACAATCCACAGTTTGCTAGTGCCTTTGCAAATCATCTTTGGTTAGCTGGAGATCCTGACGAACCATTTAATATTTATTTTTCATCCCCTAATGCTGATACAGACTTTGATCCAGCAAACGGGGCTGGTGTTATCAACATAGGCTTTACTGTAACTCAGCTAAAAGCCTTTCGTAATCAGCTTTATGTATTTGGTCAGAATCAGATTAAACGTATTGTTGGAGACAACTACTCTAACTTTAGTGTAGAAAATGTTACTAATGACTTGGGTTGTGTTGCTCCTGATACTGTAGTAGAATTTGGTGGTGACATTATCTTTCTTGGACCTGATGGTGTTAGACCTATTTCTGGAACTTCTCGCATTGGTGACGTTGAGCTTGAAACAGTATCTCGTGAAATACAAAAGACCTTTGAGAACTATACAGCTAACGAAGATGTTACAAGACTAAAAGCCCTAGTTATTCGTAGGAAGTCACAGTTTAGATTATTCTTTGAAGCTAATACTTCTCTGTCGTTACTGGCTGCTATTCGTAAAAGTTCTTCAGCACAGTCTACATTTGAATATAGTCAGCTTGTGGGTATTGAAGCAACAGCAGTAGCTAGTGGGTATGTAGGGCAGTTTGAGTTTGTACTGCATGGAGATACTACAGGTAAAGTATTTAAACAAGAAGAAGGTAATTCTTTTGGTGGATCTGACATACTAAGTGTTTATCAAACTCCATTTTATTTTATGGGTGATCCAGAGTTACGTAAGATATTTTATAGGGTTAAAACGTTTCTTAAATCAGAGGGTGCAACTTCAATATCTGTAGGCATAGAATATAACTTTGGAGACTCAGAGATTGCTACACCAGCAAACTTTGATTTAAGTACAGCAGGTGCAGCATCTTTCTTTGACGCAAGTTCAACTATTTACGATGAAACAGATGTTTATGACGGAAACCCTACACCAATTAGAATTACTAACATAAGTGGGTCAGGCGATTCTATATCAGTAGCATACGTTACTAACGGTACAAACCCCAGCCATACCATACAGGCTGTTTCTATATTGTATGGTGCAGGGGATAGGAGATAAAAAGTGGCAGGATATACAAGACAATCTTCAGCAGATATTATTGCAACGGCTGTTGTTCGTGCTAACCCGCTGAACGTAGAGTACAATGCATTACGAGATGCATTTAACGCAAGCACAGGACACAAGCATGATGGTACTGCAGCAGAGGGTGCATATGTACCACTGATTGCAGACTCAGATGCTTTAAACAAAGTAGTTATTGATACATCAAATAATCGTGTTGGTGTATTCGTAGAGGTATCTAGTGCTGCTGTAGAGCAGATACGTATTCAAGATGGTTCAGTTGTTCCTGTTACTAACAACGACATTGATCTTGGTACATCTAGCTTACAATTTAAAGATTTATTTATTGATGGTACAGCTAACATTGATAGCCTTGTAGCTGACACTGCAGACATTAATGCAGGTACTATTGACGGTGTAACTATCGGTGGTAGCTCTGCTGCTGCTGGTACGTTTACTGCCTTAGCTGCTACAGGTACGTCTACACTTACTACAGTAGACATTAACGGTGGTGCTATTGATGGCACTATTATTGGTGCTAACTCAGCAACATCAAGTACATTTACTACAGCAACAACTACAGGTCTTGCTACACTAGCTACTGCAGATATTAATGGTGGTACTATTGATGGTGCAGTCATTGGTGGGTCATCTGCTTTAGCTATTACAGGTACAGTAGTTACTGCTAGTACAAACTTTGCAGGAGCTTTGACAGGCAACGTTACAGGTAATGTGACAGGTAACTCTGCGGGTACTCATACTGGCGCTGTAATCGGCGATGTCACGGGCAATGTAACAGCGGCTTCTGGAACATCCAGCTTTAACAACCTGACCGTAAACGGCACTCTTAATATGAATGCTGGAACGTCAGCTACGATTGAGAACCTATCTGCACCGTCTAACGCTAATGATGCTGCACGAAAGGCTGATGTAGATGCGGTAAGTGCTGCCAAGCTCAACCTATCTGGCGGTACTATGAGTGGCGACATTGCTATGGGTGGTAATACCGTTAGTGGATTAGGTGCGCCTAGTGCTTCTGCAGACGCAGCTACAAAAGGCTATGTAGATACATCAGTATCAAACTTAGTAGATAGTGCTCCCGGTACTTTAGATACTCTGAATGAACTAGCTGCAGCATTGGGTGACGATCCCGACTTTGCTACTACTATTACAAACAGTATTGCAACTAAGCTACCTCTAGCTGGTGGTACGATGACAGGTGATATTGTACTAGGTTCTAATAAAGCAACCTCTACAGCTACACCTGCTACAGACGATACACTTACTCGTAAGGGTTATGTAGACACACAAGACGCACTAAAACTTAACCTAGCAGGTGGCACTATGAGTGGTGCTATTGCGATGGGTACGAATAAGATTACAGGTTTGGGTGATCCTACTGCTAATCAAGATGCATCTACGAAAGCCTATACTGATACACAACGTGACACTCGTTTACCTTTAGCAGGTGGAACGATGACTGGTGGTATCACTATGGGTAATAACAAAGTCACAGCTACATACACGCCCAGTGCCAATGCTGATCTTACTACTAAGACTTATGTAGATGGTATTCTAGGCTCTGCTACATCGGCTGCTACAAGTGCTTCTGCTGCTGCAACATCTGCAACTAATGCAGCCTCAAGTGCTACTGCCTCTGCTTCATCGGCGTCTGCTGCTGCAGCTTCATATGATAGTTTTGATGATCGTTACTTGGGAGCTAAGTCTTCTGCACCTAGCGTAGACAATGATGGTGATGCACTAACTACTGGTGCTTTATATTGGAATACAAGTAATAACAGCTTATTTATATGGACAGGTAGTGCATGGAATGCTGCAGCATTTGATACTTCAGGTGCGTTAATTGCAACAAACAACTTATCTGATCTTAATAATGCTGCTACTGCCAGAACTAACTTAGGCTTTAATACTGGAGTTGATGCACATCTAAATACAGGCACGGCTTCTTCTGGAGAGGTATTATCTTGGAATGGTTCAGACTATGATTGGTCTGCCCCTTCTGCAGGAGGAGAAACTTCTTTT
>Ga0224501_10003613_pt1 | contig 12196 bp, 12 predicted proteins | sample SF_Oct11_sed_USG_4_FD_169105 | JGI IMG/M metagenome (GOLD analysis project Ga0224501, IMG submission 169105) | Sediment microbial communities from San Francisco Bay, California, United States - SF_Oct11_sed_USGS_8_1 | ecosystem: Environmental > Aquatic > Marine > Sediment | place: USA... | reverse complement strand
ATAATAAATCAAGAAATGTTTTTTGTATGTAATGTAGAATATTTTTTTAGACATTTTTTTGGCCCGGTTCAGGGCCTGTGCAGGGGGCTATGCATCCGGTTCTATTTACCCCCGAGTATCTCGGGGAATGTTATTCCTGTAATTATCTTGAGGCGAAAAATAAATTTAGCCAGCAGGTTAAGCACCAGCTCGACCCCGGTTTATGTCGTGAATTCACTTATCCGCAAACAGGGCCTGAAGGCGAGGCACTGACGAGCTCGGTTGCATGGCTTGGCGATGCGGAGGCCGAACATGTGCTGGTGTTGCAGAGTGCTACCCACGGCGTCGAGGGCTTTGCCGGTTCGGCGATCCAGCTCGATACACTAAAACGACTAACGGCAGAAAAACTACCCGGCGGTATCGCCATCCTGTTTATCCATGTGATCAACCCCTATGGTTTTGCCTGGCTGCGCCGGGTCAATGAACAGGGTATTGACCTGAACCGTAATTTTGTTGATTTTAATCAACCACTACCAGCCAACGAAGGCTACACTCAACTCGCTGATCAAATTTTGCCTTTAAGTCTCACTGGCTGGGACAGGGCATCACAAAAACTTTCGGCATATAGAGATGAGTACGGTCAGAGTGAGTTTGAGAAGGCAGTCAGCAGCGGCCAGTATGAATATGCCGATGGCCTTTTTTATGGCGGTACGGCTCCAAGTCAGTCACGACTTAACCTGGAAAAGATTATTGATGACTATGAACTACATAATCGTCGAAGCGTTGCGGTCATCGATATCCACACCGGACTGGGGCCGTTTGGTTATGGCGAAGTGATCTGTGATCACCCGCCCGGTTCAGCCGGGGTGAAGTTGGCGAGGACATGGTTTGGCGAAAGCGTGACTGAACCGGCGCTGGGTAGTTCGACATCGGTACAGAAGCTCGGCCTGATCGATTACCTATGGCATCGACGCCTCGGTGAGAAGGTCTGCTTTGTTACGCTCGAGTTTGGTACTTACTCGGTAGAGCAGATGTTTGAAGTATTAAGGCGTGATCACTTTATGCATCGTCAAACTATTGACTGGGGTGCGAGTGAAACGCAGCAGGTTAAGCAGGCAATACGAAAGTTTTTTTATCCGGCAACACCCGACTGGCAGGAGATGGTATTAATGCGTGGCAGACAATGTATCGATCAGGCCTTACAGGGACTCAATCAATAATGCCGGGCACGACTTCTACGCCAGATTTTACACTGGCGACAATAAAAGACCTGAATGCACTGGTGACGATTGAAAACCGTTGCTTTGAGATTGACCGCATGTCGTCACGCAGTATCAAGCACATGATCCAGAAGGCCAACTGTGATTTTATTCTTGGCTGGAAAAATAATGTGATTGTTGGTTATGCGCTGGTGCTCTATCACCAGGGTACACACCTGGCCAGGCTGTATTCATTCGCAGTGCTACCTGAAGTGCGCGGGCAGGGTGTCGGTGAACAACTGTTGCAGCAGGCGGAGGAATACGCAACCTCGCGAGACTGTATCTATATGCGACTTGAAGTGCACCCGAATAATAGTGGCGCGATTCGCCTGTATAAAAAATTAGGTTATCACCCCTTTGGTATGTACCACGATTACTACGAGGACCATGCCGATGCGCTGCGTTTTGAAAAGCGCATCCTGTTCTGCGAAGACCAGCGTGATCTTTTGCCTGTGCCTTATTACCAGCAAACTACGGATTTCACCTGCGGGTCCGCCTGCCTGATTATGGCGATGCAGGCATTGGGTACAGAGGCAAAGGCTGATCGCATACTGGAAATTCAGTTATGGCGTGAGGCTACGACGATCTACATGACCTCGGGCCACGGAGGTAGTAGTCCGCTTGGCCTGGCGCTGGCAGCATGGCGACGTGGCTTTCGTGTTGAGGTCTACATCAATACCGAGGAGCCACTCTTTCTCGACGGTGTTCGCAATGAGGAAAAGAAGGCCGTAATGCAACTGGTTCATGAGGAGTTTGTTGCGCAGATTAAAGCGACGGATATCCGTATTAACTACAATAAAATTACGTTGTCAGAGTTGGAAGAAAAAATGGATGCTGGCGGTATTCCATTAGTGATGATCAGTAGTTATAGCTATACGCGCGATAAGGCGCCGCACTGGGTCGTGATGTCAGGTATTGATGAGACGTTCGTCTATATCCATGACCCGCACGAAGATGAAGATACTTATCGGTCACAGACAGATAATATACATCTGCCTGTTGCGCGCCAGACATTCGATAACTCATTCCGCTTCGGTAAAACGGCGTTGCGTACCAGTGTCATTATTTACAATAGATAATTATTATTTTATGCCATGCCTGGTTGGGAGAGTGTGTAGTGCTTGAAGCAATAGAAATTAGCAGTATGCCATCTAGCGATGCTAGTGATCAGCTGTTTGCCAGGATAGCAGAAGATATCAGTAACAAAGGTTACAGTATCAATCCATCGGTCTTGCCAGTAGAACTTGGTAGTGCATTGTTACACCATGTTCTTGATATGAATGAGGACAAGTTCGATCCCGCCGGTATTGGCCGTGATCAGCAGTTGATGCTCAATGAATTTGTACGCAGTGACGAGATATGCTGGATAACCGGGGAGTCTGATGCCGGTAAGGCCTGGTTGCAGTGGACTAATCAAATGCAGGTTTATTTAAACCGCACTTTGTTTCTCGGGTTGTTTTCTTTTGAAAGCCATTTTGCACACTATGCCCGTGGTGATTATTACAAACGACATCTCGATGCATTCAAGGGTGAGGCCAATCGCGTCCTCACACTAGTGGTTTACCTGAATCCTGAATGGGGTATCGAGGATGGTGGTGAGCTGGTGCTGTTTAGCGATGAACATGACCAGTCTGGAATCAAGGTCACGCCGTTGATGGGTACGGTAGTGGTGTTCCTGAGTGAGGATTTTCCACACGAGGTACTGGCCGCGAACAGGGACAGGTATTCGATTGCGGGCTGGTTCAGGGTTAATACCTCGACTGCCGAGAGAGTTGATCCGCCAGCCTGATCAGCGTTGCTGGTATTTATAACTCAGCCAGCAGTATTTGGCATTCATCGATATATTTTTTCCTGCCCAGAAGAATGTGCCAGCGTGAGCCACCGCACTGGCGCCACAATACCGTGGCGCGAATACCCGCCAGTAACAGGGCGCGAACTTTATTGGCATTGCTTTCGTTGCTGAGATAGTCGCGTTCGCCACGCACAATAATTTTCGGATACAGGGTGCTGATGGTGTCTTTATAGAGGCCGCCAATTTTTGCGAATACGTTTTCGTGCATCAGGCTGAAAAATTCGAGAGAGTTCTGGATTTCTTTCAGGCCGTCACTGATTTTTTTAAGCATATCTGGATTGGCAGAGAGCTTTTTTTCCAGGGCGATCATTGAAATGGCGTACTGTGTAATTTCAAGATTACGTTCGTTCTTGAATGCGCTGATCTGTTTGTCGAGTACGCGCAGGCCTGTGCTGACACCGGCAAGGTTACCAAATACCGCCTCGGTAGATTCGACGTCGAACCGGAATAGCGTTTCCAGGCTTGCCTCGACCACGGCACTATTGGCCATGCCTTTATTGGCGATCTGCTCTACGAGTGATGCTGCCTGAAAAACACCGGCAAGGGCAATGACCTGATCTCTCTTTGTATGTTTCATACCTATTATTAATTTACCTTAGCTGTTGTACATGGTTTCGATGACACCGCCGCCGAGGCAAATGTCATCCTGATAGAATACGACTGACTGGCCGGGTGTGATGGCGCGTTGCTTCTCATCATAACTGACTTTTAAATGGTCGTGACCAATCTGTTCGACTTTACAGGTCTGGTCGGGTTGTCGATAACGGTTCTTTGCCGTGCAGGTCATCGAGAAGATCATTGCCTCGGGATCGACCCAGTGCAGTTGTTTGCATTCCAGTGTGTTGTGCAACATGCGTGGGTGGTTGTGTCCCTGGCCGACAATGAGTGTGTTAGAGTTTAAATCCTTGTCGACAACAAACCAGGCGTCTTCTTCAGCGTTTTGCATGCCACCGATGCCGAGGCCTTTACGCTGGCCCATGGTGTAATACATCAGGCCGCTGTGTCTGCCAATGGTTTCACCTTCAGTGGTTTTGATATCACCGGGTTTCGCAGGCAGGTATTGTTTTAAAAAGGTATCAAAACGGCGTTCGCCGATAAAACAGATGCCAGTGCTGTCTTTCTTGTTGAAAGTTGCCAGGCCGTGTTGTTCTGCCAGCGCTCGAATTTTTTCTTTCTGGTATTCGCCAACGGGGAACAGTGAATGCGTTAGCTGGTGCTGGTTGAGCGTGTAAAGAAAATAACTCTGGTCCTTGTTGTTATCGAGTCCCCGTAACAATCGCGCCTTGCCATTAACTATCGCAGTGCGGACATAATGGCCAGTGGCAATTTTATCTGCGCCAAGATCGAGCGCATGTTCAAGAAATGCACGAAACTTTATTTCCTTGTTACAGAGGATGTCCGGGTTAGGTGTACGACCAGCACTGTATTCATCGAGAAAATGTTTGAACACGCGATCCCAGTATTCGGTGGCAAAGTTGATGCTGTGAAGTTTTATGCCCAGCGTATCGCAGACTGACTGAGCATCGGCAAGGTCTTCGGCGGCCGCGCAGTATTCAGCATCGTCATCTTCTTCCCAGTTTTTCATGAACAGGCCTTCAACCTGGTAACCCTGTTCGATTAGCAGCAGGGCGGCGACCGAGGAATCGACACCACCCGACATGCCGACGATGATTTTTTCTTTATTGCTCATCGTGCGTAGTCAACGGTGGTAAGAATATCCAGAGGGTAACGTTGTCCTGCAAGATAATCGTCGATGTTTTTTATTACCATCGGGCTGCGTAATTTTATGTTGCCAAGTAGTTCATCCCGGCTTAGCCACAATGCCTGCAGGATACCTTCATCAAGTGGCTGATCAGGTTGATGGTTGCTGCAGCTTCCGGTAAATGCAAAACGCAGAAAGGCTTTATGGGTGCCTGGTTGCTGCCAGAGATAAATGCCGACCAGTGCCTCAGGGGTAAATTGCCAACCGGTCTCTTCCTGGGTTTCACGAATCACTGCCTCGATCAGGTCTTCATTGGGATCCAGATGGCCTGCAGGCTGGTTGTAGACAATCTTGCCATTAATCTTTTCTTCGACCATGAGAAATTTGCCATTGTCTTCGATAATGGCAGCAACAGTGGCATGGGGTTTCCAGGTCATTTTCTACTTAGTACTCTTTTTCTACGCTCTTTCATGACCACATGAACCCAGATCCAGTTGATACCGAAGTATCCGATGGCACTACTGGCAACAGCCATAATCAAACAGCCAGTGAGAAAGGGTTTCCAGATGATACCCAGTTCATGCATTAGCCATTCCATACTTAGTTCCATACTGAACGCCATTTCGGGAACGCCTATGATCCAGGTACCGACCAGGTAGGCGAAATAAAACATCGGTGGCATGGTGAGTGGGTTGGTGATCCAGACCAGTGCTACAGACATGGGCAGGTTAGTGCGTAGCAGAATAGCGCCACCGGCAGCCAGCACCATCTGGAATGGTACTGGCCACCAAGCAAAAAATAGACCAACCATAAATGCGCCTGCCATGGAGCGGCGGTTCATGTGCCAGAGGTTTGGATCATGAAGCAGGGTGCCAAACATGCGAAGAACTTTATGATCTTTGATTTCATGCGGTTTGGGCATGAATTTCTTTAGAAATTTGCGTGGCATAGAGTGTGTGCTGCTGCTTTTATGGTGTTAGATTATCATTGTTGCACTAATTGTAGGCAAACCTTGCCTGATATGAGTTAAGTTTTAGAGGAAAAAATGGTTATTTTACAGGGAATAGTTGCTATCTATGTTGCTTAATGCCTTATCTTTCCTGGCGGGTATTGTGCTGGTGCAGCAACTGGCCGAGCTTCCTGCAATTTCAATTCTGTTATCTCTCCTTGCTGTCCTGGTCATTACACTCGGCTTAAAACTTTGCAGGTCGAGGCCTGTTATTTACAGGTTGTTGTTATCGCTGACACTCATTGTTGCCGGAGCTTGCTGGGTGACACTCTATGCACACCACTATCTTGAACACAAATTGCCAGAGTCGCTGGCAGGCCGTGAATTTCTTGTTGAAGGTACCGTACAGGGTATCCCCACCACTGATGGCGATGTCCAGCGTTTTGAATTGGCTGTAGACAGAATAGAACATGACGATAGCAGTATTAATTTGCCCGAGCACCTTCGACTGAGCTGGTACTATGGCCGTGAAGTTAATGCAGGTGAGCGCTGGCAATGGCTGGTGCGGTTGAAGCCGCCACACGGCTTTTTTAATCCCGGTGGTTTTGATTATGAAGGCTGGCTCTATGGGCAGGGCATTCACGCTACTGGGTATATTCGAGATAGTGAAAAGAACCTGAAGCTATCGGATGCCGGTGCCTTTTCAATCGATGCGCTGCGACAACTAATTAGTAAAGATATTCAAAAGCGACTTGGTGAGGCTGAATTATCTGGCCTTGTCACGGCGCTGGCCGTGGGAGATCGCACACCCATTAATAATGAACACTGGGATACGCTGATTCGCACCGGCACCAACCACCTGATGGCGATTTCTGGCCTGCATATTGGGCTTGCTGCAGCATTTGGTTACTGGCTGGTACGCAGGCTGGTGTCTGCGGCCTTGATGAAATACATACCTGCTCAACAGGTCGGTATGATCGGTGGCTTAACGCTCGCGCTGATTTACGCCTTACTGGCGGGGCTTTCGATACCGACGCAACGGGCGCTGATTATGCTCATCTGTTTTGTCGGCATGCTGATATTCAGGCGCTCGAGCACTTCTCTCAATGCCATGGCAGTAGCCTTGCTGGCTGTTCTGCTATGGGATCCGGTGGCAGTGTTATCAGCGGGGTTCTGGTTTTCCTTTCTGGCTGTGGCGGTGATTTTTTATGTGTTTAGCGGCAGGTTGCAGTACCACAATGGCTGGCGTACGCGCCTGCAACAATGGGGCTGGATGCAGATATCGATTTCGCTGGCGCTGTTTCCACTTTCTCTACTGCTATTCCAGCAGACTTCACTGGTAGCGCCACTGGCCAACCTGATCCTGGTGCCATACGTGAGTTTCCTGGTGGTGCCGCTGGTATTGCTGGCCCTGCTAATGCTGCCATTATCGACACTGCTGTCGGGCTACCTGTTCATTGCGGCAAATGCGCTGCTCGAGTTGATCTGGCCTGTGATAAATGGCCTCTCCCTGCATCCTTATGCCTATTGGGTCCAGGCCGTCCCCGGCTGGCCTGAGCTACTGCTTGCCCTGATCGGTGTCGCCCTGTTGCTGGCACCCAGGGGGTTTCCTGCGCGCTGGCTGGGTGCTGTCATGATATTGCCTGTTATCCTGAATACGTCTGAGCGGCCAAAACATGGTGATTTTGCAGCGACCATGCTGGATGTTGGTCAGGGGCTGTCGGTAGTGATCAGGACCCAAAACCATGCGCTGGTCTTCGATGCCGGCAATCGCCTCGGTTCACAACTGGATGCCGGTGAATCGGTGGTGCTGCCATACCTGAGGCACTGGGCAGTCAGGCGGCTAGATAAGCTGGTGATCAGCCACGGTGATGCCGACCATATTGGTGGTGCACAGGCGGTTGTTGATGCCTATCCTGGGGTGGTTGTGGTTGGGCAGGATATCGAGCCTATTGATTCTGATAATAAAAGTGTCTGCCAGCGGGGTGAGCGCTGGCAAAGGGATGGGGTCGAATTTGAGTTCCTGCATCCCGACGAACATGTTTATTCACGGCGTAATAATCATGCCTGTGTGTTAATGGTCTCGGCTATTGGTGGACGATTATTGATTAGCTCGGATATTGAGGATGAGATCGAAAAGGCCCTGGTAAAAACTTACGGTGAGCAATTGCGTGCCGAGGTGATGCTGGTGCCGCACCATGGCAGCAAAACCTCGTCCAGCCAGGCATTTATTGATACCGTTGAACCGAAGGTGGCATTGATTCCTGCCGGTTACCGGAATCGTTATCACCACCCAAACAATGTGGTGGTTGCTCGATACCAGAAGGCGGGTGCCACTCTCTATCATAGTGGCCATGTTGGCGCTGTAGAACTGGCATTTACGGCTGATCAGGGCGCTGTCGTGGTGGATGAATACCGGCGTAGTCATCGAAAATACTGGAATCATTTAATTATCGAGTAATGTCGATCAATCCTTTGGACATGGCGCCAAATCAAGTAAGATACGCCCATTATAAAAGACCGGCACAGGTAGGAGCAGGTCAGTAACAATATTCACATTTGGTAGGTGCGCAGTGTTTGAATTGGTGAAATCTGGTGGCTGGCTGATGCTGCCGATCATTCTTTGTTCGATTATTTCTATAGCTATTATTGCAGAGCGTTTCTGGAGTTTGCGCATGGAGAAGGTGCTGCCCAAACACCTGGTAGCAACGGTCTGGACCGCGGTTAAACAGGGTACTTTCAAAACGGCTGATATTGAACTGCTGGCCAAGCAGTCGGCACTGGGCAAGATCCTCAGCTCCGGGTTGATCAATCGCAACCAGCCGCGTGAGCGTATCAAGGAGAGTATCGAAGAACGTGGTCGTGAAGTGGTGCATGAGCTGGAGCGTTTCCTAGACCTTCTCGGTACTATCGCGGCGATCTCACCATTACTGGGCCTGCTTGGTACCGTGGTCGGTATGATTAGCGTGTTTACTTCGATCACCACGCACGGTGTTGGCGACCCGGGTGCACTCGCTGGAGGTATCTCCCAGGCCATGATTACCACGGCGGCCGGGCTCTCTGTTGCCATCGTCGCACTTTTTTTCTACCGTTATTTCCGTCGTCGTGTCGATACCATTGTTGTTGAGATGGAACGCGAGGCGATCAAGATGGTCGATGTGCTACACAACAACCGCTAGGACTAAGTCACCGATATGAATTTACGTCCAGGACATCGCAAAGAGATTGGGGTTGAGGTTAACCTGACGCCGCTTATCGATGTTGTTTTTCTGCTACTGATCTTTTTTATGGTATCGAGTACCTTTGATCGGCATGCAAAACTGAAAGTCCAGTTGCCGCAGGCAGATGGTCAGACTGAACAGAAGGTTGATGATCCACTGGTATTGTCGGTAGATGCAAAAGGTAAATACTATATTGATGATCGACAGCTTGTTAATGAACAACTGGATACGCTCAAGGCGGCATTGCAAAAGACTGTGGGTGACCGTAGCAATGTCACCGTGCTACTTCGTGCAGATGGTAATGCCTCACACCAGTCGGTAGTTCGTGCCATGGATGCTGCAGCACAGTTAGGCCTGACAAAACTTTCTATTGCGACGGTCGAAAACCGTTAATACCTGATTCTTGATGAATTCAAAAACCAATCCTGATTCGTATCTTTATTACCGTCGATTGATTTCTCATTCGATGGCTTACTGGAAAATCTTTGCGATTGCGGTAGTGGGTATGGTGATGGTTGCCGGTACCGATACCGCACTGGCGGCTTATATGAAACCGCTAATGGACGGTAGTTTTGTTGATCGTGATCCTGAAATTATAAAAATGATGCCGATCATGCTTATTGTTATTTTTGTCGTTCGCGTATTCGCCATGTTTATTTCTATGTACGGTATGAGCTGGGTGGGTCGACAGGTGATCATGGAGCTGCGTGACTCCATGTTCAGGCGCCTGCTGCGGCTACCCAAGGATTATTATGACAGGGCGACGACCGGCGAGATTATGTCTAAGTTTACTTACGATGTAGAGCAGGTAGCGAATGCCTCGACCAAAGTCATTACCATATTAATCAGGGATACATTCACAATTATTGGATTGCTAGCCTGGATGATTTATATCAGCCCACTGCTGGCCTCGATGTTTTTATTCGCCGGTCCCTTGCTCGCCTTACTGGTCAGTTTTGTTTCAAAAAAATTCCGTAAGGTTAGTCGTCGTATTCAGGGCAGTATGGGCGATGTCTCCAGGGTGCTGGAAGAGTCTATAAAAGGTCAGATAGTAGTCAAAATGTTCGGTGGTCATGACTATGAACAGAATCAGTTTCATACCATCAATGATAATAATCGTCGCCAGAATATGCGCATGATAGCGACACAGGCCTTGAGTGCACCAGTTATGCGTTTGATTGTTGGTATTGGTCTGGCCGGTGTTATTTATGTGGCGACCAATGATGGCATGATGGAGGTAATCAGTGTTGGAACCTTTACATCGTATATGGTCGCAATGGCCATGCTGTTTGCACCGATTAAGCGACTAACGGACATTAATGCCGATTTACAGCGTGGTATCGCAGCCGCTGAAAGCATTTTCAATTTAATTGATATGTATGAAGAAAAGGATGAGGGCCAATACAGCGCTGATCGCGTTAAAGGCGATATCTCGATTGAAAATGTCACCTTCCGTTATGCGGGCAGTGAAGACGATGCGCTGAAAAATATCAATCTTGATATAAAGGCAGGGCAGACCGTGGCATTTGTCGGCCGCTCAGGCAGTGGTAAATCAACTTTGCTCAATATGTTGCCACGCTTTTATGATATCACCCAGGGATCAATCAAACTCGACGGTCATGATCTAAAGGAATACCTGTTGGATAATCTGCGTTCTCAGATTGCCTATGTTGGTCAGGATATTGTTCTTTTTAATGACACCATTGAACACAATATCGCCTATGGCAGCTTTCTCGATACCAGTCATGAAAAAGTAGTTGAGGCAGCACGACAGGCTTATGCGGACCAGTTTATTGATAACATGGAAGGTGGTTATGCTGCCATGGTAGGTGAACGCGGTGTGATGTTGTCTGGTGGCCAGCGTCAGCGCATCGCTATCGCGCGTGCACTGTTAAAAGATGCGCCGGTGTTGATACTTGATGAAGCGACTTCCGCGCTTGATACAGAATCAGAGCGTTTTATTCAGGCCTCGCTAGAAACGCTGATGAAGAACCGTACCACACTGGTTATCGCGCATCGACTGTCTACTATCGAAAATGCCGATGTTATTGTCGTGATGGATCAGGGGAAGATTGTAGAAACGGGCAGCCACAAAGATCTGATTGCACGCAATGGTCACTATGCTGCCTTACATCAGGTTCAGTTTAAAGAGACTGAAGTTTCCGAATAATCCATGAAGCGTATCGATGCATGCTGGTACAGTCAGAATCCTGTGGCATGGTTATTATTGCCTTTGGCTATTCTCTACTGTGTGATTATTTTTATTCGACGTCAGCTGTATCGTCTGGGCATGCTGAAAAATTTTAAATGTTCTGTACCAGTAATTATCGTTGGTAATATCAGTGTAGGCGGTACAGGCAAAACGCCACTGCTGATAGCCTTATGTAAATTACTCATATCACAGGGCTATCGACCCGGCGTGATTAGTCGTGGTTATGGTGGCAGTTTTGAAGGCGAACGACAGCTTGCTGCTGGTGATAGTGCAAAGCTGGTAGGTGATGAGCCATGCCTGATACACGTGCGTACGCATTGTCCGGTTGTCGTTGGTCGTGACCGAGTTGCGGCAGCTGAACTGTTGTTAAAAAACAATAACTGTGATGTTATTCTCTCTGATGACGGTTTGCAGCATTACCGCCTGCAGCGCGATATCGAAATTGCCGTGGTCGATACCCGTCGTATGTTTGGCAATGGTTATTGCCTGCCTGCAGGGCCGCTACGCGAACCGGTATCAAGGTTAAAGCAGGTTGATCTCGTTGTTGATCATTGTTCTGCAGGTGAGAGCGCAGTTAGCAAAGTGAATTTTACCTTGATGTTCACCGATGCTATCAACCTGAAAACTGGTGAGTCGAAGGAGCTGGACAATTTTACAGGCTCAGTAGTTCACGCGGTTGCGGGTATTGGCTATCCAGAACGTTTCTTTGCCCAGTTACGCCAGGCAGGGTTAAGTGTTATCGAACACGCATATCCTGATCATTACCAGTATGCTATTAATGATTTAATGTTCAATGATGATAACCCTGTTTTGATGACAGAAAAGGATGCAGTGAAGTGTCGGCATTTCGCTAATGATAAATTCTGGTATGCACCAGTTGATGCCGTACTTTCCCCGGGCTTTAAGCAGGAACTGTTGGCAAAACTAAAGTCGCATGCTGGTGTACCGCATGAATAAAAAACTGATGCCCTTGCTGGCCTGTCCTGTCTGCAAAGGGCCGCTTGTATTTGAAAAGAAACAGA
>Ga0224501_10003612_pt1 | contig 12197 bp, 13 predicted proteins | sample SF_Oct11_sed_USG_4_FD_169105 | JGI IMG/M metagenome (GOLD analysis project Ga0224501, IMG submission 169105) | Sediment microbial communities from San Francisco Bay, California, United States - SF_Oct11_sed_USGS_8_1 | ecosystem: Environmental > Aquatic > Marine > Sediment | place: USA... | reverse complement strand
TACCAGGTGTCAGTACAGAGTATGGAGGATATCCAGTCCACATAACATCCGGTGGATTAGGAACGACGAAAGTCATCAGTGCGAGCACGATACCCATGTAGAACAACCAGACGCTCAGTGCATTAACACGTGGGAAGGCAACGTCGCGTGCGCCAATCTGCAATGGAATGAGGTAGTTGGCAAGGAAACCTGTTAGCGCAGGAATCTGGAAGCCAAGAATCATGGCGGCGCCATGAAAATACAGCCAGACATTGTAGTCATTCGGATTGTCGGTAATAGTTGGACCAATTGCGCTTAACTCGGTACGCATCAGCAGCGCCATAAGGCCAGCAAGAATAAATGCCGCAATTGATCCTATTAGATACAGTAAACCGATTTTTTTATGGTCGGTTGTAAATATCCAGTCTTTTAATACATTCATCATCTCAGGTGTTCCCCTTGAATATATAGATTCTTATTAGTTATTAAATTCTTGTTTTAGTTTGAGGCTAAATTCTGCTCTGATTTATTGCCCTCAGCCATGTACCAGGCATTGAAGTCATCTTCGGCCATTACAGTAACCTTGCCGTACATCTTAGAATGCAGCATTCCACAGTATTCGGCACAGGTCACAACATGCTCACCGGGTTCTTTTGGATAGAACCAGATGTAAGTGACGCGTCCGGGCATTGAGTCCTCTTTGATTCTAAAATCAGGAATATAGTGGCTGTGTAATGTATCGCGGCTGGTCATGCGCAGAACAATTGGACGTCCGGCTGGTACGCGCAAATCATTATAAGTTTTGGCGCCATTGGGATAGGTATAGTCCCAGGTCCACATGGCAGCTTCAAGTTTTACTTCGAAGGCATCTTCTGGAACGTTTCGGTAGTCATTGTATAACTGCCAGCCATTAGCGGCCATATATAAGTCATCGGCTAGAAACATAAAGACTGGTATGACTGCCCAGCCAACAGAGCTGAGATGTGACATTTGTTGTTGTGAGCCTTCATCATTTTCATTGCGTCGACGGTACTTGAACATGAAATAAATCATGATCAGGCCAAAAATAACGCCGATAATGGTGATATCAATCATGACCTCGTGCCATAGCTTGTCAAAACCAGCAGCAGGGTCAACGATTTCTTTTGCATAGCTGTTAACTGGTAACAGACTTGCTATAAAGCCTAATAAGGATGACGTTATGCTTAAACCTGTCATTCCGAGCTTGTGCATGTTTTATACTCCCGTTTTTTTCTTCTTATTAATCTTCACTTTAAAGGCGAAGAGCGTTATACCAATTCCTGACAGCAGTGAAATCAAACCAACCACTAAAGTATAGTTTAGTGTGTATTTACCTTCTTCATAGTTGTAGCTGAAGCATGCCCCTGCCAATATATCTATTACTCGTCCGGCCTGAGATATCTTTTCCCAGTCGGCATCGATCAGGGCAAGATTTAAATCTTCAACCGTAAATTCTGCACCTAATAAATAGCGTGCTACGCGTCCCTTCGGCGTTATAAATATAAACGCGTTTGGATGTACAAATACCCTGTCTCTATATGACCAGAAGTATCGTACTCCTAAACTATCGGTAAGACGCTCTATGTCTTCCGGATTTTTTAGCACTGAAAGTTTCCAGCGATCTTTTAACTCTTCAGGTACCCCTACCTTGTGGTGCCCAAAGTGCATCATTGACTCAACAGTATCTTTCTTATCGAATGATATAGTTAAAGCTCTATAGTCGCGATCAGGTCTGCTTTCTTCCAGTTCTTTTAAACGGTTTGCCAGATACTTGTTTAGTACTTCGCACACACCATCACAGGTGTAATACGAAAACAGCAGTATCAATGGCTTGCCCATTTGATCGCCCAGGGTAAATTCATTGCCCTTTTCATCCAGCAGGACAATGTTTTTGTCCAATGGAGTACCAAGGTACTTAGCCTGATCAATCTTGACTACATCAGGGCTGATCGTTGAATCGACCATGCCATCTTTTATTGCAAATGCCTGTGTGGATAAAACCAGGCCAAATACAACAAACAACACTTTTTTATAGTGAGCCAGAATTGCCGAACTATTCAGGCCCACATAGTTTATTTTTTTCAATGGTTACCAGTAATACATCTGTGATACTACGAAGAACCAGATGATATCCACAAAGTGCCAGTACAATGAACCGGTTCTAACAAATACATGATTAATGGTGCCATTCATCGCCGGTATTAGCATAGCCACAAAGATACCAAGTCCTACAAATACGTGGGATGCATGCAGGCCAGTAATTGAGAAGAATACTGAGCTGAAGATATTTGTTGAAATGGTAAAACCTTCATGGAAAAGATGGTTCCACTCGTAAAAAGACATGCACAGGAAGGTAAGACCCAGAGCCATAGTAATCATCAGTAATTTCTTGAAGCCTGCCTCATCACCTTTGTCCAGTTTTTCTTCAGCAAAGTGGATAGTGAAGCTTGAAGAGACCAGTATGACAGTCATGATAGCCGGTAGTAATTTAGGCATATCAATGCTACCTGCAGGTGGCCATTCAGGTGCATTCAGACGCATTACCCAGTAGGTTGCAAAGGTAGGCAGGAAAATCAGTGCCTCAGCAAGGATGAACCATCCCATTGCACCAAAGCCCAATCCTCGCATTTCGGGGAATTCTGCACCGCCAATGGCCTCGCGAACCCATCCGATCACACCCATAATAATAAGTGGTGCCCCTACTCCTAAACAGAGAACCGCGCCAAAGGGGTTGTGGTTTACAAATTTAAAGATAAATGCGAGAGGTATGAAAAATAGAATACCGATACTAACAACTAAGGGCCAAGGTGTAGTTGGTGCCCCGTGTGCGTGTGCTGCATGATCACTCATGTTCCGAAATCCTCAGAAGTATTTAGTTATTATTATGCTTTTTGCCTGACTGGACGGCTGTTATTTCAGGCTGTTGAAGTAAGCGGCTACGTTGGCAATATCATCAGCACTCAGTGACTGTGCCATTGGGCTCATCAGCTCATTTTTTCTATTGCCATTCTGGAAGCTTTTAAGCTGGTTTTCGATGTATTTAACATTCTGGCCAGCAAGATTTGGCCATTCTGGATTTGCCGCATGTCCATCAGCACCGTGGCAGCCTGCGCAGATAGCAGCAGTGGCTTTACCTGCCTCGAGGTCTGCGGCGTAAGCGGTATTAAAAGCAAGTAATGAACAGAATATTCCCAGTACTGTAGTTTTTTTCACTCTTCTTATCTCCAATTTATTGTTGTTTATTATCTGGAGTGGCTGTACTGCTGAATTTTGTTTTTGAGCTAAACTCCAACTCAGTAATCAATCCCGCGTTGCACCTGGAATGCTGACCTGTCCAGATTTAATTTTGGAGCAATACTACCACCTGATTTTATAGTCGGCAATAATTTGATTGATAATAATCCGCATTATTAGTGATTAATTTATAAAGTGACTGTTAAATTCACTCATCTAATAATAATCTCTTATAAAACTGAAACTTAGTGTCTAGAAAAATAATAAAGAATTTAATAATATTACTGTATTCTTATTATAATGACGTTATAAAACCTGCAATTCAGTTATTCTGAGAAAGGCAGAGCATGGTATATATTTGTTTTCTGAAAATTAAAAGGATGATATGAGATACGCCCCCTCTTCTTCGCTATTAGTGAAAATAACTTAGATGGGGGCGTGATGATTTGAAATATAGACGCCTTCTTTTAAGGGCGATCGTCGACAATCTCTTCCTTGCTTTGAACAAGGAAGTCCTGCTTGGTGATACCCATTGATAAAATGGCGCTGCTTGCCACATAAACGGATGAATAGGTACCGACGGCTATACCTATAATAAGTGCAGTAGCAAAACCGTGAATCACCTCGCCGCCAAGAAAAAACAGTGCGGTAACAACAATCAACGTGGTCAGCGATGTCATCAAGGTACGTGACAGGGTCTGGTTGATTGATAGGTTGATAATTTCACTTGAGCTACCCTTTCTGACAGTTCTGAATGTCTCTCGAATTCGATCGAGAACAACAACAGTATCATTAAGGGAGTAGCCAATAATTGCGAGTATCGCCGCCAGCACGGTCAGGTCAAAATCAAGCTGTAATATTGAAAAGCAGCCTATGGTTATAATGACATCATGGACTAACGCCAGAATCGCACTAACAGCGGATTTAAACTGAAAGCGCAGGCTGACATAGACGAGAATAAAAAACAGGGCCACCAGCATGGCCATGCCGCCCTGATCGCGAAGCTCGGCACCTACCTGTGGTCCCACATATTCAACACGTCGTTTCTCGATCGACTGATCACTGCCCTGCTTGAGGATATCTATAATGGTATCGCCGATACTGGCTTTGTTGATGTCGCTTGAGGGCGCGATACGAATTAATACATCCCTGCTGGTACCAAAATTCTGCACCTGTACATCTTTAAAGTTATTGCTAGTCAATGTCTTGCGAATTGAATCGAGATCGGCATCTCCAGGATAACCGATTTCAATTAAATAACCGCCGGTAAAGTCGATACCAAAATTGAGGCCATTTTTCGCCAGACTGGCAATAGATAAAACAATTAGTAGTAGTGACATGGATAGAGCCAGCTTGCGCTTGCTCATAAAATCGATGTGCGTTTGTCCGTGTAAAAATTTCATGTATTTGTCTCGTGGATGCGTTGAATCTTTTTATATAGATATTTTTTCGAGATGACGATTACCGTATACAAAATTGACGATAGCACGTGTGCCTACAATGGCAGTAAACATTGAAGTGATAATGCCAATGCTCAAAGTAATAGCAAAACCTTTAATGGGTCCGGTACCAAGGCTGAACAGGACAACAGCTGCAATCAGTGTGGTAATGTTGGCATCGGTGATGGTGCTGAATGCCTTTTCATAACCTGCGTGTATGCTCGCCTGTATTGAATTGCCATTACGCAGCTCTTCTCTAATGCGTTCATAAATCAGCACATTGGCGTCAACGGCCATACCCACAGTTAATACAATACCTGCAATACCCGGCAGGGTTAATGTCGCCTGCAACATCGATAGGATGGCAATTAGTAAAACCAGGTTGACGGTTAGAGCAACATTGGCTATCAGGCCGAATGCCCTGTAGTAAATAGCCATAAAAATAAGTACCAGGACAAAGCCAATCATAACTGACTGGAAGCCCTGTTTGATGTTGTCAGCGCCCAGGCTTGGACCAATGGTACGCTCTTCGATAATTTCAATAGGTGCCCTGAGTGAGCCCGCACGAAGTAACAGAGACAGGTCGCGAGCTTCCTGCGATTCCATGCCGGTGATCTGGAATCTTGCACCAAATACACCCTGGATGGTAGCAACATTGATTACTTCCTTGGTGATGCTGCGTTGCTTTACTGTCTCGTCGCCAACCTGTTTGGTTTCAACTTTGCTTTCAATGAAGACTACTGCCATTTTATGACCAACATTTTCACGAGTTGTGTCATTCATCTTTTTGGCGCCTTTACCATCCAGGCTAACACTCACAGCAGGCACGCCTTTGTCTGTGTCGATGGTAGAAGCGGCGTCAGTAATCATGTCGCCAGTGACGATGACGCGGCGATTAAGTAAAACTGGATTGCCGTTGCGCTCATGGTATAACAGGGCATTCAAAGGTATGCGGCCTGATTCTTCAGCATCATACCAGTCAGTAACGCTACCTTCGGTTAATCTGAATTCCAGTGTTGCCGTGCCGCCAAGAATGGTTTTGGCTCGTGCGGAGTCCTGCACGCCAGGTAGTTGTACGACTATGCGTGAATCACCCTGCTGTTGAATAATTGGCTCTGCTACACCAAGTTCGTTAACACGGTTACGTAAGGTAATAATGTTTTGTTGTAGTGCAGATTTTTTCTCATCGCGAATAGCGACTTCGGTTAGTTTGCCTTGAATGCTGAGCTGCTCACCCTGTTGTGATAGATCCAGCTGGCGGAACTGACGTTTGAGTATAGACAGCGCACTTTCGACAGACGTGGCGTCGCTAAAATCAATTTGTAAAATATGGTCGTCCAGACGTACACCGCGGTAACGTATCTTTTCTTCCCGTAGAGCGCTCTTGATGTCAGAAATCAGGCTCTCTTCAAGGCGTTTAATCGCAGCTTCCATATCAACTTCCATCAGGAAGTGGATGCCGCCTCTTAGATCAAGACCGAGATACATAGGAGATGCATTCAGTGAGCGTAGCCAGTCGGGGGTGGCAGCTGCAAGGTTGAGTGCAACCAGGTATTTTTTATCAAGAGCATCTTTTAATGCATCAGCTGCCTTGAGTTGGGTGTGTTCGTCATTAAATCGAACCAGTACCTTGTTGTTTTCAAGTTCTATGCGTTTGAACTCGATGGCCTCCTTGTTCAGTACCTGTTCAACTGCCAGGAGATCACCCTGTTCAAGTGGCTGTGTGCGATGCGAAACCTGTACAGAAGGATCTTCGCCGTAGAGATTGGGTAATGCATATAGACTGCCCACGACTAGCACTATGGCTAGCATGAGGTATTTCCACAATGGATACTGATTCAGCATGGCTGATGATTTCCTTAAGCTTTATTGTAGTTCTTTGATGGTGCCCTTTGGCATGATGGCCTGTACGGAATTTTTCTGTACGTGAATGAGCATGTCTTTACTAATTTCGAGGGTAACGAAATTTTCACCGACGTTAGTTACCTTGCCCAGCAAGCCGCCAGTGGTGATAATTTCCTCGCCCTTTTGCAGGCCTGCAACCATTTCCCTATGCTCTTTCTGGCGTTTGCTTTGTGGGCGAATCAGGAAAAAGTAGAAAAGTACGACCAGGCCAATTGGCAGTATCAGCGAAGCCAGTGGATCTGGTTGTTGTGCTGCAGCTGGCGCTGCCTCGGCGATGGCGTCAGATATAAAAAAGCTCATTGGTGTCCCCGGTTATTGATCGGTTGTTGAATAATTAAAGCGCGATATTATGCCACAGATGCCTTGCAGGATAAGGGTTATTCCTGCATTTTAGCGAGGAATTGCTCAGCAAATTCCTCAAAACGGTTGGTTTCTATCGCTGACCGAATATCACGCATTAGATCCTGGTAGAAATGCAGGTTATGGATGGTATTCAGGCGTACACCCAGAATTTCACCGCATTTGTCCAGGTGGCGCAGGTATGACCGGCTGTAGTTCTGGCAGGTGTAGCAGTGGCAGAGCTCATCAAGTGGCCGGGTATCATCAGTATATTTGCTGTTTCTAATCTTGACGATGCCGTGGTGGGTATACAGGAATCCAGTGCGGGCATGCCGAGTCGGAATTACACAGTCAAACATATCCACGCCGCGGCGTACCGCCTCGATAATGTCTGAAGGTGTGCCGACACCCATCAGGTAGCGGGGTTTATCATCAGGTAAGATCGGTAAAGTTTCATCAAGTACATTATTACGGTCTTCTTCGGGTTCGCCTACGGACAGGCCACCAATGGCATAACCATCAAAACCAATTTTGGTGAGTTCTTCGGCTGAGCGATGGCGCAGTGCCGGATACATGCCCCCCTGAACAATACCAAACAGGGCATTGGGATTGCCTTCATGGGCCTTTTTGCAGCGTTCCGCCCAGCGTAATGAGAGTTCCATGGATTCGCTGGCCTCTGTCTCTGTGGCCGGGTATGGGGTGCACTCGTCGAAGATCATGACGATGTCAGAGCCCAGGTCTTTCTGCACCTGCATCGAACTCTCGGGCGTCAGCTCGACTTTTGAGCCGTCGATTGGTGACTGGAAGACTACGCCCTTCTCTGTAATCTTTCGCATCTTGGCCAGGCTGAACACCTGAAAACCACCCGAATCGGTCAGTATCGGCCCCTTCCAGTGGGTGAAATCATGCAGATCGCCGTGTTTTTTGATGATCTCAGTGCCAGGTCTGAGCATCAGGTGGAAGGTATTTCCTAGAATGATCTGCGCACCCATGCCTTCAAGTTCTTCCGGGGTCATAGCCTTAACCGTGCCGTAGGTGCCTACGGGCATAAAGGCCGGTGTTTCAACGCTGCCGCGCTCGAACTCCAGTCGTCCCCTGCGTGCTGCTTTATCGTTATTTAGTAAGGTGAATTTCATATTAAACAATAAGATACAATATTTTATTAAAGTTATTTATCTGTTGCGTGCATCAGGAAATAAACATGGCATCACCGTAACTGAAGAAACGGTAATGATGTTCAACGGCCTGCTGGTAAGCCGTCAGAACAGTTTCCCTGCCGGCAAAGGCGCTAACCAGCATTAATAAGGTAGATTCCGATAAATGAAAGTTAGTTACCATGGCATCGACGCTACGGAACTGGTAACCCGGGTAGATGAAGATACTGGTCTCCCCTGTAAATGCTTTAAGCTCACCGCTGGTCGAGGCGGTTTCCAGCGAGCGCACGGCTGTGGTGCCGACAGCAATGATGCGGCCGCCTCTTTTCCTGGCTTCACGGCAGGTATCGACCGTAGCCTGGCTCACCTCCAGGTATTCGCTGTGCATATGGTGATCTTCGATATGTTCAGCACGAACCGGCTGGAAGGTACCAGCCCCCACATGCAGGGTAACGAAGGTCGATTGTACGCCCTTGTCTTTGAGCACTTTGAGAATAGCCTCATCAAAATGCAGGCCAGCGGTCGGTGCGGCCACGGCGCCGGGTTTTTTTGAGTACACCGTCTGATAGCGTTCAAAATCGACGGCCTCATCGGCGCGGGTTATATAAGGTGGAAGTGGAATATGGCCTACGCGCTGCATGATCTCGGACAGGTCGGTATCGCTGTTAGATGACAGCTCAAACAGGTCATCCTGGCGGGCTTCAACTTTTAGCGTGTATTCACCCTCGTTGCCAATGTGAAGCAGTGAATCGACTTTGGGTGTTTTACTGGCGCGGACATGGGCCAAGCAGCGTTTTTCATTGACCAGGCGCTCGACCAGCACTTCAACTTTACCGCCGGTGGCTTTCTGGCCATATAAGCGTGCTGGAATAACGCGTGTGTCATTGAAAACAAGCAGGTCTTCAGGGTTGATCAGGTCTGGTAAATCAGAGAATTGCAGGTGCTGGAGTTGGTCAGATTCTGGGCTGCGGGCAAGATGCAGCAACCGACTGGCAGAGCGTTGCTCACAGGGCTGCTGAGCGATGAGCTCGTCAGGAAGATCAAAGTAAAAATCGTCAGTACGCATGGCGCGCGTAGAGTACCACGAAATGCGCTGGAACGCGGGTTTTCAGCTATTTATCGGCGTTAATACGGCCAACAGCACAGCTGACGAAAGATTTGGCCTTGGCCTTGGCTGCGGCCATGCCGGCAGCGGTTCCAGTTTCTGGATAACCCAGCTTCAACAGATTTGAAACCAGGGTATCGCGTAGCCCTTCTACGGCGTCGATTTTGACAAGGCCTGTCTCTATTTCTACATTCGTGCTGTTAACACCTTCGATCTCATTGATCTTTTTGGTAATCGTGCCAGCACAACCACCGCATTTGATGTTTTCAACACTGATTTCGTAGATCATGGAGTTTCAGTCTCCCGGGCTGTTCAGTCTAGTTTACTGGCAGAAAGCATAACGGCTATAGCTGCCAATATTGTATACGTTCTGATAGCCAAGTGAGTCCAGGAAGTTTTTTACCATGCCAGAGCGGGCACCTGAACGGCAGTATAGTAAAACGGGTTTGCTCTGATCGATAGCATCCATATTATGCTGGAATGAATCGATGGGCAGGTTGATCGCACCATTGAGCGCGCCCTGTGCAAATTCCATGGTTGAGCGCACATCGATCAATTGAGCGCCCCTGGCTAGAAGTTCTTGTAAATGTTCGCAGGAAATTTCTGTGTTCATATATCCATCTGTGGGCTGTTACAAATATAAGTATTCTATAATATACAGCCGCGACAATCAATCCATAAACATGTTGTACCCCGTTCAGAACCATTTTCCCTGATGAATTATGTACAAACCATGGTTGACGTAGTATGAGTATCTCTTCTTTTTCATCATCTTACGATTAACTAAATATTGTAAATCTTGCTTTGAGCAATTGAATGATGCTATTTGGAGATCGCTTAATATCGTGTACTATTCAGCTAACACGACCTGGACTTTGCGAATAGATAATGTCTAAAAATAATGATGTATCGGTCGAGCACCATGACACGCTTGAAAATCTTAACAAGCATGTGCCGCTCAGGGATAAACTGGTTACGGCGCATGAGTCTATTCGCCAGCAGTTTCCCTTTATCGCACGTATTGCAGTAACGCTCTATGACCAGGAGACAAGGGTTCTCAAGACCTATCTAAATACTGGCGACAGTATGAACCTGGAGAACTACCACCAGCTGATTGATAACTCCCCATCACTTAAAGCATTACTCGATAAAGGATTGCCGAGGGTTATAAATAATTTGTTGACCTTTACCGAAGATGAACATGACCGCACAAAAAGAATTGCGCGACAGGGTTATAAGGCCAGCTATACCCTACCGATGTTTAATGAAGGTGATTTTTTTGGTTTTGTATTTTTTAATTCGATGGAAAGGGATGTTTTTACCGAGGCGGTATTGCGGCAAATGGATCTCTATGGCCATATGATTTCCCTGATGGTGATCAATGAGCTAAGCGCAATTAAAACCTTAACCGCTGCCGTAAAGACAACCAGCCAGATTACGCATCGGCGTGACCCAGAGACCGGAAGCCACCTCGACAGGATGTCTCGCTATAGTCGCTTAATTGCCAGTAGTATTGCAAAAAAATACAACCTTGATGATGAATATATTGAACACGTTTTTATGTTTTCCTCGCTACACGATATTGGCAAGATCGCGATTCCCGATGAGGTCTTGCTCAAGCCAGGCCGCCTGACTGAAGAGGAAATTATCGTGATGAAAACGCATGCGCGTAAAGGTCGAGAGATGATCGATGATTTGGTGAATAATTTTGGTCTACACAATATTAAACACATCGATATTCTTCAGAATATTGCTGAATATCATCACGAGGCGATTAATGGCACGGGGTATCCAGAAGGAAGAGTTCAAGATGAAATACCGCTTGAGGCGCGTATCGTCGCTGTTGCCGATGTGTTTGATGCATTGACCAGTACTCGACCTTATAAACAGGCATGGTCCAACCAGCAGGCCATAGAAGTTCTACTGGAGCTTGCCGGCGAAAAACTGGACAGGGATTGTGTTAACGCACTTATTAATAATATGGATGAAGTGGAAGAAATACAGCGGGTATTTTCTGAAAATCAATATGGCTAATCGCCTCTTTTAACCCAGTGCAATATACGATTATTCGCAGGCATTTCAAAATCATTTGTCAGGTGCATATTCGACAGTGCTGCCAGATGATTTAATTCTTCAAAGTGTTTTATGCCGCTTTCTGGATCACGAGATTTTAACCATTGATCAAAGTGCTCGTTGCTCTGGCTGGTGTATCGCTGGTTGTAATTAAACGGGCCATAAATAATAAATTGGCCACCATCTGATAATAGTTTGCCAATACCACTAAACATGGCAACAACAGAATCCTGGTTCATAATATGACAGGTGTTGGCAGTAAATACTGCATCACAGTCAATATCAGGCCATGGGTTATTATTCACATCCAGCTCAATTGGCTCTGGCAGCGTTTGGGCAGAATCGGATAGCCAGAGCTTAATGCCACCTATATTCTCGTTGCGATCACTAGTCTGCCAGGTCAGGTGTGGCAGTTTGTGTGAAAAATAAAGCGCATGCTGCCCAGTGCCGCTACCTATTTCCAGCACAGAATATGAAAGCGCCAGTAATGGTTTAATAACGGAAAGTATGACGTCGCGGTTCTGGTCACAGGATTCAGCATAAGGTTTATTTTGCATGTTATTTGTTGTTTCATAATTAAGCGGCCATAGATCCTATCACTTTGCCGAGTGCGTGATCAAAAGTAGAATGATCTGCAAGTAGGCGTGACATGTTTTGTGTTAGTTCGTCAGCAAACTCGCCGGCATCTTTTTCGATGACTTTAATACCTTTTCTATCAACAAAGATAATTTTTGCGGCTTCGGTGAGTATGGTAGACATCTTGAGACGACGAATCGCCTTTCCATCGCCATTAAAGACTTCAAACCATACCCCAGGTTTAACATTGGCTGGTAGACGCGCAATTTTTTCCAGGGCCGACTGCGCTTCTTGTCTGGCTATAATGAGCTCCTGTTCCATGTTGATATCGAGAGACTCAGAACAATCGGTTATTTCATTATCGTCTGTGGA
>Ga0224501_10003610_pt1 | contig 12201 bp, 12 predicted proteins | sample SF_Oct11_sed_USG_4_FD_169105 | JGI IMG/M metagenome (GOLD analysis project Ga0224501, IMG submission 169105) | Sediment microbial communities from San Francisco Bay, California, United States - SF_Oct11_sed_USGS_8_1 | ecosystem: Environmental > Aquatic > Marine > Sediment | place: USA... | reverse complement strand
TTTGGTTCCCATCGACCTGTTTTCTCATTGTTCATAAATTGGATTGCAATGGTCTTGTCTCTCTTGTCATTAAGTGTACGATAACGAAATTCAAAGCTTCGTGCCACCACCTCATCTTCACTTATACGGACGGAGATTATGTGAATGTCCGGATAAAGCTGTTCAAATTGCAGCTTTGCCTGAGATAGTCCTACGCGGTTGTCTGAACAAGAAACCAACAAGAGACATACGGCGATAGAGAGTGATCGATATAGCATGGCTATTATTGTCACGAACAATTGAGCCTGCTGACTTCTATGGTCATGCTCTAACGCGCTGCTTGCTGGTAAGAGATTTTTCCGAGTAGTCGAGTAATTGTCAATATCAATCCTAATACCGTGTCGTCGTGGTATGCAGACCGGCATCATTCCGTTGAGGTGTTTGTAATGAGATGCCGGGGGGTCTCAGAGGGAGATCTCAAAAAGGAACGTCGGTCAACCTCATGATTTTCCCTTCGACTGGAAGCCGATGCGGCGCTGGGGTGTATCGGCAGGTGGCTGTAAGAGTGGGAGGAGTTTCTCATAGAGATCCACCAAGGCGGCATCCTCGCCCTCCGTGAGAGCTAGTCGCAGATTGTGACCGGCTCTTATTAACGGTTGGTGATTCAATGGCTTACGAACTTGAGGTCGCAAGTCGCAACCTCAAGAATGAAAGTTATGTGGAAGGCTGACCAGCCAATGCAATCATCGCTGCCGTGACGGCATCGGCGACGGAGGCCATGAAGTCCAGGTTCAACGTGTCGATGGTATCGGTGGGCCGATGGTAGTGCGGGTTACGGAAGTTGGCCGTATCGGTCAGCATGACGGCGGGGAAGCCCTGTTCCCAAAAGGCTGTGTGATCGCTCCGCCTGGTATCCGGTAAGACTTCTCCGTTGCCCGGTACGACAAGCGGGACGATAGGTATGTGCATCCCCATGGTGCGGCTCACGGCTTGCGTCAAACTCGTCGAGGCCTGATTGCCGATCACCGCCAAGAAATTTCCGACGGTCGGCACGGCGATCGGAACGCCGGGTGGAATCTTTTGCGACCCCTCTTCGTCTTTGGCATATCCCACACATTCCAACACAACGGCTCCCTGGATCGGCTGTTGAGTGGCTGCCAGATGTGCGGTATAGGCACGGCTTCCCAGGAGATTCTCTTCTTCAAGGCAGAAGGCGATGTATTGAACCGGTCGCTCCAGAGAGATCTCTTTAAGTCGCTGAGCGACGTCAAGCAAGACCGCCAAGGCGCTGGCGTTGTCATCGGCGCCTGGCGAGCCTTCAACGGTATCGTAGTGGGCTGCGATGATCAGCGGGGCGTTCTTCCCCTCTTGGAGAGAGTGTGGAGATGCCGTCCCGATGACGTTTCGGTAGATCCCGCCCAGCGCCTCGAACTCATGTGCCGTGACGGTAAGACCAGCTTCGGATAACTGGTTGCTCAGATATTGTTCGGTCCGGTGAAGGCGGGCTGGTGAGGAGAAGGGATGACGTTCTCCGGCTAATGCACGAAGATGCATCAGCAGGCGGGACTTTACGGTTGTCGTGTCTTGGCTCACAAATGACGAATGACGGTTGACGAATGATCAGAAATCGTTAGGCCACGATCTCGGTCCCGATTCCTCGTCGTGTAAAGATTTCGAGCAGAATCGCATGGGGAACTCGCCCGTCGATGATATGGGATTTCCGCACACCGTCATCCAATGCATCAAGGCAGGCATGCACTTTCGGCAACATCCCTTCCGTGATGGTCCCTTTTTTCACCATGCGCTTCACATCTTTGCGTGACACGGTAGAAAGGTGATGCCCCTTTGCGTCACGAATGCCCTTGATGTCGGTCATCATGACGAGCTTTTCCGCCTTCAAGGCCCCGGCAACGGCGCCTGCCACAAGATCGGCGTTGATGTTGTAGGTATTGCCGTGACGATCCGATCCGATGGGAGCGATGATGGGGATATAGTGATCGCCTTGGAGTTTATGCAGCAAATCCGGATCGACCTTTTCAATTTGGCCCACGAGACCAAAATCTCCATCCTCCCCGTCAAGATCTCGCTCCAAACTTTCGGCCCAGGCTTTGGCCGTCAGTGGTTTGCTGCGGATCAGGCCGCCGTCTTTTCCGCTCAACCCCACGGCACTGCCGCCGTGCCTGTTAATAAGGTCGGTGATTTCCATGTTGATTTGGCCCGCCAATACCATTTCTACGATTTCCATCGTGGCTTTGTCGGTGACCCGGACACCATGGCGGAATTTGGCCTCGATGCCCAGACGATCGAGCATCTTGTCGATCTGAGGGCCGCCGCCATGCACGATGACGGGGTTAATCCCGACGTACTTCAACAACACGACATCCTGGGCGAACTGTTCTTTGAGGGAAGCGTCTGTCATGGCATGGCCGCCGTATTTCACCAGGACGGTCTTTCCACGGAAGGTTCGAATGTAGGGTAAGGCCTCAATCAGTACGTTGGCCTTCTTAATGACTCGATTCATGTTCGCTCCCATGGCAGGTATCGCGCGCAAGACGAGGGTGTCTTGTACGCCGCGTGCCGCGCGCGCCTACAGAATATACCGGCTCAGATCCTGATCCTTCACGACATCTTTCAATCGTTCACGCACGTACTCGGCTGTAATATTGACGGTCTTGTCCGGCCATTCGGCGCCCGCGAATGAAATGTCTTCCAAGAGCCGTTCCATAATGGTGAAGAGGCGCCGTGCGCCGATGTTCTCCGTCCGCTCGTTGACCTGCACCGCAATGTCGGCGATCGCGTCCAGTCCGTCTGTGGTGAACGCAACCCTGAGGCCTTCGGTCGCCAGCAAGGCTTGATATTGCCGGACAAGCGCTCCTTTCGGTTCTGTGAGGATACGGACAAAATCCTCTTTCGACAAGGGGTTCAGCTCAACGCGGATGGGGAAGCGTCCTTGCAACTCAGGAATCAGGTCGGATGGTTTGGCCAGGTGAAAGGCTCCCGCGGCGATGAAGAGAATATGATCCGTAAGAACCGGCCCGTGTTTCGTGGTAACCGTGCAGCCTTCGACGATGGGCAGCAAGTCACGCTGGACGCCTTCACGCGAGACGTCAGGCCCCGTGTTTCGTTCCCGGCCGGCGATCTTGTCGATTTCGTCGAGGAAGACGATTCCGGTCTGCTCAACTTTGGTAATGGCTTCACGTACGACGTCGTCCATGTCGATGAGCTTTTGTGCTTCTTCCTGCGTAAGATGTTTCAATGCCTCGGGGACTTTCATCAGCCGTTTCTTTTTCTTGCCCTGGAACATCCCTCCCAACATGTCACGCAGGTTGCCTTCCAGGTCATCGAGGCCGCCCACATTGGAAATGACGCCGACGGGCAAACTTCGCTCTTTGACTTCCATTTCGACGGATCGTTGATCAAGGGAGCCGTCTCGGAGTTTGAGACGCAATTTCGACCTGGTGGTTTCATAGGAATCGGGAACCGCCGGGGCGGCTGGTTCACTCGTCTCATCAGTAAAACCCGGTCGAGGGGGTGGCTGTGGTAATAAGAGGTCGAGCAGGCGTTCTTCGGCATGCTGTTCGGCCTTTTTCTGCACGGCGTCCAGGCGATGGGTTTTCACCATATTGATGGCCAGTTCGGTCAGGTCGCGTATGACCGATTCGACATCGCGGCCGACATAACCGACCTCCGTGAACTTCGAAGCCTCAACCTTAATGAACGGGGCTTGTGCCAGTTTGGCCAGCCGTCTGGCGATCTCCGTCTTGCCCACGCCGGTCGGACCGATCATGATAATATTTTTCGGCATCACCTCGTCGCGCAGGTCGGGCGACAATTGTTGGCGACGCCAGCGGTTGCGCAGCGCGATCGCCACCATGCGTTTGGCGTCCTTTTGCCCGATCACATAGCGATTGAGTTCTTCGACGATCTGGCGGGGCGTGAGGTTATTGAGGTTCAGAGGTTCGGAGTCGGTCATGTGATACGTCATGTCTTCGTGTTTCCTTGTAATGTCTCAACGATGATCTGCTGGTTGGTATAAATATCGATGTCACCGGCAATCTTCATCGCTTCGGAGACGATAGACGCGGCATCAAGTTGTGAATGTCCCAGAAGGGCTCTGGCAGCTGCCAAGGCATAGGAACCCCCCGATCCGATGGCCAGGACGCCGTCTTCAGGCTCAACGACGTCACCGGTGCCTGAAATGATAAAAGATTGCTCCGCACCGGCTACCGCCAGGAGCGCTTCCAGGCGGCGCAGAACACGATCGGTTCGCCAGTCCTTCGCAAGTTCTACTGCTGCTCGTGTGAGGTTGCCACGATGCTCCTCCAGTTTGGCTTCGAACTTTTCAAACAGCGTAAATGCGTCGGCGGTGGCGCCGGCAAAGCCGGCCAGCACCTGGCCGTGATGAATCCTCCGGAGCTTCTTGGCATTGTGCTTCATCACCGTGGTTCCGACGGTGACTTGTCCGTCGCATCCCATGGCGACATCGGTATCGCGGCGGACACAGAGTATGGTTGTGGATCGAATGATCATGATGATTCCCGGTCCTTGTGAGAAAGGGCGTGTTTCGACGGACGTGCCCGTGGATGGGCGCGGTCATAGATGGCCGCCAGTTGATCGGAGGCCAAGTGCGTATATTTTTGTGTCGTGGTCAACGATGCATGGCCGAGCATCTCCTGGATGGATCGTAGGTCCGCGCCTTCATCGAGGAGATGTGTGGCGTATGAATGCCGCAATGCATGCGGACTGATGGCTCCGCCTGTAAGTCGAGCGGAGTATCGCGCGACGATTCGAGCCACGCTTCGCGTGGTGATCCGTCCTCCACGATGATTCAAGAAGAGCGGTGCGGAACGTTCGCCGTGTGAGAGGGGCAAGGGCAGCGACGCGCGATAGTCACGAATGGCCCGGATCGCCATTTCACCGATAGGGACCATCCGTTCTTTTCGTCCCTTGCCTTTGAGGCGGACGAAGGCGTCGGTGTCATCGAGGTCGCCCAGATCGAGTCCGACCACCTCGCTCACTCGGGCGCCTGTTGAATATAACGTTTCAAGCAGCGCACGATCGCGCAGTGAGAAGGTCGACCGGCCTTCGGGAAATTCCATTAAGGCTCCGGCATCATCCTTTGTCAGGACGCGAGGAAGCGGTTTGGGTAGTTTGGGACTGCGGATCTCGTCGGCCGGATTGTTCGACACGATCTCGTCACGTACAAGGAAGCGATAAAAACTTCGAATAGACGCCAGTTTTCTTGCGAGGGACGACGCTTTCTCGCCTTTGCGATCCAGCCAATGAAGATAGGAACGGATGTCGTCGGCCGTCACGAGATCGGCAGATACCAAGCGAGGATCAGTTCCCATCGAGCGAAGAAAAGACGAGAGCTGTCTGAGGTCAGACCCGTAATTTCGGATCGTCTCCGCGGACGCATTTTGCTCGCCTTCCAGGAATCTTACGAAAGCCTTGATGCTGTCTTCCATGAATCAAAATCCTCAAGAGCTCGCATGGCGATGAGCCGGCGTTTCTTCTCTTTGTCTCTTGGGGCGTGAGGCAAAGGGGGAAATAGGCCGAAATTCGTGTTCATCGGCTGGAAATGGCGAGAATCGGACAAGGCGACATGGGAAACCAGACACCCATGCGCCGTCGTGGGCGGCGGTGAGATCGGCGATTCTCCTTTCAAGACGCGTGCGGCATTAATGCCGGCCAATCCGCCCATTGCCGCAGATTCGGTATACCCCTCGACCCCAACCAATTGTCCGGCAAAGAACAGGGTATTCCGCGCTTTGAGTTGCAATGTGGCTGTGAGTAGCTCAGGTGAATTGATAAACGTATTGCGATGTAGGCTCCCATACCGCAGGAACTCAGCCTGTTCCAGGCCCGGAATCAGGCGGAACACACGTTTTTGCTCAGGGTATGTCAACTTCGTCTGGAACCCGACCATGTTGTAACAGGTGCGATGAACGTTTTCCGTCCGCAATTGAACTACGGCTGCAGGGCGCAGGCCGGTCCGCGGATCTTCCAATCCCACCGGTTTGAGTGGTCCAAACTGCATCGTACGGCGCCCGCGCTCTGCCATGACCTCGATCGGGATACAGGCCTCAAAGTACGGTGTCTTTTCGAAATCCTTTGGTTGGACTTTTTCCGCAGCGATGAGCGCATCGTAGAAGGCGTTATATTGCGCATCTGTCATGGGACAGTTGAGATAATCATCCGAGCCTTTATCATACCGGGATGCACGAAAGGCCACGTTCGTATCGATAGAATCTGCGTCGATGATCGGCGAGATCGCGTCGAAAAAATAGAGGTATCGAGACTGCGTGACGGCGCGAATAGACTGGGACAGCGTATCGGATGTCAACGGTCCTGTCGCCACAATGCACACACAGTCTGTCGGAATGTCGGGCATCTCCTCGTGAAGAATTCTGATGTTCGGATGACCTTCCAGCGCGTGGGTCACCGTTGAAGAAAACTGATCACGATCCACGGCAAGAGCCGATCCGGCCGGGACTTTGGCTTGTTCAGCCGACGCGATAATCAACGAGCCCAGGCGACGCATTTCTTCCTTGAGAATCCCCGGGGCATTTTGCAGGTCGGTGGATCCCAACGAATTGGAACAGACCAGTTCGGCGAGGCTTCCGGTCTTGTGTGCCTTCGTCATTTCTTTGGGGCGCATTTCGTAGAGCGTAACCTTGGCCCCGTGGTTAGCCGCTTGCCAGGCGGCTTCCGATCCGGCCAGACCCCCGCCTACGATGACAACATCATCTCTCATGATCAACCATCTTTCCAGTAAAAGGCTGTCATTCTAGAAACCGTGTTTTGTCGAAGTCAAGGCGGTTATGATTTATGAAGGTACGACACCGGCGGCACATCGGGGAAGCGCATCAACGAGATTGAACCGCACAGAAAGCCCGTGCTAGACTCCTGGTCCGTGGGCGATTAGCTCAGTGGTAGAGCGCTTCCTTCACACGGAAGAGGCCACAGGTTCGATACCTGTATCGCCCACCATTTCTGCTCCTATTCCCGCATCTTCCCCGATCTGGACATGAGCATAGCCCCATAGCCTCAGAGAACGGGTAAATTTCCCCAATTCTGGACAGAACCGAGGTTGTCGGCTAGACTTTCCCTAGTTTTGTGGCAGGTCTTATAGCCGATCGACTGTCTCGGTCGTGAACCAGCGAGGTAATGCGATGAGAGGAATATCATGGGCCATGGGCATCGCGATGCTGATGATGGTTGCTACTGGGTGTGCAACGACAAATCAGCAGGTTGCGAACAACGGTGATTCCTATGATCCTGAAGCAGAGTATACGCCTCCTACCAGTATTTTCAGTATTTTAGATGCGACCGCGTTGGTCTATACGGACCCGGCTGCTGGATCGACGATTAATGATCATCCTCTTCGCTGGCTTGGATTTTTGGGCCAGCCAATCGGGCATGCTTTAGATTATGGAATCAATCGGCCGATGTATACGCTTGGAGGCAGCAATCCGTATCTCTTCGGCTACACGGCCGAAGATGCCATGCAAGATTCTCTTCGCCGCTAGTTGCGACGGCTACTGTTCTGAGAAAAAGGCCTGCTCTCTTCAGAAGAGCGGGCCTTTTTGCCCTTCGCCAAGTCCCTTCAATCGTGTATCGTGTATGGTGCCACGAAGGAATATGTACCCTAGAGAGGGGGCTTCATGGGTGTGCCATGCAGAAACCTATGTCTGACGAGTGCCGTGTTGCTTGCGTGTGTCATGGCGGGATGTGGGCCAAGTATCTCAGTGCGTCCGAGTCTCCCTCCTTCAGAGTCTGATTTGGCGTTGCTCAAATCCACGGCTTTGTGTGAGCAGAAATCGGAATTCCTGAATACACATCGGTCGAAGAGTCTCTCGCCCATCCAGTGGGGAAGCGGGCAGGAGTTGATGATTCCAGGGGCACAGAGTGCGTCGCGGGGAGAAGAGTCCTACTTTTTCGATGAGAACGATGTGCTCGTCGGCGCCCTCTTTACCTTTCCTGAAGGGCTGAATCTTGATCCGTATCCAGTGCTTCGGCGCACGCTGTCACGGTTGAAGCCGGCGCTGGAATTTTATCTGAATGTGTCGCAATTGGAGACGGCTCCAAATATGGAGGCCAGTACCATCTTCGAAACCGGGGATGAGAAGAGCACCACGCAATACTTGGTGGCCGGATCACACACTGATCCGATTTTGCTCCAAGCCTCATTTTCCATCGACCCGTATGTGCGGCTGTTTTCTCCCTATCGTCGGGAATTCCTCGACCGGCTTAGAAGACCAAAATCCGGAAAACCCGGCCAAAACATTGAGAGTCAGGGGCGTGAGGACACAGAGCCGTTTGTGTCGCGACAACAGTTCGCCCGTGGCCAGGCCGCGCAGCTCGCGTACTGCGGCGAGAAAAATTACGATATTGCCGCCGACGCCTATCAAAAGGCCATTGCTTCCGGGTTTACCAGCAAGGCCTGGTTAGCGGAAGCGCATCATAAGCTGGGTGTATCCTGGGCTGCCAAGGGGCAATTCGACAAGGCCAAAACGGAGATTCTGCAATCGCTCGACATCAGACCGAATATTCCGGAAGTCTTGAACAACTTGGGAACCGTTCATCGAGACCTGGGGGAGACGGACGAGGCCGTAGGCATATTCGAACGAGCCGTCACGTTGCGTCCCAATTATGCCGTGGCGCGTTACAATCTTGCGGGGATGCTTGAGGAAGCCAATCCCAAGCGTGCGGTGGCGGAATATGAAACCTTTCTCGCCTTAGTCGAAGGTGTTCTTGAGGAAGAAGCTCGGGCCGCCCATGCAGAAGCACGGGTGAAAGCATTGAAGCGATAACTGTTTTTGCTGCTCCTCGGAACACACCAATTCCGTTATCGGCAAAGAATCACAAAACATTAGGTTGCAATACCAGTACACGTTAGGATGTACCGATTCGACATCCAAATGTGGAGGTGTGCATGAGATGCATGCTTGCGGCTGTGCTGGTTATGGGTATGCTGCTGGGGTCTGTTGCCAACGCCTCGGCGGAACGGAACTGGGAGTTTTCAATTGGAGGATTCGGCGGGTGGGCGAATCATGGGGATACAACTTACCGATTCAATATAGGCACGACTCCTTATGGAGTAGAGCCGGTGAATGCCAAAGGGACCAATCTTCGTTTTGAAGATTCAGGAGCCTTCGGGGCTAAACTCTCTGCTTGGCATCTGCCCAGAAAGTATGCGTGGCAGCCGCAAATCGGTTTTGAAATCGATTGGGCCAGGTTTACTGCAGATGTTCCGCCACAGACGACCCCTGGAGTGGGAGTTGGCTTGATTAGTGGTCTGCCGCTTGGAGATGTAACAAACGATAATCGATATGAATTCGCCGTTGACAATCTGACTCTCAATTTGTTGTTTCGGTATCCAATTGGGGCCACCACAGACATGCCGCATGGCCGATGGTATCCCTATGTGGGGATCGGAGGAGGGGCCCAGCGAGCCAAGCTTTCGGTGATGGGCTATGAAGAGACCAGTTATTCGCCCTGTTTTCAGGGAATGGGAGGCATCAAGTTTTTTGTGATCAAGTATCTGGCCTTCTTTGGCGAAGCGAAATGGACCCAAGGCTGGCACACATTCAAATACGAGACTGACTGGTACTGGGAACGGTATTCCCTATCCACGATTCAACTGGTCGGAGGGGTAGCGCTGCATTTCTGAGGAGACAGGACAATACGAACGGTGTCAGCGGCGGGCTTTCTCTTCTTGCTCTTGGGCGGTCTTGCACTCGATGCACAGCGTAGTGACCGGTCTGGCTTTGAGCCGCTTATACGGAATTTCACCGTCACAATGCTCACAAATTCCGTAGATCGCGTTATTCATCCGGTCCAATGCTTCGTCGATCTTTTTGAGCAATTTCCGTTCACGATCACGGATCCGCATCGAGAAATTTTGATCCATCTCAGCTGAGGCTTGATCGCTGACATCGGGAAAGGCTTCAAGATCAGGGCGATTTGTCAGCACTTCTCCCGTTTCATCGAGGATGGCCGCACGTTGGCGTTCAAGGTCACGGCGGATGTCAGGATACTTGACCTTTGGGGCCGGAGTTTTCTTCTTGCCGGTTTTGCGCGATGAGACAGTTCGGCTTGATGTTTTTGCCTTGGAGACGCGTTTAGGGGTCGAACGGCCCTTCATGGCTCTCTCCGAGTCTTTAGGGTTGGGAAGCGAGCTTCGAAGAACTATAGCAGTCTGATTGAGAAAGGGTCAACGGGTGTTCTCAGTTACAAGTCCCTGCGCCCCTCGATAGACTTGAGCAATGTCACCTCATCGGCATACTCGATATCCATGCCGACGGGGATTCCATAGGCGATACGGGAGACTCGTACACCAAAAGGTTTGATCAGCCTCGTCAGGTAAATGGCGGTGGCTTCCCCTTCAATAGTGGGATTCGTGGCAAGAATGATTTCTTCTACCCCTCCGAGCTTGACGCGATCGACCAGTTCCTCGGCTCGAATATCTCCCGGACCGACACCGTCAAGAGGAGAGAGCGCACCGAGCAGAACATGGTACAGCCCGCGATAGGCTCCCGCCCGTTCTACCGCGTACAACGTACTCGGTTCCTCAACGACAAGTATTTTTGATCGGTCTCGTTTGGGATTACGGCAGAATTCGCACAGGTCTCCCTCGGCAATGTTCCGGCATTGGATACAGAATGCCAGACCATCTTTGACGGCCCGAATGGAATCGGCTAGGCGTAAGGCATCTTCTCGTTCGGCTTTCAAAAGATGAAAGGCCAATCGTTGCGCGCTTTTTTGCCCGACTCCAGGGAGGCGAACCAATTCCTTGATCAGTTTCGCCAATAATCCTTGTTGATCGACAGCCATTGTTACATAAGGCCCGGGATCTTCATGCCGCCGGTTAATGCCTTCATCTCCTGTTCCATCAATTCTTTGGCCTTTCGAAGCGCCTCGTTTCCGGCGGCGACGACCAGGTCTTGCAACATGTCGATATCGCCGCTCTTCACGATCTCAGGGTCAATCGCCACGCTGACGATTTGCATCGCCCCATTCGCTGTAACCGTCACGATTCCGCCACCGGCTGTTCCGCTGGCGGTCTTGGATGCGGCCTGCTCTTGGAGTCTGGCCATCTGTTCTTGCATGGCCTGCGCTTGCTTGAGAATATTCCCCATATTGCCGAAAGGACTCTTCATTCCGTTACCTCCTTCTGCGGTACTCGACGGACTTCGGCCAACTCGGCGCCGAAGATCGTGAGAGCCTGTTTCACCGTGGGATGTGCTCGAGCCTGTTGAAAGAGGATCAGCCGCTGATCCTGTTCTTTGGCCGCCCGCACTTGGGCCATTGTCGGCCCTTGAGAATCAGTCTCAGAGAGTTCGACAATTCGGATACGCACGGGATGTCCGGACTGTTTTTGGCACAGCTTGGCCAGTGCCAACAGATTGTCCTCTTTTTCGAGACGTGTCCGGGCCAGGGTTGCCTGTTTGGCGAAGCCGATGGTCACCAGATTTTGCGTGATCCCGAGAAATCGACCGGCCTCCAGAAAAGGGGCGATATTGGGGAGCGACGCGGCAACGTCTTCCTGAATGGCTTCCCAATCAAGCGAATCAGGCCCACCGACCGGAGTTGACTCCGGGGGGGCTGTTGCAGAAGGCAACGTTTCCTCGTCGGCGGACGGCCGAGCCGGCGGCGCAGATATCGGGCTTCCGTCCGAGGCGATCAGCGGAGGAGACGAGCCCGACGTGGGAGCAGCGTAAGAGGCCTGAGCAGGTTGTGTCTGTGTGTCATCCGGTCGAGCCATACGAGAGACAGACGACGGAGGCTCAACCGCCTCCGGCCGAGCCGGCGGCTTCTTGCCGGAGGTTACGGGTGCGGGCGAGGCCTGAAGCGGCCGCGCCGGTCCCTTGTCCTGTGGTCGTAATAACCTCGTGGCTCGAATGGCTGCCGCTTCCATCACAAAACGTGGATGCGTACTCAGTCTGAGAGAGTCTTCCGCCTTCGTGAATATGGTCAACAGGTCTTGGAGCTGTTCCGGCGAAAGGCCTTTGGCTGTGGTGGTTAATTGTAGGAGATCCTCTTCTGAGGCTTCGATCAGGCTTCGGAGTTCGGCTGCGGTCGGAACAACGGATGCGACGAGGAGATGACGGAATTGTTCCACGACGTTGGAGCAGAACGCCCGCAGGTCGTGTCCCTGGTCCAGCAGAGAGGCAAGGACCGTGAGGGCTGCCGGGCTATTCTGGGCCATGACGGCGT
>Ga0224501_10003609_pt1 | contig 12202 bp, 8 predicted proteins | sample SF_Oct11_sed_USG_4_FD_169105 | JGI IMG/M metagenome (GOLD analysis project Ga0224501, IMG submission 169105) | Sediment microbial communities from San Francisco Bay, California, United States - SF_Oct11_sed_USGS_8_1 | ecosystem: Environmental > Aquatic > Marine > Sediment | place: USA... | reverse complement strand
TTAGGTATTTTTCTGGGAATTTAATCCTTGCAAACAGTTATCCCACCCCTACTGCTTATATGTGGCCCACGTGGTCTCAGAATATTCTTTCAGAATCCGCACTCAGAACCCAAAGAAATGCATACCTATGAGTCGGCTGAGGGCAAAGTGACCATCTCTGACAATCAGGTAGTCTGTCTCACAGTTTTCACTCAGTGGCAGGTCCAGCGCAGTGATGTTTAGGTAGATCTTCTCACCATGAGTGGCAGAAATACGCCACTGGCAGTGAGAGCTGGAGGGTATGGCTGGAGACTCGACTCTACCCGCGGGCTCCTGAAGCGTTCTACCGCAGGCTAGAAATGTTTAATAAAATCAAGTTAAGCAGCTGACATAAAGGGACATTAGCTGACACATTCCGTTAGGCCTGAGGGAAAACTCAACCCAGTATTGTTTGTTGATTGATAGGAAAGGCAGAGGAAGTCAGCCATTGATGAATCAGAGTTTTACTAAGAGTAGTTTTGAGGTGTCAGTTACAATTAGCTCAAGGGCCAAACAAATAACTGAATAGAGGTTGTAGATAGTAGTACCTGGACAGGAATAGAGCTTATTGGCTTGTCTGATGTCCCCAGGACTCAGTTTTACTCTCTGTCCAATCTCCACAGGCGTACCATTCGGCTCTTTCTTCTTTGGGATAATTGTGTCCAGATACGGCCCTGAAAGAATTTCATATACTTCATTGGTACACACTCCGTGACGTTTCATGGGCGTTAGAACAAAATTCTATGGGTGAAATTTCAGTTGATTTATGCACTATCAAACATAAAAGATGGGATCTTCATTGTAGTAGTGAATGCAACCCTACTCATGAAAGACCTCCTACTAATGCAGAGCTTACTAGTCATGTGTATATACATGTGTATATACATGTGGTTACCTCTGGAGAAAGTATTTCTAGCGTAATGCATGATGGATTCATAGTCATAAACTTCTCCTAGTGAGTCAACCTCTCCAGCTGGCATCACATTGAAGTTATACTCCTGGCCTACAGCGGAGAATATATCAGTGCACACCTATACACAAGCACTTAGCAAGTGCTTGTGTATAGGTGTGAAGCAAATCCTGCCCAAAAACAACAGGTTCAGCCAGTGCATACAATCCCCTCAACAGACAAAATCGATCACTCACACCAAATATCTTAACAAGAGAACAGCCAATAATAGATCAATAGTAGGAGCATTGTTTTTTGTTAAGGATAGGTCAAACTGTAGCGAAGGTGCCCGTCTGGAGTTTTAGTGCAGTGCTGTGATGTTACCTATTACAAAGCCTGTTATTACAGACTCGGGAACTTATTTTTATGATTAGAGCATAAGGCCAATTTTTGGGCACAGTAATTACCAGTGCCAGTAAATTATCCACTAAATTTGATGAATTCAAGCCTGACGCAATGAGGCTTTGATAGCCTCTCTATTTTTTGATTGTAGGTCTAATTGGGAGTTTGACCCTTGAGGCTGACTTGCCCTCGGGCAGCACACCTGGACTCTTTAGTCATTTCGCTTTCTTTACCTGGCATTATATTTTTTGTTGCGATGTCAATGTAGTCATTTCTGTCTGGTCTAGTATGTTCATGCCAGAAACCAACTACGTGCCCGAGTTCATGCACCACTATACCGAACTTGTCACAGTTCTTTCCTATAGACACCGCCTGCGGACCTTCGCCACTTTTGCCGACATAGGAGCAGCATCTACAAAGCAAGACAAGCTGCCATATCTGAAGCCTACTACAAGTTATTTATAAGGTAATCCCATCATTGACTTAGCAGCCTAATATCATGCCTAGTAATGCCCATTGCAAAAAGCTCATCTATTTTGGCTGGCTAATTGGACTACCTTTACCATCATAGCCGTTGGTAGATAGAGTAAAGTCCTAAATAACCATAGGAATGTACTGGTTACGAGCTGGCGGCTTGATATCAGGTTGGGCGGTTTTTGTGGGATAAAGGTGAGTGCACATGGCAGCGCTGCCGTGGTGTAGGACTGACCAGCTATTAGGAGCTCGAGAGACCGCACATAGCTGACAGCACTCCTCATACAGATTGCTTTCTAATCAAGCAAGGCCATAAACAAGCCACAAACAGCTGCCTGGTAAGCGCCATGAACTTATTACAGCTGGTCAGGTGCTCAGAGAGGGTAGCAGCGTGGCCACGTAGCATGGCTCTCTGCTCACCCACAGGGTCTCTCCGTGAAGAGAATATAATCCACATGCAGCTCGGGGTCTCTCTCCACAAAGGTAACGCATGTGTAGTTTTCCCAGTGTTGCATCGCCTGTCGAAAAAGGGCCTTGTGCTGTCCTGTAAAAAGTTTACAGTGAGTAGAAGGGAATTCATCGCTCTAAAAGAGTGTCCAGGTCCGAGAGGGCTTTCTCTCAGCACAAAAAGTTAATTTACAGAAAGTAATTAATTTTATGCAAACATTCTGTGATTGCAAGATGACAATCTGCAGTGTCAGTATAAGTTTGTAAAGATGGCAAGGTCCAGGACTATCAAAGGCGATGACACTAGTTACTGTTAACCCCATAAGCTAAGCACTACCTGTATTTACCAGAGGCTTTGTATGACAATTATGACAGTGTTATGACTAACAGTGATGAAAACCAGCTATGCCTTCTGTAGAATCAGCTTCCCATAATTAAGTTTTAGGACTAGTAACAAGAGGGTGGAATCACAATAAAAACACTACTGAATTGTGCTGATTACACGTAGCATTCTTACCATGAATCATTTGATAAATCTGACAGGCAATTCACTAAAAGTGGACTGCTATAGGGTGGGACCAATACTGGCTTGGGGCACCTTAAATCCTAAAAGGTAGAATAGTAGCAGTCGGTACTCACCACTAAAATTCGCGTCAATGACGTAAGGTATGACAGCGTAGTCCCATAATCGCTCCTTTTTGCCTGTTGCCGCTCGAGTTACTCGCTTCCTGTCACTTCGATCTCGCCCTCGTTCTTTTCTACATTAGAAAAGTATCATTCAATTACCTATCAGGTTCCATGTGAATAAAAGTCGCTTCATCAAAAGAAATATTACGCCGTTTATAAGCGGAGATATCAACTCTATAACAAAAACCATGAAACCTTAACAGTAAAAGATAAGTACCTCTTGCTTTGCCTACGCTGTTCTCTTCGCCTTTCTCTACGTTCTTTATGCAACATATCTTTTATATCCTCATTATCGTTGGTAATCTTACGCCTCAGTTTGGCAAGACTGTCCAGATCTTGCAGTCTTTGTTTGAGTGGAACACTTTGGTTCTTTAGCACCGCGGCTGACGTGATCTCTAAGTTATCCATAAAGGTCACGGCTTGAGCTATTCTGTAGCTATAGTCTGATTGGGTGAGGGCTATATCTCCGATGGATGCCACTAAAAATGTAAAGGTAAAGGTTATGAGAGTAACGAGGCACGCAACCAAAGCAAGCATATATCCATCTAATCATGAGCTTCACTGCTCGGACACAAGAGATTTAAGGGGCCGACACTGAAATTGCTCGCCCTAAATGTAATGCGGCTATATTTTGTACAATAGTTTGCTCACATTACTCACATAGTTTTGCCATATTGACTAAGAACTTTCAGAGCAGCTCGACTAACCGAAAACTAGGTTTTTTTCAATACTTAGCATAAGCCAATTATCGAACAATCAAAATATTTAATTCTTGTTGTTCATAGTTCATGTAGGACATTGATATGGGCCAACATTGGAGTAGCTTTAACAATGGCAGGACACCTGCGGATCTGATCACTGCAAAATGTGCCTTTTGTGCTGGGAACAGGAGTTTTCGTCTGGGCCCTGCCATGTCACAATGTTTCCTTTCAGCCGTCATTCGCAACCAAACACTGATTTTATTCTGCTTTACCACAGTCAACAACAATGAGTTTGGTTTTTGTGCAGTTAGGTAGCATTTTTGAACAACAGAACCCTGGGTATCAAAACAAATCACCACTCAGCTTTTGTCTTTCGTAGCTCAGAAGTTGAGCTACAGCGGGATGACACTGATGAATTGATAGGATGAGGCAAGTTTAGCTGGTTGAAAAGTACTGTAGTCTAATGGATGTAGAGCTCGGTACGTAAGCACTATATTCAGATGATCGGAAAAACTGCGCGAATGAAGGACCTAAATTTATTACGCGTGTCCATTGTCTCCATTGTCGTTGAAACCAACCATGAAGCCCTGTAGCACGCAGCAACTGACACGGTCATTCATTTATCAACCCCCTTATTTCCCAGGCCATGAAAACCAAGATGATTTGAGAAGCCACAACTTAGTTTATTAAAGGGAAATATCATGGAGATACTCAGGGCTGAGCATGAAATATGGATACTGGTAGTCTGATGCAGGTACCTGTATCCGTAAGTGGAAAATAGAGCCCCGTATGCAATATAAAACATTATAAAGACTGTGAGTGAAGTATGAAATCTTATCCCCCTATTTTATTTGTGGCTAAGTGGAGAATGAATTGTACAGAAATTTGGAGCCTATACAAATGTCTCAAATCCTTCTTTTGAGGAATGGAGAAGGGTTGGTACCTGGCACCATAACCGCGGTTTATACCATATAGACCTGTGAATCACGACGTTTCTTTTAGGATCTAGAAAGTTACCTACATATGAGGTATTTGGTGGCAAAAGTCACGCTGAGGGGCTGGAAATGGAGAAGGCCTTCATCCTGCAGTGGAGTTCTAATGGTTGCTGATGATGAAGATGACCAGGTGTTGGGGGGAGCGATCTTTACTTGGAGTTAATCACTGGCAATACGAGTGAGGAGGATTTGGGTGTCAAGCCAGTAACCGCAGATAGTGTCAACTGAAGAGATTATCAATATTACAGCATTTGTGTCTCTCCTCACAGCTATACTACTGATAAAACCAGTGCACTGTGATAAGGTGCCATTACACAGTCTATCTCACACTCAGGCCACTGATTGTATAACACCATCAGTCGGCAGAGCAAACAAGCGCCACCAAACGGAGTCAACTCTACGGTGATGATGCTACTAAAAAGTAAAACTGCAGATCTTTTGACGGATATAAGCCGCATTTAAATGCGGTTTCGCAACGACAACTCTGATGCCACATGTCACCATTCACTGATCCCTATATATGTTGACTGTTGTTTTCAACTTAAACTGCACCCTATTAATCTTCTTGAGTTATAATGGATTATTGGGTGACATTTGAAACTGAAGTGGGCAAGAAAGGGAATTATCATGTGAGATTATGGCTGTTGGCATTGACATTGACACTGAACCCTAACACCTTGGGCAGTATGGCATCAACTTCAATGGGATTTTGGCACAGTACCCCCCCTACACAGACGAGAATGTGACAAATGAAACTTACCGGCTTTACATGGGTCCAGAAATTCCTCCGTGATTGATGAAGAAACATAGCTCACAAAAAACAAAGTAACCACTCCACGTCCAAGCGACGAGTAATCCATACCAAACTGGTAAATCAACTACAGGGTAGAGAAGACCTATATAGCGTTGTTAGACGCAGGCGTTGTCACTGATGAGTCAATAAGTTGGTTCAACAAAACTTCTTCATTTTACTAAAAATAGGAGCGTTCCTAAAGTAAAAGTCGCGTGCGCCAGCGGATAAATAACCAATGAAACAACGAACACAGGTTTCGGTGTTTACGTTTTCGTACTAAATCGACATGCCGACCAATACGAAAGCATTGTCATTTCTGATTGGCCACTGTTACTGCCAACCCCCGTACAGTCGATACCGTACATTGTTGACTGATCGGAGTTGCTCTCTCGCGTTTGTGTAATGATTCAATTGCATAAAATAAAGTGCAAGAAAGCACCTTTACTTGTTGACCGCGGATGACTGGTTGCCTACCTTTTTGCAAAGAATTGAGCCCACTGCCATGGATTCAAGTCATGGTACAGATAGCCAAATTCTAGTGGTTGTTGTTATGAAACCTGATGCACCAAAGGTATAACGAGGCTAGTTCGACAAGTGAGAGTGTGACCATGAGCTTTATTTTAATAGCATTTTATTTGTCATAGAAAAATATGAGATTGAATAAACTGACAATCTGCTACTACTTCATAATATTGTAGTGAACTACAGTAAAAATCGCATGCTGTGTGTCTCTCTTGCCTTCATTTCATATCGCATGCTGTGTGTCTCTCTTGCCTTCATTTCATATCGCATGCTGTGTGTCTCTCTTGCCTTCATATCGTATCGTATCGTATCATATCGTATACTTTAGAAAATATGTCATTGAGACATTCCACTTCTGCAAATGATCAGAAATCTGGAGGGAGAAGTCAACTAATTACAAACAACCAGAACTTTCTTCTGATGCTCTGGTACACAAGAAAGTACTGTTTGGTTGTTCAGTGATTGGAGATAGTTACAAAGGGGACGATGTTACAATCACAGCGCTTGCTTATCAGCAAGGCATACCGAAAAACTAGATGGCCTGCGTATCTAATCAAGTTTTGTGGCTCGGGATCCGGATGGCTGTTCTTATGAGTGAGAGGCTTATGCCCAACAGTAGAATGTGAACAGCTGACAATGGTGATGATAATGGATGACAATTGGTAACACCACTAATAAACTAACAATTCTGGTGCTGCATATATAATTGAAAAGATAGCTCAGTAGCAACACCGGACAACAAACCCTCAGGTGTTCCCCATCACAGTACAATGACATAGAATCTGAGGAAAGGGTAACTCTATGGGCAATTCTGACTGCTAAAATACATGTGTGACTGAATTCTGATCACATAATTTCTGCTATCTTTATTGGTCACGGTTGGTTCATTCGCTGATGCAGTGCAGGTCAGGACGACTCTGAGTGATCAGCGGTGTCTCACCATAGTGCATTCTCGGTGTGCTTTCAATGCACTCTTTTCACACTGATGGCATTCCCCCCAACTCAATTGGAAAAAAACACATAACTTCACTCCTGTAGTCCAGCAATTTGTAGTGATATGACATCCAGCTAGCTTGGCAAGTCCAACTCGATACTCCGCGGCCCGTACTGAATATCTAACCAATAGCAGTTCCCACGTTAAATTTTACATTTTTAACCTCTGCATAGAGGGGGAGGGCAAAACAGTATCATCAGGCTGGTAACAGAGGTAATCCCCAGTTTAATTTTGCGATGTTTCATTTCAAAGACATGGTAAGGTAGAGCCAGCTCACTCAGAATTCCGAGTTGTCATTTCCTGACCGCTGTTTTGTCCCTAGCAGCTTGACATGAAATATACACGGAATCTTTCACGGTTCCCCTTTTTCAAGTAATAAGTAATTAGTAATTAGTGATATTGTTCTTTGGAACACCGTTTTATTGGTCAGAGAGCTCGCTAGACGGAGAACCAGGGCTCTTTGACTCAACCTCAGGTTCAGGGGCCTCTTGGTCTGTTCACTTTCATCGGATCTAGATCACAACATTAGAAGGTCCATCCATTGGGTTATCTTCTCTATGGAACACACCATGGACTATCTTGGAAATTAGCCCCTGACTTAGTGAAGCTATTCATGTAAAAGAAGATCGTCAGACTGGTTCTGGGTACCACCATGATATTCTTGGTTCAGGCTCAGACGGCAGAGGTCTATGATATGCAAAGTGTATTGGTTGTGTGTTAGAATGTATTGGGTATACAATAGTCTATAGTCATTATAAATTCAAGAGCTTGGCTAAGGGAACATCACGCGGGGAGGGAATATAAGATATGAATGAGTCAGCTTTTTAACCCGTCTGTATGATCATTGTCTTTTTTTAATTCACTGGCTGGTGATGTTCAGGGAGACATCACCACCAGGTTGTTCATCGCACTTCACAACGACTTATCCATTCATCACCTTGGAAAACTCTACAACAAAAGTCGGTTGTCATTACAGGAGAACGAATTCCGATAAAGGTCAGTCATGAAAGGCATGTATCACAGCCGCTATAAAAATAAGTCATTAACCAGAAATAGCTTTTAAAGCTTCTAACCTAGAGTAATCCTCCTGAAGCATAACTCTAATGCACTTATACAGTCACCCCAGTCCATTATTAATGTTGTGAACTGTCACGTTTATTCCTTGTCAGTTGCGATGTGGTAAAGACTACAACTAATGAAGTTGTTACCCGGGCAGGGTCAGCGTAGTAAAAACTAACTATACCCAGGGCCAGCTCTACTCTGTCAGAGAACCCCCTGATTCAGCCCAGGGCCAGCTCTACTCTGTCAGAGAACCCACTGATTCAGTGTGAAGCACGAGCTGCCAGACCGAGCGGACGGGCCGGCTGGGTTTCTGATGAATGTATTCTCACAGCGATTTTGAAGTGGTTATGCCACTCACCACTGTAATCCACAGTTCCGCTTCCATCAGTATCAATTTCAGTAATGATGTCATCAATCTCCTGTTCAGTCATGTCATCGCCAAGTTTCTCAAGAATCCACCTGAAAATACCACCATTGTGTGTTAAAGCCCTAATCGCTTTAGATATTTTGGGCATATTACGCATGTCACTAAAAATCGAGTATTGGACATAAGAGCCACAAAGGTTCTATATGTTCAGTTGATAATGAGAAGAAGGGCAACTATATGATATGGTTCTACCATAAAATTTTCGCGTAAAATGTAAATCAAATTGAACTGGGTGTCGGGCCAAAGATAGTGTATGTTTGTTGAGACGAAGCATTTCAGGTTTCCATGGCCAAAATGAGAAAGTATTTGTCTAGGTGTCCAACAAGCTAATCTATGGCTATGGTGTTCACTGGAGTTATCCTCTCTGAGAATTAGATCGAGTGGGAGGACAACTTCAAACTTCAAGCATTTGCGCTTTGATTGGTTGATTGATTGACAACAGCCACACAGCAGAAGAAAGAGAAAAGCTCTCAGTCTGATGTAGCAAAACACAATTATAACCAGAAGACATTAGATACTAAAGGAGCAAATTACTTGAGCTTTGGTCATTGATGTCACTGATCGTCATATCTCAACATCCATCTTTTGTTTGCCCACCACAAACTCCGATTGAATATTCGCAAACATGAGAAGATAACTTGATGAGTGACATACTTGAGCTCTTTGACAGGGATTTCCCCGGTCTTGTCTTTATCGAGCACACGGAAAGCTTCCTTAATCTCTTTCTCATCCTCATCCTTCCTTTTCTGCAGAGCGTACAGCTGAATGAACTGTTCCTTCTCCACGGTATCTGAAACACATCACTTATGACCACCGCAAACATCACCAACTATACCAATAAGCTACTACTGGATGCTTTTAGATTTCTTGGTTTGTTATCATGCCTCTAGGATCCCAAATCATTCGGATATAATTGTCTTATTATAGTTATCATGCACTCTACTGGGGAAAACCCAGGACCTATCATCCACATCGCGATCGAATAGTTTGGATTATTGTGCGGACACACAGAAAATATTACAGACATAATCACACACACTAGAGGTTCCTGTTACCGCGACTGCCTATAAAAATAAGGGGTATCATAGACATGACAGCGACAACCACATATTGGTATAGATGCGAACAACACAGTTCGTTGACTACCATTTCCAGTCACTTTGTCTTAGTCTCTTAGAATTCCTACACCACAAGTGTATGCACAGCATAGAGGATAGCTCTATGGTGCACAGACTTTATGTGCATGCAGTCTTTATTTTAGAGAGATGTTCACAGATACACCCAGTAACCAACGACGGTAATGAATATATATTGTGGGTAATGAGTGGGAAATTGCAGCCAGCTGGATATAGTAACTGAAGGTGCAGACCCCATCATACACACCTAGACATAAATACACATTATCCAGGGTACATAATCCAGTATAACCAATAGATATGGAAGTTTGGGTTACATTGGTATGACTTGGATTGTAGCTGTACACATGAATTATTTCATAAAAAGATTTTGTTACATATCTCTCTATCTATATCTTGCAGCCACCAGCCAAGGTATCACACAATGTCATCATGAGCTAGCAGATATTTGGGATTCCTTTGTCAAAGACTTGGGGTCTTATGTCAATCAATAAAGTTAAAATGCGGAAGCTCTAGCAAACCTTTTAAAGTTTTTGATGTTTTCTAACAGAGGAGTCCCCATTGGGCCATTACATGTACCAATTACATAAAACTTAGTACTCCCGTTACATAGGCTACCTCAAATACCATAGGTTCTTGCTGGATGAAACTTACTGCCATCAACGTTCATCTCCTCAAGCCAATCACTAAGCTGCTCGGAGTCCACTGTCATGGCACAACTACGAAACACTTGTCCAAGGTCTTTGATGGATATGCTACCAGTATCCTTCTTATCAAACAGTGAGAAGGCGCTTCGTGCATCTGTAATGAATCAATCCATCATGACAAGAAAGGATAGAGGGATAGCTCAATGGTAGGTGGAGCACGGGGCTTGCAACCGTGGGAACCTGTATGAGTTCGAAACCTGGTCACGGCGAGCTCTTGTGAGTACAAGCTCCCCACTTTAATCCTAGCTAAAAAACAAGCATCACATTGGGGTGGAGAATTACCACTGATCGACTATTGTTGTTCTAAGCTAAGCCGTAACTGATGCACAAATGACTATCTTACTTGGCAGCTTCACAAAAAACATGACAAGAATCAATTGATAGAGCACAAAAGCACTTATTAAGGATCTAGGTTAATAGTCGACAAGTAAAGCGCTACCCCCTCTAAGATGGTTCCTTCATGTTAGCACCTCGATCATGAATATTGAGTGTATTGAGTTATGAGTAAAGGGTATAGGTCCACTAGGGGGATGCTTTAACTGCACTGATCTTTTACTACTACATAAGTAGTTTTGCAGATGGTGGTCGCAATTAGATATCTTGTCTTTGAACAACTATACTGGTGTTGTCTAAAGTGGTTACAAGATGATGTTATAATAACACGTGTACTGAATGTATGGTATGGGGAAAACTCCTATCAGGATCGAAATATACGGAAGTCTGAACGAAGTTGTAGCTGTGTTGATTAACAGCTCAGCTCTTCATTAGCAAGACAAAGGCAGCTGTGCCAAATAAGGTACACTAGGCTGGCAGCTAATGAAATGCTGCAATGTTTATAGCGGAGCCTATAGGGTAGAATGCTGTATATACATGCTTCACAATCTGCAATGAGCTTTCAGTGATCTAAATACCTACACACAGCATCCGCTTAACTCTAAAGAGACCCATTGTGAGCAACCATTTTACTTAGTTTCACTTCAGTCGCCATTCCCCTTATCGGTTAATTATTTATAACTTTGGCAGAATATTTAATGGTTAAGTGCTGACATTTGTCTGTAAGTGTTCACACCTATGCCTTGTCTGTCCTATCTGTCATAGGCCCCATGATTAAAGTCTTAAATGTAATACTTCAACCAACATGGCATTAGGATCGACAGAACAGAAGTGCCCTGCCACTGGTATTTCTCTGGCTGGTCCTGCACCATACATTTTATCAAACAAAAGACTAATGCCCAAAACACCCAAAAGATCTACTCTTTTAGAACAGGGTCTTGGATCTAGTGATTGAACTTTTGTCACGAAGGTCTGGCAACAAAATAAAACAAAAAAATCATGGATTGCAATTTTTACATGATTAGTGGCTACATGGCTTATACGTATTGTTTAACTTACCATCTTCCTGCTGCTTTGTCAGCTTAGGCTTGCCGTCATCACCCTAAATTTAACAATACACAGTTTAACATTAATACATAATCAAAACTGAATCTCTGTAAAACACAACCACGGTGAACAGTGAGTTGTCTTAAAGGAAGCATTAACATTCCGAGACCAATAACACAATACACTGAAAATATGAAGAAAGGCTTACCATGCTGGCGGCTGAGTGAGTCGTACTTCAACCGACGATGCTATGATCCAACTAGTGAATACCTGCACTAAATCTGCTCCGCTAATTGCAGAGCATCTTGGGTAATTAATTCGTTATCACTGCTGCAAAAGCCAGACTAGCTAGGTACAGTGAGAGCCCTGATTCTAGTAAAAATGAAGGGGGTGCAGTATAGATGGTCAGTTTTTACATGGTCTCTGCGGATATGTGTTGAACTCACGAATGTTATAGCATAGTTAACAAGCTCACAAAAATCAAGTGGAGCCTACTGGGCCGCGTGGAGCCTACTGGGCCGCGTGGAGCCTACTGGGCCGCGTGGAGCCTACGCGTGGAGCCTACTGG
>Ga0224501_10003608_pt1 | contig 12202 bp, 12 predicted proteins | sample SF_Oct11_sed_USG_4_FD_169105 | JGI IMG/M metagenome (GOLD analysis project Ga0224501, IMG submission 169105) | Sediment microbial communities from San Francisco Bay, California, United States - SF_Oct11_sed_USGS_8_1 | ecosystem: Environmental > Aquatic > Marine > Sediment | place: USA... | reverse complement strand
GATGAACTTGATCCAGCAGATATGGAGGACATATTGGAACGGCTTCATATTGGAACTCTTCGCAGAGAAGAGCTAAAAAGGGTAAGAGAGGTCCCCATAGGATGAGCAGCTGTGTGGGGGTGGGGGCAGGGCTGGATTTGGGTGGTGTGGTGTAAAAGGATTTCAGCTAACAATGAGTATGACATGTGGGCTTGGGCTATAGAAGGGAAAGGCAGATGCTTGAATAAATCAGGTATGTTTCGGCCACGCCCGCCTCCTCCTTCTTTCATATCTTGGCCAGTGTCAGGAGTCAGTATCACCCCGCAGATATCCTGACCAATGTCAGGGAACTTTCTGGTTTTGTCCATATGCCCCATAGGCAAGTTATAAATTTCCACACTGTGACCGTAGGTGGGCAGGCACAGCACAGTTACCCGGATAGGCTAAATCAGACTCTGATGCACTTTTCTCATATTGATCTGAACAATCATACTATACATCATGGTAGAAAAACAACGGACGGCCTCATATATCTAACATTATGAGATCCAGTTACTAACTGCAAGTTGTTTTATTTATCCATAGTATAGGTCATGGCTGCATTGTTTGTGAGGGTTCTTGTTGCCCCCTGAGTGAGCTTCTATGACTCTTATCTTATGGTAAAGACCATATGCAGACTATCAATCTTCCACTTGAGGCATACTAGAACAAATCAACGAAAAGTAAATCTTAGGTTGTAATTTTGTGCCTCAATACCGACGGGTTCAATTCAATTTGTTAATAAAATTGTATTGATTTCACCCGCATCACCAACCGCAAAGATGGATGACATGACAGTATTAGCAAAGTCCCTGAAGAGTTATGCTACTTGTAATCTTTTTATTTAGCATGACTTCCTCACAGTTATTATATAGTAGTTACTCGTAAATACTTGTTTATCAGTGGTTTACCCTAAACCTTGGGGGCCAGGATAGCTCAGTTGGTACAAAACTTGGACATACAATCTATAGATCACATGTTTGAGGTGCTTTTCACGTATGGACCTTTAGCAAGTCCCTCAAGCCCCCCTCCAAAAGCTTCAGATTTTGAATTGAGGAGCTTAGCTTTAACAGGAGTGTCAGATAACAATGTTTTAGAAGGACTTCGCTTGTTAGTGAACAGGTCACAAGTAAATATGCGAGGCGAATAGAAGGCATACATATGCCAAAGCAAATTTATCCTCTAAAACTCTATTAGAATAGCCGAGTGTTACATCATAACCATCAGGACTTGTTGATCTCTTTGGTTCATTCAATAGACCAGTATTACAAAAGTCCATCAGTAGTACCTGCTGTATCAGTTACTAAACGCTGACCCGATACAAACTTATGATTGACAGGGAATGAACGGAGCTTATAGATCAAGGTTGCCAGCCTCAGTCAACAACTAAAATTTTATAATTTTAAAATCAGGGTTGTTAAGGTCATCCGGTCGGCTTAACAAGAAGTGGGTCTTTCACAATCATAAGCAAAGCTTGCAGTGGTTCCTTACGGAAGGGCTCAATTTTCACATCAGTTTCCTGTGAGAAATGTTTGGATATGCCCTGCATGAATCTTACCGTGAATTAGCACTATATTAACACTCATTTTACATCACTGTGCCACCGTTACTGACCCGGGTTCAATACCTAGACGTACCGACTGCCCTCCGTGAGAATGATCTCCTCACATAATTCCTAGCTTTTACCGCGCTAACATGCCTCAGGCCCAAGAGGTCTGTTATAGCCAAGTAGAAAAAATCCTTTCATGAATGCGATATCGAGTTGGAATCATGCCAAGTTGGCTGGCATACATGCATTGCCATGTTCACACAAAACTTACGTCTGAGGTGTATTTTTTCTCTCACAATATCCGTGTAGGTAGCGGGTTTCTCATCTGCAAGGGCTAGCCATGATAGTTCAGTGGGAAAATTAATGTACCTCACTGTCTGTCCTCCCTGTGGCTCGGGCTCAATTCCCTGCCATGACAGAGTAGTTCGAGGGGTTTTTCCCTGGCTAATTGCACTCTGCCAACCCGTCCTGAGCCAGTGTGGCAAAAAATACACCACCCAACCTGTGGACACCCAACCATGGACAGACAAAGGCTGAAAGTTATTTTATCACTTACTCGTTGAAGAGAAAGACATGCGACAAGCATAGTGATAAGTCGAGTCGAAAAAACTCTCAAGCAGAATGACACTAAGTCAGTACAATACAGAAATCTTTGCACCACAAGCAATCATTCAATTTAAGTGACATTCAATCCAGAGAGGCAGAAAAAAATTCTGGATACAAAATTTTGTTCTTGTTTCTATTTGAGCACTTGGCCCTATCATTTAGCAGATTTTCTAAGTCCGAGGCTTGTTGGAGCAGTAGGAGCTATAGATTATGTGAGGAGATCATTCTCACAGCTGGTGCTCAGCATGATGTGGAGTTGAACCCAGAACCTCTCCAAGCGCTTTAGCCATTGAGCTGTCCTACTATCCCAATCATTCAATCGGGGCTCACTATAGTTCATTTTGATTTTGTGCGTTTACCATACTCATCTCATTGTTATAGATTCGCCGATCAATGAGTAATCAAGAAGATGACATGCCTGTGGACGATAAGGAACTCGAAGATTTCTACAGAAATGATGGAGTTCACTCGGCGAGAAGACAAATCCGACGTCAGTCAAGTCGAGCGAGTGCTACTAGTATAGGGAGCACAGCTAGTGGTCAGAGTAGCTCATCAGTCGGTGAAAGTCGAGAGATGGGAATACAGACAACAATCGGTCGCAGTAATGGTGCTTCGCATCTCGCTCATATTGACGAATCGGCTGTGACTAACGGTGGTAGTCAAACTGATGATACCCGTCACAAAAGACGGTCAAGCACAAAGGACAAAATGAAAAAGTTATTTCGCCGAAAATCGAGCCAGGACTCAAATGGCAATCAGGCCCCAGCAGAAGTTGCCACTGTGTTACCGCAGGGTTTTATCGTCAAATACATGGGTAAGCGACCTACTAATGGATTATGGGGCTCTAAACACACTCGTGGACCAATAGAAGAAATTGTTGACAGCATTGGCAAACTTCCAAAAGGAGAAGATTTGCCATTGGTAAACCTAGAGGTGCATGAACAGGGGCTGCAGATGAGACCACATCGTAAAAATAAAATAAAATCATTTGTGCCTGTACGCATCCCTATTCAATACATATCATATGGTCTACAAGATACAGTATACCCCCGAATCTTCTGCTTTATCATGGTCAAAGAGATGTCATCACAGACAAAGAAGCTGGAGGTTCACGCGTACGCTTGCGACTCAGCGAGAACAGCCAGAAATCTCGCAGCCGCACTCGCTCAAGCCTTTCAGATCTATTCGGAGAAGCTTCAAGGCGGGGCTTACAAATTCACAGTAGAGCTACCGTTACCTGATGAACATCCAGATTTTTCCGAAGATTCCTGCGATGCTTAGATTTTTTATTGCTCGCCAACTATACCATTTAAAGTCTGTTTTACACCATGTGTGCACAGGATTGTTGGGCAAAAATCTGATTACCCAATGCGGTCAAAAATGTACTTTTTTACTCTTTTATATGGTATGTGCTTAAAATAAAATCATTAATTTAAACCAAGGTAGCAATACTTTTAGAGAAAAGGAATAAGTAAAATGGACATAAATTATCATTATCATTCATATTCATTGCAATACATTTAAATTACATACATAGTTTACATAGTATCATTATTATGGCATCACATCATGGGACCTGTCTAGCACTCTTACAAGACTAGGTTAAACTTGAAGGCGCTTTGTCATAGAAACACGGCGTTTGTTAGACACAAAACTGACAGCAGCTTTTGTAGGGAGAATCTGCACATCACAACTAGACGAGTCACTCTTATCGGTCACTCTAATCGGTTTATCGTCGGTGGCCATAATCAACCGACACTGATTGTCACTTACATAAGAGGCGTGGCAAGAATTTTCCGTAATGCTTACACCCGTCCTCTGTGCTTTTTCGTCAGCAGCAGAATAGCTTCCTTTATGTTGGTTAGTTATTATCCCCTGTTCAGCACTAGCCATTTCTACCTCAGACGACAATAGGCTGCTACTTACGTCAGCCAGAGTCATCTCATCATTTGTGGATAAATGACTACGGATTAATGAAGTCGACTCATCGGCAGAGAATGATGCTCTAACAGCGCGCTGACGCTTAACTAAAGGAGAAATCAACTCCACACATGGATATAGCATAGAATCCGTCACGGACGTTTCAGGGTGATGTTTATCGTCACTCAATCTGGGAGATTGCGGAACCTTTTCGTGGCTGGTAAACTTTAACACTGAGGATCGGATCACTTCCTTGAGTGGATTTCGTTTCTTAGGTTTCGGTTCTTCTGTATGATATTTGGTCACAATTTCAGGGTAACCGTTCTTTCTGGCGGGAGAACAGCATTTACATGGCTGTGCTTGACGAGCGGGTGGCGCCAAACAAACGCGTAATGGATCCGATTTATCGGGCCATGAGCCAGGCCCATTCTTCTGATCACTATTGACTTTCCGAGGAGCAGGTTCGTCTGCGCCACTGCACAGTGTACCAGAAATCTCATTAACCGAGTCATCAAAATGACCTTGTTTAGACAGCACTGTTTTGGGTTTGCCACTATCAGAACTTCTTGATAGCTTCCTTTTGCGAGAGTGTTTCACGCTGCCTTCAGTCGATGTACATGTGTTTAGAAAGATTTGACCTTTACCCCTAGTGAACTGGATCACTGGAGTGGTTCCATCTTGCCCTATCGAAGTGTCGCGAGGGGACCCAGTATCCAAAGATTTTGCCATGTCCGTGGACACATCAGATCTAATCAAAGTGACAAGGCGATCAGAGACAAAGGCAACATAGCTCCAACTCTTTGTGAAAACATCACTGTTGAGATCGTTGTTGGGTTCACCTGCAAAAGGGTTTCAGTGATTAGGGCATGGTGGAATAGTAAGGGTGATTGAGTAATCATACACCTATAAATCTGTACCGGTCAGTGAATCTGTAACAATAGACAATGGCAAGTTTTCATTACAAACATTATGGAGACTTTAGTAACAAAATTGGTAAGACAACAACCAACATTGTCTACTACCTCAAATGATAAGCCCCCTAAACTATCAATAAGTTATTATTTTAAATTGGCACTCCACCAACTTATTTAGAGGACGCCCTAAACCCGAGATTGGTTTGGGATTTATGCGAGAAGCATGAAGAGATTTTGAGCCCCGGGATCTAATAATCACAAGCCACTCTTTTCTTCCGATACACCGAACACTCACAATACTTCGCTTTCTTTGATGAGTCATTTTCCTCTTTGTAATTCTGAGTGAGGGCCCTGTACCTCTAAAATGAGAGAACGCGTTAGTTAATTTTATGACCGGTATGTGAAATCTAACTGAAAAAATCCATTGACAGTTACAGTTTGGGGCCAAGTAATGGTTGAGTGGTTAGTGCACTGGGCCTGAGACCAGGAGTTTTGCGGGTTCAACTGCAAATATGGGTGCCAATTTGTCTTTGGATTTGGATCACAGTGTTGAATAAACAACAGCAATAGTTAAAATAACGTTCGCTACAACATGGGTCATCTTGGAAACAAGCTGTTGGCTTAGTGATGCTTTCCATGTAAAATAATAACACATAAATATCTTCACCATGATAAGCAAAAGTTGGTTAAAACATCATAGTAACTAACCTTTCTAGCACCATTGATAGGAGTGAAATCAGCGTGTTGTCTAGGATGACCAACCACTTTGAGACAGCCAGCGGAAGTGATTTCACCTACACAACGGAAATTCAGTGGGTGGATAATGAACTCACGCGCCCATCATGTGCTTATCACACTGCAGGTACATGTCTCTTTACACAATCATCACAGGTTTTTCCATACTTTTTGGAATATCAAAGCTACGCCTATTATGATACCTCGAGGCCCTTGTGACAGAACTGAAGTTCGGTATTGTACTTTTATATAAAGTTTAAACTTACTGTGTTGAATCACTCGACCGTTTGGTGTTCGTGTTGTCACGTCCGCCAAAGCAGGAACATCTTCATCAAGCAGATGTCTCTTTGAATTCAGCATCCATTTTGAATCCAGCAGGACGAATGGCTGGCGATCAGGCTGGTCACTCTGAAAGCAACAATCAGAAATCAGTTGTCAAGCCATGCACGTGACAACTTGGCTCCGGGATGACGTTCCAGTTAACTTTGGATGCAGTCTAACTAGCGAAGCGCAGGGCAATAGCAGAAGCGGAAACACATACAGTGAGTGTTGTAAGGCAATTCTGAGTGAACAATTTCATTGGTCAACAGGTTGGATATTCGAGTCAGATAGGACTGGTGTTGTCTCTGGTAGAAATGGAATTCGGAGTGCCAACTAGACCAGGATGGTTTTACTTGAAATTTTTGAAGTTGAACATCCATTCTGAGCAGTCTCAATTCAACTTAGGCGCAATTGGTTTAGAAACTAATCAACTCTCATGGTTTTCCGGCTGACACTTTGAATATCTAGTTTGAGTCATGTCTGAGGCCTGGAACCGATTACCTACCTGTTGGTGCTGTTGATAACAGCCCGTGAGCGGAGCGAGGCGAGGAATCTTGCCGTAGAGTGTACTCAGAGGAATAAGTTGGGAGTACCGCGCACGTCGCCACCTCTGAATAATCTCAGTCTTGGTTTTAGGGCTTTTCCATCTTTTCTTCTCCCATTTTACGATCAGATCTGTTCTGTGTATGAAGGAAAGGTTCAGTCTGCAACATTCATTGACGTGATGCTATGACGTAGCGCTATGGTATACCTACGATTCGAAAAATTAAATTCCTGACATTGCATCTGGATAATATTTTTGGTATGCCTAGTACTGACACACTTTCAAGTTCAGTTCGAATTATACAACCCTCTTTCATCAATATCACCACGAGACTGGTGTATGGCTGGCGCAGAAACCGGCTAAAATGAGTTCTTGTACTCTGCTTACTAGACACAAATCAGTAAAACTGTGCAGGTGTATCACAAGCAGAAATGCGGCTGCTACTCATTGTAAGTACTGAGCAAACTCAAGACTCAAATCCTACTATTGCATAATCTATGCGATCAACCTAGTGGGATTTTCAGTATCATCCACCACGATTTGATCACCCTTTTACTTGCAAAAATTTTAGTAGTCTTAGGTACTTACTTGCTCTTATTCTCACTCATCACATCATTCCCACTATCACAGACCGTAGTTATCGCGGGGGGAGGGGTTCAATCACTGATTCACTCGCCTTTTTTTAAATCATGTATGACGGCTAGAGACTGCAATGAGGAGGAAGAAACCCTAGTTAGGTGAAATATGCTTGTCAACAGTTTCGCTTATTGTCGTACTGTATAACACTGACATGAAGTTGATTTCTGAATGCTAACACTGACAAGTCTCTAGTGGTAATACTAGTATCAGTAGTAGTGAAGGGTAGCAAGAAATTACGTACCCCGATACCCTCGAAACTATGTACCTCAGACTCCGAAACCAGGTACCCCATACTCTCAAAACCATGCATCCTGTACCCCTAGCTCGAAACCACCCATTTTGTACCCCTAGCTGGAAACCATGTACCCTGCACCCTCAAAACCATGCACTTCCACCAAAAATTTGACAAAAACAGTGGAATAACCCACCAATGATTTACTAAATGACTGCCTGTATTTGGTCATAGAAGTAAATAGTAATGAGCAGGCTAGGGAGGTTGCTGATCTCAGCAATTCACAATTAAACTAGTACTACTACAGGTAACACTCTTGCGTCTTGGGCGATACTAATATAACTATAAGGTAATACAAATATTACTATAAGTACTAGTACTAGTACAGTAGTGTACATAAGTCATAAGCCTAACTAGTATCTTCAAGTTCAAGTACAACTGAACTTGAGATGCGAGGCCCAATCCACGCATAGCCTTAAGAGCCTCAGTGAGTTAGTAAGTGTAATTGTAAGTGTAACTCACTGTAAAGTGTCAGTTGTAACGCAAAGTCTGTAAGTGTAAGTAACACTGACTGACTAGCAGTAGTAACACAACAGTATGTCACTCTAGCCAGGCTAAAATGAAAAGACATTCAACGGTTCAACTTCAAATAGTACATTAAAAATGAAAAGAATGAATTATTCAATTATGATGATTGAATGAATGATTGTATTTGTTATTTTGTACAGGAAACCAGGGCGTATTTACTAGAACTAAAATCGTATGTAACTAGTACTAGTAGTAGTACTAGTAGTAGTATGTTTGTGGCTAGGAGTAGGACTAGTACTGATAGTGATAAACAAACCAACTGACTAACTAACGAACAAGCCAAGGGTACGTGTTTGGCAACAAAGTATCTTTTGTTTTGTTGGTTGCAGGAGAGCGCCACTGCCAGACAATCACCAGTGTCCAGTGCCAATGAACTACTCACATTGTGATTGTGAGTCACATCTATCTATAATCTAGTAGTAGTATCAAGTACTATGTTGCTATTTTAGGCCGACATACTCAATTCAGGATGTGTCAACGGGAGCTAGCTTCACGCGCATAGCAGCGCGGTTAGGCCATACAGAAATAAGGCGCTCACTGGAGTAGTCTGTAGTTTGTAGATCCCCTTCTAGTAGGGAAAACAACTCCAAATACAATGCGAAGCTTTCAGTAGCCAAGTTACCTGGCTCTTAGAGCGGACAAAGCCAGGTACAGAGACATAAAAACAGAGATGGGAAAACCGAAAAAGTCGCCCTAAAGGGTTCTGAGTCGCCTCACCCCGTGGTCATTACCAAAGAGGGTGGGGGTATTTCCCACCCTCTTTGTCATTATGAAATCGGGACTGCCATTGTATCATATACAAAAATTAGCCTGTTTTTAACCAAGTTTTATTAACACATATATTAGGCCAAGTATGTCAAACAAAAGTATCAATCTAAAAGCTCCAAGTCTCCTCTATAAAGGCCGACCCAAGAAATTTAAATATTAGTGATTGTTTGTTCAGAGGGTCTTATTAATGAATGGGGTCATGACACGGTCGATGGTCGACGCATTTTCGGAGTTGTGTTCCCCATTGTAGATGTTTAGATGAGACTACTAGCTGTTGCAACGTACAAGCGATTAGCATATGCAACCTTTTCATTTGGGAACCTCTGCGATCAGCATGCAGACATATCAAACAAAATCTATGATCAACATTGATTCTGGGACAGCCTTTCCATAACAAATTTTTGTCTTAGGATCAGCGGGTCTTAGATGTTTGGAAAGCCTGTTGCAGTACCAATGGAGTCCATGTACTACTGCATGGCATGACTCGGTAATACCTGTTGTATTCATGCTTAAAAGGATGTTGCCACTTTGCCCCAGATATGAGCTCTTTGGGTGGAGAACCATTTATTCTCCTACAATATGTCCAACGTGGACACTTCGATGCTCTCATGGCCATAGATTTGGGAGCCGTGTGCTGGGCAGTCGGTCTGTTCGTTGCAATTAAATTCTTCAATTGCAAACGTAGTCAGGGCTACTACCCACTGATCCTAAGACCAAAATTTATCATGGGAAGGCTGTCCCAAAATCAGGGTTGATGATAGATTTTGTTTAATGTAATACGAATCGAACGGCTGTACAGTGGAATTAACACGAGCGCCACTGTCCGGTTGCCACTTAAAAACCGCTCCAACAAGTGGCAGTCAAGTGGGCGTCAGCTTCTGGCAACCTAGCGGCACAATGCTGCTGTTAGCCGATGCTGCATGCTGCGAATACCCTAGCATCACCGCTGTCGCGTAAGCCGGCTATACTAATCGGGAGCGACGACAACACAAAATGATGTGTTTCCAAGTTTATTAAAAACAAACAAAATACTGCAGGAATAAATCTAAGTGAAAACCATTCACGATTAGTCTGTTTTATTACTAAAAAAGAATAAGTATAAAAGTTGATTTATGATAAGTTCAATGTTGAATACTGAAATATTTGATACTATACAATATTGTGAGAATAATCTTAACCATGGTACTGGTACTAAATAGCAGTGTACTGTCCAGTGAGAATGCTATAAAGCTGGTTGGATCAGATACTAAAATGCTGCAATACACGTCGTCGATGACAAAGAAGAGAGGTACTCTGAATTAGGTCCGAGCGATCACATAGATATTTTACAAGTCCGTGTCAAACCATGGCAGGCCATTCTGTTGCTGTTGATTCTGTGAGTGAAGATCGAATGACCCAAAGTCTGTGTTGCTGAGGTCAGGAAGTGCGGCATCGAGACTCTGCATATCATTACCCATGCCATAACCTAAACAAAAAGAAATGCATTATAAAATGAAAGGCACCTATCAAACTTATTGCGAAGGTGTCATCTTGCACAGATTATCTTGACACCCGTCACTCGAGGACAGTTGTCATGCCAGCCGACTGATTGACGGGACGCGTACTCACCATGCCTGGGTGGCTGTGGTGTTCCCTGCTGCTGGTACATAGAGAATTGCTCTTCTTGACCTTGTTGTCCTCCCGTGCCCGGCTCGTTCCAGTTAAGAGGATCTCCTCGGAACAGACTAGATGACAGCTCTACACTCAATCTCTTCTTATAGTCCTGTATGGAGAATAGAAAGAATAGAGTGCGGGGCTAAACATTCTCGCAGACAACAACCAATCCAGAGAATATCGAGGAGTGCTGGTATCAAAGGCTAGACACGGCCTCTAAGCAGAGGTCATTGCTCCATTACGTATTTACCTGAGGTTTATCCTCACTCATTCTGAAGAGCACGGCGGCAGCGTACGTGGCCACACCCTCGTGGTGTGAGTGCAGCAGCTCGGTCAGCGGGGCGGTGGCACCCTCCTGTTCGATAGTCTCCGCACCCTCCTTGTCGGCGGCGAGCTCGCACAGAACGCCAGCGGCTACGCGCTGGATATTGTCTATCGGCGAATACAAAAGCTGAAACAGAAATTAGCTCGCAGTCAACGACACGGGTCGGCAGACAAGATCACGCAATAAAAGATGAGAGACTGACCCCGGATGAGAGGCTGAACAATCATCGCTAAATTGCCCGACTGCGAAGGGAAGACTATTAAACTATTGAGTCTGAAAACAAGCAGTCAATAATCAATACGCTCCTCAGAGCGGCAATCTATCAACAGTCTGAACAGGCTTCCCAACCAAGAACAAGACTCACTTGGACGAAAATTGGAATGCAGTTGAGTCCTCTAATGACCGCCCTGTTATGGCCTTCCCTGGCAAGTATGTGCAGGGCGCCAACGGTGCCGTCTACGATTTCATCCATGCGTACACCATCCACAGACGCAACTGACGACCTCTGTCTCTGTGTGTCCTGATGAGCGCGAATTAACAGCTGCACAATCCTAGAAAACAAACGTGCTGAGTTAAGCACCGGGTTAATCGCATGACCAACTGGACTGATGCACGCATAATTACTGTAGGTTTCCTACCAACAGTGCTTAATTTGTTGTTTTATTGACAAGGTGTTTATTCTCTATGATAATTACATTTACTCAGCTGGTACAAGTAGTCACGCAGTGAGGTTGAGTCAAGCCAACCAATCAATTCAATCCTATCATCTGTGAGTAAATCACAGATACCAACCTTGGTAGGGCTCCGTGCTCTCTGAGTGGGGCATGGTTGGCTGGGCAGAGCGCTAGGTTTCTGATTAGGCCAACCACAGCCTTGATGAGTGGCCAGCGACTGGGTGGGTGAAGCAGCTTGACGAGCACCGGAAGGCCGTAGTGGAGGCGTACAGCGTTCTGGGCGGTCTCAGCGTCAGGGTGGCGCGATGTCAGGTGACGGAGCGCGCACACGGCTGGTTCTGTTATTTCCTCTCGCTCGCCAGCCTGAAGAGATAACAGCAATAGTGTGGCTAATCGAGAGCTGGTACTAGACTGGGATCTAGCACCACCAACTCACCAAAAGAACAATCAGCTGTGGAGGTGTAAATATCAAAGCCTCTTCAATCTTTACATGGATATATGGAAATATGGGCAAAGCTAGCTATGAAATAACATCAACACACAGCAGATGTTTTTGACAATGCGGTGGTTTATTCACTGCAGCTCATTCACACCACAAATTAATGTCAAGCCCCAGATAAAAACTGACTGACTCACCATGACATGAAAATAGAGGCAGCGATACGGGCTTGTGTCAAAATGAAATGGGAGGGCAATGATAACAATGATGTCTTGTT
>Ga0224501_10003606_pt1 | contig 12203 bp, 9 predicted proteins | sample SF_Oct11_sed_USG_4_FD_169105 | JGI IMG/M metagenome (GOLD analysis project Ga0224501, IMG submission 169105) | Sediment microbial communities from San Francisco Bay, California, United States - SF_Oct11_sed_USGS_8_1 | ecosystem: Environmental > Aquatic > Marine > Sediment | place: USA... | reverse complement strand
CTCTCTCTCTCTCCCTCCCTCTCTCTCTCTCTCCCCCCCTCCCTCCCCCCCCCTCCCTCCCTCCCCCTCCCTCCCTCTCTCCCCCTCCCCCCCTCTCTCTCCCTCCCACCCTCTCTCTCCCTCCCTCTCCTTTTTGTACGAGTGAACTTCTTGGATAATGAAATCTCAGTTACTTTCCTTTATCGTGAAAGAAAGTGTGAATCAAGCACCTGTCCTTCACAGACTATCTACTGAATCGAGCACCCGTCCTTCACAGACTATCTACTGAATCGAGCACCCATCCTTCACAGACTATCTAGTGAATCGAGTCACTACCGCAGATGTATGCATTAGTTCACGGTGACCTGAAGGTCACACTTATACTTGCCTTCTAGTATTCTTGCATTTTATGTTACACTATGCTGGTCTGTCATTAGCTTCTTCCATCAGTTATTAATTAACTTTTGGTGGCTCAACCTGACTCTGAACCTTTATAACATGATTACACACTGTCCTCATCAATGCGTTGACCATGGCCGCAAACAATTGAGTAATCGCTCGGAAAATCTGGCAGGATTAGTGTCATAACTGGTCCCCATCTTCCGCCTCGACGCCTCCACTGGGTCCTGCTAACCTAACACCGCGGCTCATCATGACTCACCATGACTTTCTGCCAGTGTTACCTTAATCAGTTTTCGTCCTATCTGGGTGTCTTGCTCACCGAGGCCTTGCCCACGGAGACGGGTTAGTTTAGCACAGTTGACATGACTGTCGAATTCATCACATGCTGTCACGCACTCTTTGGTTACGGCCATATTTGCTAACACGTGGCTCGCTCTATCTGCTGCAGGATGATAACTGGGGAGACAACACTACGGTGATGACCAGCGAAACTGGCTGGAGTGACATGGACGATGTCAAAATGGCGAGCGCCAGTGAAGCAATGGAGAGCTCAGTTGGTCTCCGCTGTTCGCGCTACGCCGGCTCCACCCTCGCTACACTTCTCTCGCTCATGGCGTTTCTCTCGCCCATCGCCATGGTGACATTACCACGCGTTCTCTCCACAATAAACCTCACAGACTATGACTGTCCTCCGGACTGCGAAGGTCGTTTCATCGGATTCGCGTTTAAGCTGCTCGTGCTGGCGGTAGGAGCTTGGGCGCTGTTTGTGCGTCGCCCCAAGGCAAACATGCCGAGGGTATTCGCATTCCGAGCCCTCGTCCTCTTTCTTCTCTTTGTGTTGACGTTCGCGTACTGGCTGTTTTATGCCGTCCGTATCATCGCCGCGGACGACGCTCGTACCACATACGGTGGTGTTGTACAGTTCGCCACGAGCATGGTTGACGCGTTACTATTCGTGCACTACGTGGCCGTTGTCCTCATAGAGATACGCCAACTGCAGACGATGTACAGTATTAAAATAATCAGGTCACCGGACGGCGAGAGTCGTACCTACACTATTGGTCAGCTATCCATACAGAGAGCAGCGGTAACGTGCCTGGAATACTACTATCGCGACTTTAAAGTTTATAATCCATACTTGGAGAACGCTATTCACCGCAAGTCCAACAAAGCCAGTCAGGTATGCGTATGCTGCCAGTAATCCGTTAAGACTTACTCCACAATCTGAATATTCAGTTAATTGTCACAAGCTCACCGGCCTATCTTTTGGCCCCCAAATTGGATAAAATTAATTTATACATTATCCGTTTCCTTTCAATTCGCGGCGTGTGAGCGCGGTCTCTTTTGGAGCAGCCATCCGGTGTCCGCCGGGGCATCATTTGGACCACACCTTCCACTATAAACTGGTGTGTGAGCCATCAACTCATCGATGATTACAAGGAACAAAACCAACTCCGGCCCATTCAAAGTCCCGAGACTAAACAATAGCTAAGCATAAACTAGGAGCTGGCCTCCTCGCTTGATTTGATCTTTTCGGTTTGCCAGTCGCTAGTTAAATGTTTGTGACTCAATACAGTGCATATGTGAGGGGCTAGATAAACAGCAATGTTATCTCAAATAAAGAGCCCATATAGCTAACAATTCATTATTAGTCAGTAGAAGAAGTCTATTTCCCGGACCGGCGGCTTCGGTAGTTTGGCTGAGTCGCTCATTATATTTAGCGTCTTTGCCTGGTACATGAGTTGTGTGTGCAGTTTTTATTCCTAAGAGCTCGTTTCCTGAATGCAGTCTGCGAGGGCTTTGTCTTCATTTCCCATCTCCGGATACGCTTATCAACACTGTAGCATAGCCCAGCCACTCAGCCACTCAGAAGTGCTTCTACTGGTTGCTCCGTCTGGCGGTTGTTTTATGTAACATTGTTATTTGGTAATGATTGGTAATTTCCCTTCCAGTCCAACATGTCCGCCACCAAGTTCAAGGTTTATGACGTGGATGGCCCGATCGGCGGACCTGGTGGCGGAGACTCTTCTATTACCGACCAGAAGTCGCGAGCGATATTCGCTGCTGCGGCTCGACGCAGGGATACCGGCCATAATGAGAGGTGAGAAGGCTAAACAGGATGTAAAAATGTTATACCCTGCCAGCATTCATGCCGGGTAGCCCGATAATTATGTTGGCTATTGGCGGACTGAAAAGTTACTTGATACTGGTTACTACATGGCCAATTTCGTTGGTTCAGACCAGCTCGGCAGTAACAGCTCCGCAGTAACAGCTCGCAGTAATTTGCTCAACTCTTCAAGCTATAAACTCAGATTCAGCCAGTTTGTTACTGTGCCAAGAATGGGTTTGAAAAAGTTTATTCAACTAAAGACCTTCATATGTTAGTTCACGTAATGACCGCAGTTCGTACTGAAAACTGGGGACTGCGTGGTGTGTAGCCTTCTTTTGGGCTGTATTGGATACCCCGATGGTGATGAATACCACTCTCTCCTCCCACAGGTATTACGAGGAGCAGGAGTATGAGAGGCGTGTGGCTAAGAGAAGGACGCGTCTGATCACAGCGGCCGAGGAATCATTCACTCACATCAAGCGACTGCGCGATGAGTCCGGTGAGTAACGCTGCCAACAGCAGTCAGTTCATCCCGCTGTTGTGTCCTTTCACTGTGCACTTGACCAGATTTCAAGCAATTGTCGCTCTTTTGTTTGTGATAACGACTCAATGTAGCGAAGCTTAGTCATCATATTGATTTTAACTCTATGGCCCCGCGCTCTCATCGATTCAAATGATGCGTCGCCTGGCCCAGAGTTATGGCGTTTTCAGAGGACTAAACCCCCTAGGCTACGATGACAAACCTGATGGCACAGAGATCATCAGTCATTGCTGTGAATCCTCAACTGATCTGAGTCCATCAACCAGTAACTACTACTGCAGCCTCTGAATGCTACAATCGCTCGCAGTTCAAGACAAAAGACTAGCTACTGATCGCAATGAGATTAATTGGGCACAATGAGCCCATTATTTTGAGTTCAGTTTGTTTCACCTAATCTCCCGAGCCGGTATTGTAATATGAGTATGAAACATCCGGCTGTCAGTTATTGAATATAATACAGAGGTAACCTTTATACTGAGACCCAGCACCCCGTTAGTATCATGAACCTAGTGAGAGGTAACCTTTATACTGAGACCCAGCACCCCGTTAGTATCATGAACCTAGTGAGAGGTAACCTGTATACTGAGACCCAGCACCCCGTTAGTATCATGAACCTAGTGAGAGGTAACCTTTATACTGAGACCCAGCACCCCGTTAGTATCATGAACCTAGTAAGAGGTAACCTGTTTACTGAGACCCAGCACCCCGTTAGTATCATGAACCTAGTGAGAGGTAACCGGGTCTGTTTGTCATCGTACAAGCTTAAAAAAGGGAATAAAACTATTTAGGGGGTTAAGTGTAAAAATATATATTCCAACTGAGATTCTTGTGTTGAGATTGTGTTGCCAGGTGAAGCATTATTACCTGATGAGAGTAATCACACATCCTTCAATAAATCAGATGATGGGCTTCAAGTACAGACTGCACCAGTGCAGTAATTGCCCATAGCAGCAGTATATGCGTTTGGCACTCACTAACAGCTATTTAGTCTGCGCATCATGATGGTAATAAAACTCATGCCAGAAGCATTTTGCTTACTGATCGGTAGTTACATTGAGACAAGCAGTCTGCAGTTATCTGCCAAAGAGATGATATCCGCTTATAGAAAAAGTCAATTTCTGCACTGTGACTCACTTAGTCAATGTTTGCACAGTGTCTGTATGGCTAATTGCCGCCGCAGCTGTTTTTATCTTTGAAAAGTGAGAACTACTTAATTACGCGCAGGAAGCCCTATTGGACACGCCCAGCCAAAATCTAGCGGGAACAGATGTTTCATTGGGGCATTTTTAAACAATTTTCTTGCGTTAAATTCAATGTTTGTGATAGAGCAATGCAGTATTTCGATGTAAAGTATTATGTAACATTTTCAATTGATGATAACATAGCGCTATATTATTTTATTTTCCGGCAGAGTATTTAACTCGCTCATCACTTGACTGTTTTGTTCTACAGGTCCAGCTATTCCCATGGATGCACAGGAAGCAGCACAGGCTATCTTCCCATCAATGGCGCGTTCTCTACAGAAATTCCTGCGAATAACTCGCCAGCAGCCAGCTTATCCCATGGAAGTAATTCTGGAGCACCTGGCTCGCTGTGTCAGCATGGATATGTCACCCAAGGCTTTCCTAGAGGAGTTTCTAGATCCAGGTATGGAAATCACGCCTAAAGATTTACTATTTGTTTTCGGGTGTGAATTTTACCGTTAAAGCCATAGCTTGACCTGAGTAATAACTGAAAGTATAACAACCCAACTCAGGCTTTATCGCGTAAGGTCAAGGAAGTTTCCTCCGAAGGGTCTTAGTTCAAGGATGTATTCCTAACACTGTAGTAGGCCACTGAACTCAGAGCCCTATTCCAAAATATAGCACCAACCTTAGTGACTAACCTGAGGTGTTATTCCATTCTCATTTATCAAGCCTCTTTGTACCATAGAAGGGATGATGCTTTAGATAAACAGCTATAGCAAAATCATGTTACAAGTCACATTTGCCACTATTGGTTAGCAGCAGTATAGAGCAGAAGTATATAACAGCAGTATAGAGCAGAAGTATATAACAGCAGTATAGAGCAGAAGTATATAACAGCAGTATAGAGCAGAAGTATATAACAGCAGTATAGAGCAGAAGTATATAACAGCAGTATATCACATTTTTACCAGGGATTACTCTAGTTACACTGCCCATGCAGTGTTTTACTTGGGGCCTATTGATTTGATTTGAATTAATACCTCTGAGGCGGCATCGTATTGAATGAAAGAGGTTATAACTGAATTATCTGAATGTGGCTGAAATACATCATTTGCTATCCCAATCCAATAACGAGGGAGGCTGCCGCTTATCTGACAGCTTCCGCTGCCCGCACAGACAGGACAGTTTAGTCACATGGGCTTATCATATACTTTAATTCTCACCTCCGTCTATGGGCCTCTAGCCTGACCGGGAAGCACCTCCTCTGAGGTTGGCGGAGCATAATGTTACTAGAAGTCAGCCGGTTACTATTTCACCCTAGCTGAGTTCTCGGCTATGAACCTGAGTTCACATCACTCTGTGCCCACGGTGATTTATAGAGAGTTTGGCTGCTCTGAACTCCACCCTGTACCCACTGCAATTTACCTACTGCAGTTTACTGAGGCTGGCTACTCTGACCCTCACATTTGACCTTCTCAGAAACTCCTGACTGTTTGTTGTAGGAACTGTGATCAATCATCCAAAGAATGTAAATGAGACGGAGTCGTGGTCCCTCGTCAGCGATCAGTTTATTTCTCGTGGTATTGATGCCGGTACTCAGTTTTCATTGAGAAAGAGTGATATCACCTTACTTTGCGTCGTTAGACGTACGCCGTACTTCAATCTATCGGAACAAGTCATTGATGCCAAAGACCATAAATTCGTCTTAAGATTGAATTCAGAAACTTCGGTATAATCGCGTGAGAGTATAACTCCCATTAACAATTTATACGGAGACACTGCAGCGTGGTTGGTCAATCTATGCGATGACTTGATTGGTCGATCTATCCAGCTACTTAAACTTGGTGGCAGAATTACAGCTTGGTTCTGGAGGCCAAACCTAAACTCTTTAGACAAGAAAGCTCATTTGAATATTTTGACTTTTTACAAAGTCTTAATCGCATTGTTTTTAGACTCCTTTTCAGTATTTAATCTTTAGTGTTAATTCGGTCTCATGCAAAGACTAGTATTCTGATTATATATAGTATATCATTTACACATTTTGTATTAATTGATAATAGCGAATAATGACAAAATAGAAATAAATATGTTACACCATCAATTTTGCTATGTACAGCGGCGATCCAAATAAATACACCATAATCAAGAATCATACTTCCATTGTACAATGTGCTCTGTACATTAATAGTAATACTCTGCTGAAAATATATGGGAGTGGTTGGTCAACCTTACAAAAATTTATGTACACGATAATAGTAATGTAGTTATCTGAATAGAGCGATATTTCGGAATAAAATAGTCGGCCAGATGTTATATAAAGTAGAGATGTTGCGTATGGCTCTCAGCAATAAGTTAACTACGAACTAGCATGGGGGTAAGAATTTCTATTGCGGTGGGCTAGCTGCACTGATTCTCTTTGATCACACGGTGTATTAACTGCGGTAATGTGCTAATGTTCTGATGCTCTAGATTTCCCAGTGTCACCGAGGGTAAAATCAGTCGTATAAGCCTCACAATTTTTCGCTGTAATGTCCTAATGGTATATTTCGACGCTGCGCCCAGGACTACGTGAGCAACAGTTCGTTTGCTCGGTCGACTAGGCATGCATCGCGCCGAATTGTCTTTGCCCTGTAACGCTATAGTGACGTAATCGAGTAGTCCTTCCACGTCGTCAGTAGCAGCGCAGAAGTTACCGCCAATGCGAATGTCCGGAAACACAGTGATCATCAGGTCAAGGGCACGTTGACGTAAGTAGCATAGATATTTCTGGTTTTCGCGGAATCTTGACTGATACGGGGCGTGCAAATCAGTGCGACCTGATGAAATCGAGCGCAACTCTTCCCGATAGAACATATCCGCCTCGTCTGCATCGGAGTCCTCGCGGAGACGATTCACGCGTCGTAGGAAACTCTTAGGACCAATCTTCGGCCGAACAACCATAGCCCGCTTCTTCATCATTTCCTCCTTGGTGGGAACACGATTGCGAGACTTCGGTTCGCTGGCCAACTCGCGAGACGGGTGCACAGGAGTAGGAGGCGCGTGTGCCGGCGTGAATGACGATGGGTGCGCGGGTGTCGGTGGGTAGGTGGGTGTGGCGGACGGTCGGTTGGGCGTCTTGCCAGAAGAGTGGTTGGGTGTCCTGGCCGATTTGGGCTTGCGTCCAGGTTTGCCTTTGGCGGGTTTGGGTTCGGGTTTGGGGGGTGGAGGCGACACGGAGCTGAGAAGACTCTTTGGAATGGATATAGACATAGCAGGCGTGTCGAGATCTAGGTGGCCGGATACCTCTGGGCCCTCCGATAGTTCAATGTCACCATTCATCCTGGGGCTGGGTGGAGGATGACGAGGCGTCATGCCCTCCTCCGGACCCGTCGACGTGATGGAAGCGTGGCGATTAGATCGGCGGGGAACTGGAAGATACTCCTCCTCAGCAGCTACGGGACTCGAGAGTGATGTATCATGGAGCGGCGTCTGGCCGGGCGTGCTACCCCGAGATCGACCCTTCGGCGATTTGGCGTTCACCTTACGAGGAGATATTGGAGTGGTGTGGGGTGGAGAGAGTATCGTCTGACGAGGTGACGGGTGATAGGGCGATGGGTGGTAAGCCGGGGTGATTCCCTCAGCGGGTGGCACACTGGCCGGGCTCGCGTATGTCATCGGGCTGGGCGGAGGCAGCATCGGCGTCATAGCGACAGCCGACGAACCTAGCTCGAGCTGACCGACCGACTCGGGCTGGCTCAGCTCCTCGAGCTCCACATCCTCCGCCTCGTGACTCGATGACTGCGATACTTGCTCCTCCGATGACTGCGATACTTGCTCCTCCGATGACTCATCCTCTGAGTCGAAGCTGCTGTAATCACTGAGAAAGTCGCTGGGTCGGCGCCGCTGCGGATTCTTGGCGCGTTTCATCGCCGCAGCGAATGGATTCGATGGCACATTTGAGTCGGCTTCATCCGCATATTGTTCGAAGGCTTTCAGCTTCTTCTGTTGTTTTGCCTTGGCGCGCAGCATGCTCTTTACGCGTTCTTTGCTGCCAAACACGGCCTCTGTAGAGATGGTGCCATTCCTGCCGGGTACCAATGAGGTTCCTCCGCTCAGCTTACTGATAGTGTTACTGAGCATACTGCTACTGCTGCCCAGCATCGAGCTGCTTAGCGGCACGCTAGTCGAGAAGCCGGGGGTCGGCGCCGCGCCGAAGTGATTTGGAGCTTTCGAACCGAAACTGCTCGAAGAGAGATTGGAGCCGAAGCCCCCTGACATGAGATTGCTGCCAAAGCCTGTCGCTGACTTAGGAGTGAACGCGGGCGCACCGAACTCAGTTGACGCTCCGAATTTGCTGCTGGTGAGCATCGATGCTGGACTCTTGAATAGCCCGCTTGTGAAAGTTCCATTAGGCATGCCCGCAAAAACAGGCTTCGCATTAAACACCGGCGTCGCTCCAAAACTCGAAGCAGTGTTAAACAACGGCTTGGTCAGCAACGTTGATGCCTGAAGATTGCCCTTCGGTGGGCCAAACAGTCCTGATGAGTTATTCTGTGCAAAGAGGCCATTGGTCTGACCAGCAGTAAAACTGCGATTGAGTGAACCGTTTTGCGGGGGCGTCGCCGCCTTACCAGCGAGACCACCGCCGCATGCAAAGTTAGTCTTAATGAGAAAGTCCGAGGAATCGAGACGTGGTTGCGTTTTCGACGAGCCGAACGTCGTATGACTAACTTCCAGTTTGGGACGCGAGAGTAGACTGGACTCGAGCGGTTTATGTTGACTAGTGCTCGGGGCCGAGTGCTCGTTCTGCCGTGGCACAAAAGTAGGAGTGCGTAGTAACTGATTACTTCTCAACAGATCTTCCTCGTCCATGTCTGAGTTTCCTTTCCCTGCAGAGAAGCGCGAGCGACATGATTAGACAGATATCGTCATTAACACTATCAGCAAACATAAGAAGGGCCCCTATTAGTCACTGGTCAACAGGTATCTATAGGAATCCGGAAAGTGCCCCCGCACATGTCTCCGTAGAAAGCCATGGCCGCACAACTCACCCGAATCACTGGCATGCGAACCTGGGTTTAGGTCCTCCGTGTGGCCGTGCTGTTCCTCTGTCCCGTCCATGCTCAACTACAAAACATTATACAATCACTTACTTGTCTGCAATAATTGTATAAACCCTTCATTGAAATATGTCCAATGGTTCTGGGTGAAATGGCTTGGGGAGGATAACTCCAGTCTAAACTAGACTATACCAGTTACCCAGGAGAAGACAACCCTAACATGGATCTGAGCTGTTCCTAGATACATAACTCTTTGTAAGAAGGAATGTCAAAAATCTTACGTCAGCAAACCCAGACCGGCCCAAAACTAAGGTGACAGAGAAAATCTCCTGGCCACCGCAGTTTAGGATGATTGCTTCAGAGATGTTCTCAACTGAAATTGAGGCCTTAAACCACCATCCCGAGGTCTTCCAGAGAGCTGTCCTATATTGATATTCAACTGGCATGATTATACCCTCGCCAATTCAAGCACTGTAGATACTGGGCCACGGTTACAGGAACAGATTAAGGGCTGTAAATGCAGGCCCAAGGCTTTAGTTAAAGCCCTGGGGTTGTAGTTACAGATCTTGAGCGTGTGTCTCATCATTCATACCTTTCTCCTAAGTTTTATCTTGAGTCCTTCTCCGCCCTTCACACAGAAGACATCCTCATCTTGGTCAGCGATGCTACGCCTTGGTCTTCTCACTCTCTCCCCCGGCAGCACTACACAAAAACAACGAAACACATGTGCACAGACAGTACGAAATAGGCCAATAAGCCCAAAACAGTTGGATTAAGATCTGTAGTTTTTGTAACAACTAAATGTATTCTATACGGTTGTAACCCCATTTTTCTGATTTAAATGTACAGAAAGCAAAGTGTACTGGTATCACCTCACAGACCACAGGAGTCATAAAAGTGTGGCGAGTCGTGCGATTGGATTTCGAGGCTTATTGGAGTGGCAGACTGACCATAGGCCTGGTTAGCTCTTGACCTATCTCACTATGACCTTGACCTATCTCACTATGCTTGTCAAGCGCTTGGTAAAATGCTGGGACCAACTCAGATGTTTTTTTACAACTTAATGATTTTAATTTCATTTTGATGAATTGAAAAGATATAAAGACAGGTTACCTTCAAGCTAAAATACACACAATTGGACAGAAAATGATACATCCTTGATTGCTGAGTGGCTATACACAAGGGGAATTTATGTGACATCATTGGACAATGAGAGTGAATCCAACTGAGAAATTCCACTAGACTGTCACAGCAAGAGAGTCAGATGTAGGCTCATGGCATGGTACCACAGCCACTAACCTGATGGGTCATCGTGCACGAGGAGCACATGCATACGGGCATCATAAATGTGCAGAAAGCATGCCGAGCAGTATCCGCACTCATGGTCGCCAGCGAAGTGGATGTGTATGCCGCAATGCACCTGCAGCAACCGTCGCGTTGAGAACTCGGCGTCGCATACGTCGCAGATAAATGCGCCGTCCTCATGGTGGCTTCGTGAATGCTCCTGTAGCTCCGAAATACGTCGAAATGCCTGTATTCACAAAACACATCGTTATAGAGATATATTGCCTGTTGTTTAGAGGCAAGTTTCCAAGAACATCACCAATGAGGTTAAAAAACTTCAGTCTTTTCTAAAAATGCTTGCCGAGTCTAGCTGGTAACCCATAAACATAAGGCATTCTCACTCTTTCTTCAGCTTACCTTGCGACATTTTCGACAGACATACGGTCGTCGGCGATTGTGAACTCGAATCTTGTGATATTTCAAGTGAAGAGGACTTTTGAAAATTTCCCGACAATTTGTACACTCATGGCATTGAGGCACATTCGTCAGTTTGAGCCTCAGAGACATTGTGGGCAGTGAGATTTATGCGAATGAAGACAACCTAAAAGAACAAGGCAAAGATTTAGTCGACTACGTGTCCGTCAAGTTTGAGCTTGATATGACGAACGACCTTTAAACATTGGTCTATTTCAGAGTTGAATGCTGGATCAGCATAAATGAATCAGTCAGGACTCGGGTACAAACGGGCCCACGCTAAGTCTTAAGTGTAAGTGTAACTCATTACCGATTACTCTACTCTACTGACTACTGTCCAGTTCAACAAGCCAATGTTAATGTAAATGTTACCTAAACTCATAACTGCTGATATCACGCTGTACGCTATGCAATCATTCGGTATAACATGGCTGACTTGAATACGGCTCACACACAGACACGTGAACTAAGAAAACTATTAAAATTTTGCTAATAGTAAGTAGTACTACTAGTAGTAGTAGTACTGGTAGTATTAGATTTAGTAGCAGTTCAGTAGCACTACTACTTACTACTAGTACTACTACTAGTAACTTCACGAACTATACTGTACACTAGTAAGTAACTCAACCGGCAACAGCAACGGAAGCAAATTCCAATACAATTCTTATGAAAAAATAGATGATGGCGCCACATACATCATAAACTAGAGAGAAGCTTTCAACACACACAGACAGTTCCTGTCGCGGATTTTGTTTTTTCTTTCTGCGGTTCTAGTAGGTTGCAAAACAGATTTAAACGAGCACTAGCGGGCGCCTGTTTTGGCCCGCAATTCCTGTAACACGAGCTAAAATCTCACCTGCATTACATTACATCCCCGTTCAGACTTGTACAGACAGTATAGCTATTATACTGACAAAATATTATCTATGTAAGGGTGTCGTTTTATCCCTCTAAGTACTCAAAATCGCAAATCTATCCCAGGGAAGCCATTTTGCAAAGTAGTCCGGATATGGCGTTAAGTGTCCGAAGACCAATCAAACACGTAGAACTTTACTCCTCCGCAGCTTTGTGAAAATCACTCCAATGTTTACTGCCTTATTATGAAATCTATACTGACCTGTCGAATAAAGTTTATTGAATGTTAAAAAGGGACTACGTGTGTGCTTAAAAGCAGGTTTATATTAAGG